>JACCDY010610078.1_pt1 | contig 12146 bp, 8 predicted proteins | sample 7446391 | NCBI WGS metagenome assembly JACCDY01 (sample SAMN15323451, study PRJNA562643) | freshwater metagenome | isolation source: river surface water | place: USA:Blue River Watershed | collected 2017-08-18 | reverse complement strand
TTTAATTCGATAGTTGCAGGGTTAGTGTTTGGATTGTAAGTACCGATTTTCTCTAAGTATTTACCATCTCTTTTTGAGCGAGCATCAGCTGCTACTACCCAGTAAAACGGTTTTTGTTTTTTACCGTGTCTTTGTAATCTAATTTTTACTGACATAATCTTATGATTAAATTTTGAGGTACTCGACCTCGGTTAATTAAGGGTGCAAAGATACATTTTTTATTTAAAAATGCTAATTCGAATTGTAATTTAATAATTGAAAATTATTTTACTGTTTTATGCCTAATTCATTGACCTTAAGGAGTATTATCATTAAATTCATCATAAATAAGTGCAATCATAGTAGATTAGGATATATTAAGACTACATTTGTCCCTTAATTAAACAAGTTTATATGAACATTTTTGTGGGAAGTCTTCCATTCAGTATTGAGGAAGCAGATTTAAGAGAGTCTTTCGAGGCTTACGGAGCAGTAGATTCAGTAAAAATTATTACTGATAAATTCACTGGTAGAAGCAAAGGTTTTGGTTTTGTTGAAATGCCAAGCGACGAGGAAGCTCAAAAAGCAATTGACGAATTGAATGGTGCAACTGTTCAAGGACGTTCAATCGTAGTAAACAAATCTGAGCCGAAACCAGAAGGCGAAAGAAGAAGTTTTAACAACAACCGTGGTGGAGATTCACGCGGAGGTTACGGAAATAACCGTGGCGGTGGAGACCGTGGAGGTAGAGGAGGATATTAATATTTTTTCTTTATATATAAAAAGGTGTCAATGAAAATTGACACCTTTTTTATTTTAAGTTGATTTGTATTACAAATTAGCCACTAACCAATCGCCTACTTCGCTAGTTTTGTACGCTTTGGATCCTTTTGGAGCTAGATCTTCAGTCACAATTCCTTCTTCTAATGATTTGTTGACTACGCTTCTGATCGCTTCCGCTTCCGCTTTTAAGCCAAAAGCATCTTCAAACATCATCGCTGCTGATAAAATTGTAGCTAATGGATTTGCAATATTCAATCCGGTAGCTTGTGGATACGATCCGTGAATAGGTTCGTATAATGAAGTGTGTTCTCCTACAGAAGCCGATGGCATCAATCCCATTGATCCTGAAATCACAGAAGCTTCATCGGTTAAAATGTCACCAAATAAATTTTCAGTAATTAAGACATCATAGGAATTAGGCCATTGAACCAATCGCATCGCCACAGCATCTACAAATTCATAAGACACTTCCACTTCAGGATAGTCTTTTTCCATAGCTTGAACGGTTTCTCTCCACAAACGAGACGTTTCCAATACGTTAGCTTTGTCCACACAACATAATTTTTTAGAACGTGTCATGGCTAACTCAAACCCTTTTTTAGCCAAACGTTGTACTTCGGCTCTAGTGTATACACAGTTGTCAAAAGCAGTATCTCCGTTGTCTTTTCTGCCTTTTTCTCCAAAGTAAATTCCACCTGTTAATTCTCGTAAGAAAACCAAATCAGTTCCTTCAATGCGCTCTCTTTTTAAAGGAGAATTGTCAATTAAAGAAGGGAATGTAAAAGTGGGGCGCACATTGGCAAACAAACCTAATTTTTTACGCATCAACAATAATCCTTGTTCAGGACGTACTTTTGCAGAAGGATCGTTATCGTATTTTGGGTGACCAATAGCACCAAATAAAACCGCATCAGCTTTCATACAGATATCGTGCGTTTCATCAGGGTAAGGAACTCCTACCGCATCGATAGCACAAGCTCCAGTTAAAGCGGGTGTCCAGTTGATTTCGTGATTGAATTTTTTTGCAATAGCATCCGAAACTTTTACAGCTTCATTAATTACTTCAGGTCCTATTCCGTCTCCGGCTAAAAGTGCAATATTGAATTTCATTAGGTATTATTTTTCGTGTTATATATTATATTTCGTTCTATCTATTTTAGATACTTACTACATTCAGCATTTTTTGAGTGGCAACAATTGCCGCTACTGTTTGATCGGAATCCAATCCGCGGGTTTTGAATTCTTTGCCGTTGTTGGTCCAAGTAATAATAGTTTCGCACAGCGCATCCGAACTACTTCCAGGAGGTATTCGCACAGCGTAATCTATTAATTTTGGTAAACTCATTTTTTTACTTTTATAAATTTTGGCTAACGCATTCATAAAAGCATCAAACTGACCGTCGCCTTGTGCATTTTCTTCAATAGTCTCACCGTCAATTTTCAGACAAAGTGTCGTCGAAGGGCGCATTCCTTTAGCATGTACTAAAACATAGGATTCTACAATAATGCGTTCCTCATAAGTTTGGCTGTCCAAAACATCTGAGATGATGTACGGTAAATCTTCTTTGGTCACCGTTTCTTTTTTGTCACCCAATTCGATAATGCGTTGGGTAACCAATTTTAAATCTTCTTGGTTCAGCTGTAAGCCTAATTCTTGAAGGTTTTTTTCGATATTGGCTTTACCAGACGTTTTCCCTAAAGCATATTTTCGTTTTCTTCCAAAACGTTCTGGAAGTAAATCATTAAAATATAAGTTGTTTTTGTTGTCTCCATCAGCATGAATTCCTGCAGTTTGGGTGAACACATTGTCACCTACAATGGGTTTGTTAGCTGGAATTCTATAGCCAGTAAACGTTTCGACTAATTTACTTACCGAGTACAACGATGATTCTTTCACGTTGATACTTACCTCAGGAATGAAATCATTGATTACGGCTACGGTACTTTCCAAAGGCGCATTTCCAGCGCGCTCACCCATTCCGTTAACCGTAACATGTAAGCCATGAATACCTGCTTTTACCGCTTCAATAGCATTGGCAACACTTAAATCGTAATCGTTGTGCGCATGAAAATCAAAATGAGTATTGGGATATTTGGCAGTAATTTTTGAAATGAATTCAAATGTCTCTGACGGAATTAACACTCCCAAAGTATCGGGCAATAAGATTCTTTTGACCGGTTGTTGTGTCAAAAAATCCAAATAGTGAAACACATATTCTGGAGAATTGCGCATTCCGTTGCTCCAATCTTCTAAATAGACGTTGGTTTCAATATTATTGGCTTTTGCCAAAGCTATGGCTTGTGCAATTTCAGTAAAATGTTGTTCGGGTGTTTTCTTTAATTGATGGGTCAAATGATTGAGCGAACCTTTGGTCAATAAATTTTGAACTTTGGCACCTGCCTTTTTCATCCATTCGATTGAAACGCCACCGTCAACAAAAGAAAGCACTTCAATTTTATCTGTGTATCCTTTGGCCGAGGCCCACTCCATAATGCCTTTAACACCTTGAAATTCTCCTTCACTCACACGAGCTGAAGCAATTTCGATACGATCAATATGTAATTCTTCAAGCAACAATTGCGCAATGGTTAATTTTTCTGCAGCAGAAAAGGATACTCCCGATGTTTGTTCACCATCGCGAAGTGTCGTGTCCATTATTTCAATTTTTCTTTTTCCCATTATCAATTTGATTCTAAAGGCATTTTGATTTCGTTATTTTGAAATCAAAAGAGTTTATTTGTATAAAACGGTAAAAGCAGTTACCCAGTCAAACTGTAAATTTGACAATTGGTAACTGCATTTGTATTGTTTGGTTTTAGTAAGGTAGTTGGTTGGCAAAACCAACAATTTCTTCCTTCATACTTTGTAAATAATCAATGTCATCAAAACCATTGATCATATTGTTCTTTTTGTATCCATTGATAGCAAAAGACTCGCTTTGGCCAGTGGACAATAAGGTAATCGTTTGGGCAGGCAAATTGATTTCCAATTCGGTGTTTGGATCTGCCTCAATGGCGCTGAAAATAGTATCAGCAAATTCTGGACTTACCTGAACCGGAAGCACGCCAATGTTCAAACAATTTCCTTTGAAAATATCAGCGAAGAAACTCGAAACTACCGCTCTGAATCCGTAATCGTAAACTGCCCAAGCAGCGTGTTCTCTTGAAGAACCTGAACCAAAGTTCTTTCCGCCTACTAAGATTTTTCCACTGTATGTTGGATTGTTTAAAACGAAATCAGCTTTTGGAGTATCGTCTCCATTGTATCTCCAGTCTCTGAAAAGATTATCACCAAAACCTTCACGTTTTGTTGCTTTCAAGAAACGCGCTGGAATAATTTGATCGGTATCTACGTTTTCTATAGGTAGTGGCACCGCACTACTTCTTAGAATATTGAATTTATCGTATGCCATTTTTCTTTGTTTTTTGGCAGTCTGCCTTGGGCCTTGAGCTTAGGGCTAAAACTGCACTAAATTTATTGATTTAATTTTAGTCTTAATTGATAAATCTGTTTTCTGATTTGAACGACTTTTGTTTCTAAAATCGGATGGATTTCAGCGTTTAAATATTTCAAATCAAAAGTGAGTAATAATAAATATTCTACTTCCGAACAAGAGGCAATTGCGATGTTCAAATATCTTGCAAATTCTTTTTCGGAATTAGAACCACAACCTTCGGCAAAATTCGTTGGAATAGAAGAAACCGCTCTTCTCAATTGACTTGTTAATCCAAATAATTCTTCTTTTGGAAACTCTTTTGTTACTTGATAAACTTCAAGTGCAAACAAATGACTTTCTTGCCAAGCGTTATATTTTCTAAAATCTCTCATCTTTTTTTATGCTTTGGCTAATTACTAATTACCAAGGCTTATAGCTCATAGCCGAAAGCTCAAGGCTTTTTAAAACAAATCTCTAGGATCAGTCAATTTTCCTGTAACTGCTGCTGCAGCGGCCATTATTGGACTAGCCAATAAAGTTCTTGAACCGGGACCTTGACGACCTTCAAAGTTTCTATTAGATGTACTTACCGCATATTTTCCAGCAGGGACTTTATCATCATTCATGGCTAAACAAGCCGAACAACCTGGCTGACGCAATACAAATCCTGCTTCGGTAAGAATGTCTAACAATCCTTCTTCTTTAATTTGTGCTTCCACAACATGAGAACCTGGCACTAACCAAGCGGTAACATTGTCTGCTTTTTTTCTTCCTTTTACAATTTCTGTAAAGGCTCTAAAATCTTCAATACGTCCATTAGTACAACTTCCTAAGAAAACGTAGTCGATTGGTTTGCCAATCATCACGTCATTTTCCTCGAAGCCCATATAGGCTAATGATTTTTTATAGGTTTCCTCGCCACCTTCTACTTGGTTAGCATTTGGAATATTTTTAGAGATACCAATTCCCATTCCTGGGTTAGTACCATAGGTAATCATAGGTTCAATGTCCGAAGCCTTGATGTTTAGTTCAGCATCAAAAACCGCATCAGCATCCGTTTTTAAAGTTTTCCAATAGGCTACCGCTTTATCCCAAGCTTCGCCTTTTGGCGCGTGCAATCTTCCTTCTAAGAAATCAAAAGTAGTTTGGTCTGGAGCAATCATTCCTCCTCGAGCACCCATTTCGATACTTAAGTTACACACAGTCATACGACCTTCCATTGTCATGTTTTCAAAAACATCACCAGCATATTCTACAAAATATCCAGTACCTCCAGAAGTAGTTAATTGGGCAATAATATAAAGTGCTACGTCTTTTGGACCTACTCCTTTGTTTAATTGACCATTCACGTTGATGCGCATTTTCTTTGGTTTTGGCTGCATAATACATTGAGTAGACAATACCATTTCTACTTCAGATGTTCCGATACCAAAAGCAATAGCGCCAAAAGCACCGTGAGTAGACGTATGCGAATCACCACAAACAATAGTAGCACCAGGTAAGGTGATTCCGTTTTCAGGACCTACAACGTGTACGATTCCATTTTTTTGGTGACCTAATCCCCAGTGAGAAATACCATATTCATTGGCATTGTCCTCTAAGGCTTTCAATTGATTAGCAGATAATGGATCTGCCACCGGTAAGTGTTGATTTATAGTTGGTGTGTTGTGATCGGCAGTAGCAAAAGTACGCTCTGGATATAAAACCGAGATCCCTCTTGTTTTTAAACCTAAAAAAGCAACAGGACTCGTAACTTCATGAATGAAATGACGGTCAATAAAAAACACGTCTGGTCCATCCTCAATTTTGCGCACTACGTGCGAATCCCATACTTTGTCAAATAATGTCTTACTCATGGTAACTATTTTTTTAAATGTATTTCTCTGTATTTACAATCGGTTTCTCGAACGCAATTGTAACAATTGATGCAAAAATAAAAAAAGAATTAAACTGCTATTGTTACAATACACTGTATATACGATACCCAAAATAACTTTATGATTAGTATTAATTATATAAAGTAGTGGGTTTCTACTATTTTTCTTTCCGTCTAAGTACTAATAGTCGTTCTAAAACTTCTTTTTATTGCAAATTACTTTCGATTTAGAATTTGCAAATTTAGGCTTGTTTTGATCAAAAAAGCCTCTTTTTTGATCAAAATATGTAACATTTGGCTATAAAATAGTCATAATTTATAGATTTTAACGAATTTTCACTTTCTATTTCAAGCCTCTTTTTTGTCTTTTGATCCTCCTGTTTTGAAAAATAATTGTGCGTAGTAAATATCTTTTTTTTGAGTTCATTTTACGACATCCAAAAAAATTGAATTCCATTTTTTTGTTAATAACTTCCCGATTTTTTTAGCCTAAAAAAAACTAAATTTGAAATTCATTTTTTTTGAGTTTTTCTAATAATAAAATGTTTGCAACCAGTTAAATAAACAACTGAAATCCATCTGATTTTTGTTCCCGACGATAAGCGGCGGGCTGGGCTGAAGCTTTATGTACTTAATATTCGATACCGAAACCACAGGTTTACCAAAGCGTTGGGACGCACCCATCACCGATACCAACAACTGGCCACGTTGTATTCAAATTGCTTGGCAGTTGCACGATGATATGGGAAAACTCATCGAGCATCAAGATTATTTGGTAAAACCAGAGGGGTTCAACATTCCTTATGATGCGGAACGAATTCACGGTATTTCAACTGAGTTAGCCGAAGCTGAAGGGATTTCTTTGGCCGAAGTGTTAGAAAAATTCAACATCGCTTTAGCGAAAGCCAAATTTATTGTCGGTCAAAATTTAGGGTTTGACGTCAATATTATGGGCTGCGAATTCCACCGATTAGGAGTAGAATCGCCAATGGCTTCGATGCCTGTTTTAGACACCTGTACCGAAGTGACAGCCTCACTTTTGCAATTGCCTGGCGGACGTGGGGGAAGGTTTAAATTACCAACTTTAACCGAATTACACAGCTATCTTTTTAACCAACCTTTTGCCGAAGCCCATAACGCGACTGCCGATGTTGAGGCAACAACCCGTTGTTTTTTAGAATTAATTCGCCGTGATGTTTTTACAAAAGAAGAATTGGATGTTCCGGCTTCTTATTTTGAAGATTTTAAAAATAGAAACCCAAGAACGATTGAATTAATCGGTCTAAAACACATCAATCTAAAAGAAGCTTCAGATCGAATTCGCCAACAGTTCGGTGAGAAACAGGCTGAGACGGTTTCAAAAGCAACGCTTTCTGAAAATAAAAAAGCATTAGTTGATACTGATTTTGTTCATCTTCATAACCACACCCAATTCTCCGTTTTACAATCTACAATTAGTATTGCTGCATTGGTAAAAGCGGCTGCGCAACAAAAAATGCCTGCCGTTGCAATGACTGACCATGCTAATTTGATGGGCGCCTTTCATTTTGTTCGGGATATTTTGGCCCATAATAAATCGGCTGCAGCCAAGAACAAGACAGCAATCGAGAATGGAGAAGAACCTACTGAAGTTCCTATGAAACCGATTGTAGGTTGTGAGTTTTTTGTGTGCGACAATCATAAAGATAAGTCTCGAAAAGACAATGGATACCAAATTGTCCTTTTGGCAAAAACCAAAAAAGGCTATCATAATTTGGCAAAAATGTCATCAATTGCCTATACTGAAGGGTTTTATTATGTGCCCAGAATTGATAAAAAAGTCATTCAAGAATACAAAGAAGATATTATCGTTTTATCTGGAAATCTCTATGGAGAAATTCCAAATAAAGTTTTGAATTTGGGAGAAAACCAGGCTGAAGAAGCTTTGCTTTGGTGGAAAAACGAATTCCAAAATGATTTTTATATCGAGTTGATGCGTCACAATCAGGAAGATGAAAATCGTGTTAATTCGGCTTTAGTAAGTTTGGCAAGAAAACATGAAGTAAAGCTCGTTGCGACTAATAATACTTTTTATATTGACAAAGAAAACGCCAATGCTCACGATATTTTATTGTGTGTGCGCGATGGCGAAAAGCAAACTACACCAATAGGTCGAGGTCGAGGTTACCGATATGGTTTGCCTAATCAAGAATATTATTTCAAGTCGGGAGACGAGATGAAACAACTCTTCAACGATTTGCCAGAAGCCATTTCTAATATTGCCGAAATTGTCGATAAAATTGAAATTTACGATTTAGCTCGCGATGTTTTATTGCCCAAGTTTGAAATTCCTGCCGAGTTTTTGGTTCCCGAAGATGAGATGGATGGAGGCAAACGAGGTGAAAATAAGTATTTGCGTTACCTGACTTTTGAAGGGGCAAAAAAACGCTATCCCGAAATTACTCCCGAAATTCAAGAACGCTTAGATTTTGAGTTGATGACCATTGAAAATTCGGGTTATCCAGGGTACTTTTTGATTGTTCAAGATTTTATCGCAGAGGCGCGAAACATGGGAGTTTCTGTGGGACCAGGAAGGGGATCTGCTGCAGGTTCAGTAGTGGCCTATTGTTTGAAAATTACCAATATAGATCCGCTGAAATACAACCTGCTTTTTGAGCGTTTCTTGAATCCAGATCGTGTGTCATTGCCCGATATTGATATTGATTTTGATGACGAAGGTAGAAGTAGCGTCATGGATTATGTGATTCGAAAATACGGATCCAAACAAGTAGCACAAATTATCACATATGGTAAAATGGCTACCAAATCGGCTATTCGTGATACGGCGCGTGTATTGGATTTGCCTTTATTTGAGGCCGATAAAATCGCGAAGTTAATTCCGGGTATGATGCCGTCAAAATGGAATTTGGCTCGTTTTCTAAACGAAGACGATGCGTTAATCAAGAAAACGGTTCGTCCAGAAGAATACGATAAAATTAAAGAATTAATAGCCTTGGCTGGCGGGAATGATTTAGGAGGCGATACCATACAGCAAGCCAAAGTGTTGGAGGGAAACCTAAGAAATACAGGAATTCACGCTTGTGGTGTGATCATTACGCCCGATGATATTACCAATTTTGTACCGGTAGCTACAGCCAAAGATTCTGATTTGTATGTGACCCAATTTGACAACTCAGTGGTTGAAAGTGCCGGCTTGTTAAAGATGGATTTCTTGGGCTTGAAAACCCTAACCCTGATCAAAGACACGGTTAAATTGGTGAAATACCGATCTGGGATTGACTTGAATCCTGATGAGTTTCCTATTGACGACCAAAAAACCTATGAACTATTTCAACGTGGCGAAACCGTAGGGATTTTCCAATACGAAAGTCCTGGAATGCAGAAATACATGAAGGAATTAAAGCCTACGGTTTTTCCTGATTTGATCGCTATGAATGCGCTATATCGCCCAGGTCCGATTGCCTACATCCCAAGTTTTATTAAGCGTAAGAATGGCGAAGAACCAATTGTTTATGATTTGGACGATTGCGAGGAGTTACTAAAAGACACCTACGGAATTACAGTTTACCAAGAGCAGGTAATGCTTTTGTCCCAAAAATTAGCTGACTTTTCTAAGGGGGATGCCGATGTATTGCGTAAAGCAATGGGAAAAAAGATGATCGATGTCTTGGCGAAAATGGAACCAAAATTCATCGAGCAGGCGATGGCCAAAGGACATGCCAAAGACAAATTAGAAAAAATTTGGAACGACTGGAAAGCCTTTGCCGAATATGCGTTTAACAAATCGCATTCTACTTGTTATGCTTGGATTGCTTACCAAACCGCCTATTTGAAAGCCAATTATCCAGCCGAATATATGGCGGCGGTGCTTTCGAATAATATGAGCGATATCAAACAAGTTTCGTTCTTTATGGAAGAATGTAAACGAATGGGCTTGCAGGTTTTAGGACCAGACGTGAACGAGTCATTTTATAAATTTACGGTTAATGATGATTATGCGGTTCGTTTCGGAATGGGAGCGATTAAAGGAGTAGGTTCAGGTGCTGTTGCTACTATTGTAGAGAATCGAAAAGACGGGAAATACAAATCGATTTTTGATTTGACCAAACGCATTGATTTGCGAGCCGCCAATAAAAAAGCTTTAGAGAATTTGGCTTTAGCCGGAGGATTCGATTCGTTTGAAGGGACAACCCGAGCTCAATATTTTCATGATGATGGCGACGGAATTACCTTTTATGAAAAAGCGATGCGTTACGGAGCGAAGTTCCAAGAAAATGAAAATTCATCGCAAGTAAGTTTGTTTGGAGAAAGTAGCGATGTTCAAATTGCTGAGCCCGTGGTGCCACCTTGTGAAGATTGGAGCACTATGGAAAAATTAGCAAAGGAAAAAGAAGTGGTTGGAATTTATATTTCTGGGCACCCATTGGATGATTTTAAGTTTGAGATGAAATACTTTTGCAATGCCAAATTAGAGGCGCTGAAACACTTGGAACACTATGTAGGGAAGACACTTTCTTTTGGAGGAATTATAAATAATGTGCAGCATCGGGTGGCTAAAAATGGTAAAGGTTGGGCTTCTTTTTTTCTAGAAGGATACGATGAAAGTTACGAGTTTAGAATCTTTGGAGAAGAGTATTTGAAATTCCGTCACTTTTTGATTCAGAATAACTTTACCTACATGCGTGTATTGGTTAAAGAAGGTTGGGCGGATAAAGAAACCGGTAAAAAAGGAGAACCTCGTTTGCAGTTTACGCTGATCCAATATTTGCAGGATGTATTACCGTCATTTGCCAAAAAGCTAGTGTTATTATTGAACATCAATGATATACAAACGGATTTTATTCAGCAATTGAACCAGCTTTTTCAAGACAATAAAGGAGACAATACGGTTACTTTCGAAATCATGGAACTAGAGAAAATTACCAAAATTGTCGAAACGATTTCTGAAATCGCCGATACCGAAGAGGAAGTATTTGTAGAAGAAACAGATATTGAAGATGAAGATGTTCCTTTGATGGAAACCCAAAAAATAAGTACCACTACCGAAGTAGAAGAAATTAATGTAGTGACCAAATTGAGTATGCCAAGTCGAAAATTAAAAGTTAAAATATCCAATGAGCTATTATTGGAATTAGAGAAGAGGCAGATCAATTTTAAGTTGAACTAGTAAGCATATAAAAAAAGACAATGATTTCATAGCCAAAATTAATTTTGTAGTGACGAACGAATGGTTTTTAATTTATAGATTTGCAACACAATTAATAAACAAACAAAAAATAAAAATAATATGGCATTAGCAATAACAGACGCTACTTTTGATGAAGTAGTTTTGAAATCAGACAAACCAGTTTTAGTAGATTTTTGGGCAGCTTGGTGTGGTCCTTGTAGAATGGTTGGACCAATCGTTGATGAATTAAGCAATGAATACGAAGGGAAAGTAGTTGTTGGAAAAGTAGACGTTGATGCTAACCAAGAATTTGCCGCAAAATATGGAGTTAGAAACATTCCAACGGTTTTGATTTTCAAAAATGGAGAAGTAGTTGGAAAACAAGTAGGAGTAGCTCCAAAACAAACCTATGCAGATAGCTTAGACGCTTTGTTGTAATTCAAAGATTATAAGAATAGTATAATAAAGGGTTGGCGAAAGTCAATCCTTTTTTATTTTGTAAAATTGCAAATAAACTATTTATTTTAAGATAAAGTTTAAAACCTTTCGGGTGAAAATCAATTGTGTAGCTCTAAATGAAATATGGATTATACGTTAATAGTAATCAATATATATAGCGCATCCATTTTTGAAAAGCTAGTGCGAACTTCTGGCTAAATAAGAATTCATTATGTCGCAGTTACAATGAATAAAAATTTTGAAAAAATCCTTTTAACCTAGTTGGTTGAAAAACAAAACCTTGGTTGATTGTAATGAGGATTATTAAATTTTTTTTATAAAAACACTTGCGTAAACGGAAATCTGTTGTATATTTGCAACCGCAATTAAGCAGAGGTTTGGTAGTTCAGTTGGTTAGAATACATGCCTGTCACGCATGGGGTCGCGGGTTCGAGTCCCGTCCAGA
>JACCDY010904151.1_pt1 | contig 12147 bp, 11 predicted proteins | sample 7446391 | NCBI WGS metagenome assembly JACCDY01 (sample SAMN15323451, study PRJNA562643) | freshwater metagenome | isolation source: river surface water | place: USA:Blue River Watershed | collected 2017-08-18 | reverse complement strand
TGCCAAGGTGACAAACGCATCGCCACGGGTTTCCAAAATGGCGTCGCCGAACTGGGGAATGAGCTTATTCATGACCCGGTCTTTTTTGGCCAAGTGCGCGCACGCCTCCGCCCAATAGGCGGGAGTCACGGGAACGATGGGCGCTGTCACTGGACGGCCTCCCATGTGGTGCCGGTGGCAGAGTCTTTCAGCACAATGCCTTGGGCCAATAAGTCGTTGCGAATGCGATCGGCTTCGGCAAAATTCTTGGCTTTTTTGGCCTCTGCACGGGCTTGGATTTGTGCCTGAATCGCGTCTTCGCCCAAGCCAACGCCCGATTGCAGGTAGACCGTCGGGTCGGTTTGCAACAAACCCAACAAGGCGCCGAGACTTTTCAGCAAGCCTGACTTTTCTGCAGAGCCCGTGCGGTTGACTTCGCTGGCCAACTCAAACAACACGGCCACGGCTTCGGGGGTGCCAAAGTCTTCGTCCATGGCGGCCTTGAACCGAGCGGCCAATGGGTCGGCCCAGTCGATGGCCACAGGCACGGGGGGCACGGCTTGCAGTGCGGTGTAGAGGCGTTTGAGAGCGCCTTTGGCGTCGTTCAAGTGCACGTCGCTGTAGTTCAGGGCACTGCGGTAATGGCTGCGCACAATGAAAAAGCGCACGGTCTCGGCGTCGAACTCTTTCAACACCTCGCGAATGGTGACAAAGTTGCCCAAGCTCTTGGACATTTTTTCGTTGTCCACATTGATGAAGCCGTTGTGCATCCAAAAGCGCGCCAAGGGCTGACCATTGGCGCCTTCACTTTGGGCGATTTCGTTTTCATGGTGCGGAAACTGCAAGTCAGCGCCGCCACCATGAATGTCAAAGGTTTGCCCCAACAACTCGCAGGCCATGGCCGAGCATTCGATGTGCCAACCGGGCCGGCCCGTACCAAAGGGACTTTCCCATTTGACATCTTCGGGCTCGCTGGGCTTGGCACTTTTCCAGAGCACAAAATCCAGCGGGTCGTTTTTTTCGGTTTCTACCGCCACACGCTCGCCGGCATTCAGCTCGTCCAGCGATTTGCCGGACAACTTGCCATAGCCTTCAAATTTGCGCACGGCATAGTTCACATCGCCATTGCCCGAACGGTAGGCCAAGCCTTTTTGTTCCAAGGTGCCGATCATGCGCAGCATCTGGGGCACGTAATCGGTGGCGCGAGGCTCGTGCTGGGGGCGCTCAATACCCAAGGCGTCGGCGTCTTGGTGCAAGGCGTCGATCATGCGATCGGTCAGGTGGCGAATGGTTTCGCCGTTTTGCAAAGCGCGTTTGATGATCTTGTCATCGATGTCGGTGACATTGCGCACATAAGTGACTTTGAAGCCACTGGCCTTGAGCCAGCGCTGCACCACATCAAACGCAATCATGGATCGGGCATGGCCCAAATGACACAGGTCGTAAACCGTCATGCCACAAACGTACATGCGCACATGCCCTGGCTCGGCCGGAGAAAAATCAGAAACAGCACGGCTCAGCGTGTTGAAAATGCGCAGACTCATGTCAAATCAAGAATAGGCGGAACAAAACATCAAAAGGACAGCGCCCGAATCTGTTCGGGGCCCAGCAAGAAAAACCAGGAATTTCACTGTCAGTGGGCCTGCGTGACACGGGGGCAGCAGGGCTTTCTGGCAACCGTTTGGTCGCATGGCCTCCGTTACAATCGCTTTCAGTATATCCCCGTCAGGGGCCTCGCTCCCAGTTGATGGGCTGCCCAGATTCGATACTTACGGCGCGTATGCACTCACTCCTCCACATCGTCCTGTCTTGTCTCTTGCTCACGGTGAGTCTGGGTGCAAAAGCCGATATTTACAGCGATGTGAACCAATTGGTTCGCACGGAGCAGTGGGCCAAGGCCCGCACCCAAGCCGAAGCACACCTCAAGAGCCAACCCACCGATCCGCAAATGCGTCTGTTGCTCAGCCGCATACAAGACGGACAAGGGCAAACCGCCGTCGCCATGGAGACGCTGCAAAGTTTGACGCAGTCGTTTCCTGAATTGCCCGAACCCCACAACAATTTGGCTGCGTTGTACGCTCGCCAAAACCGCTTTGCCGAAGCGCTAGCGGCTTTGCAAGCCGCTGTTCGTGCCCGTCCTGATTACGCCACCGCGCTCGAAAACATGGGCGATGTCTACATCATGCTGGGCATCCAGGCTTACCAAAGCGCCACTCAAGCCGCACCTTCGCAACCCCGCATTGGCAACAAACGCCTTGCAGCTGAGCAGTTGTTGAAGTCGTCGGCACCTTGAGCCTGAATCACAAATTGGCCCTTCTTCAATTCTCCGTTTACTTCACCCTTCACTTCACCCTTGACTGATCACGCCATGAACCGTTTTCGTTTTTTGCGCACTTTCGGCACGTTTTGGGCTTTCACTTTGTCTCTGACTTTGGCGTTGTCATTGCCTGCTGCAGCCCAAAGCTCAGCCGTCAGCAAAGTCCGCATCAGCACTTCGGTGGGGGACATCGAGGCTGAGCTGTATGCCGACAAGGCGCCCAAAACCGTCGCCAATTTCCTGCAATACGTGAATGACAAACACTACGACGGCACCATTTTTCACCGCGTGATTGCAGGCTTCATGGTGCAAGGCGGGGGCTACGACGCCCAGTACAAAGAGAAAAAAACCCGCGCGCCCATTCAGCACGAAGGCCGCCAATCTCTGGCGGCTGGCCTGAAAAACACCACTGGCACTTTGGCCATGGCGCGCACCAACGACCCCCATTCGGCCACTTCGCAGTTTTTCATCAATGTGGTGGACAACGCGTTTTTAGACCCCACGCCCATTCCAGATGGCGACCCCGTGGCCAAGTTTGAATACCAAGGCCGTGTTTACGAAAAAGTAGCCCGCGCCCAGCTGCTGAACGCCCCTCAATTGTTCGGCTACACCGTTTTTGGCAAAGTCACGTCTGGCATGGACGTGGTCCAAAAAATCAGGTCCGCCCCCACCGCTGCGGGCGGGCCTTTCCCCTCCGATGTCCCACGGACACCGATCCTTATCCAATCCATCACTTTGTTGAAATAAGCACATGAGCAACCCACAAGTAGAACTGCACATCACCGGCTACGGCGTGATCACCCTCGAGCTGGATGCCGAAAAAGCGCCCAAGTCGACCGAGAATTTCTTGGCCTACGTGAACAAAGGCCACTACAACAACACCATTTTTCACCGCGTGATTCCGGGCTTTATGGCTCAGGGTGGCGGCTTTGAACCCGGCATGGCGCAAAAGCCCACCGACGCCGCGATTGAAAACGAAGCCAACAATGGCCTCAAAAACGACAAGTACACCGTGGCCATGGCCCGCACATCGGCGCCGCACTCGGCAACGGCCCAGTTTTTCATCAATGTGGCCAACAACAACTTTTTGAACCACACGGCTCCCTCCATGCAGGGCTGGGGCTATGCCGTTTTTGGCAAAGTGGTGAGTGGCACCGAGGTGGTCGACAAGATCGAAGGCGTGAAAACCGGCAACCGCGGTGGTCACGGCGATGTGCCCAAAGACGACATCGTGATCGAAAAAGCTGTCGCACTCTGACCTCTTCCCGCCATGTCGGCTGACCCTCGCATCACAGAGCCCACCTGGGGCTCGCTCGCGGCCCCAGCGACATGGCAAACGGTCGATCTGATCTCGGACTTGCATTTGCAAGCTTCCGAGACCGCCACCTTTGACGCTTGGCGCCAATACATGGCCACCACTCCAGCCCAAGCGGTGCTGATTTTGGGTGACTTGTTTGAAGTGTGGGTGGGTGACGATGCGGCCGCCAAAGACCCGTTTTTGCAAAGCTGCGCCCATGTTTTGACGCAGGCCGCACAAAAAGCCTATGTCGCTTTCATGCCCGGCAACCGCGATTTTCTGGTGGGGCGCGATTATCTGGCGCCATGTGGTGTGCAAACATTGCTTGACCCAACCTTGCTCGAGTTGGGCACTCAGCGCCTTTTGCTGACGCATGGCGACGCGCTGTGCTTAGACGACAAACCCTACCAAGCGTTTCGACTGCAAGCGCGCAATCCAGATTGGCAGCATGCCTTTTTGTCCAAACCATTGGCCGAACGCGAAGAATTCGCTCGCAGTTTGCGCGCACTCAGCGAGTCGCAAAAACACGAGGGCATGAGTTTTGCCGATGCGGACCCCGACATGAGCCTGTTTTGGCTCAAGCAATCCCAAGCCGACGAACTCATTCACGGCCACACCCACAAGCCCGCGACCCATGTCCTCGGGCCGGGCCAACGCCATGTTTTGAGCGACTGGTCGCTCGACCATGCACCGATGAGAGCCCAGGTCTACCGACTGCACCGCGAAGGGCCCGCCGAGCGGTTGAACTTGGTTTAACCCGCCGCTATCCCAAAGCCAAAGCAGAAAAACAAAGGCCGCTCGAGAGCGGCCTTTTTGCTTGCAGCGTCAAACCACTCAACGCAGCAAATTTTTCAGAACGGTTTGCAAGCGCCGCGCCGTTGTCGGGTCGTGTGGGCCCGACAACACTTTCGACACATCTTGGCCCCAAGTCTCGCTCGGCCCCGGCTGGTTGCGTTGTGTCAACAATTGCAATTGCAAAGCACGGCGTTCACTCAAGTGGTCGGCGGGGGTGGGCACCTCGGCGGCCATTTCTAAACGCAGCAAGGCAGTGGGGTTGAACGGTTGCGCTGGCGTGCTGACCGCTTGCGCCCATGCTTGGCGCGTGGTGGCATTCACTGCGCGGCCCAACTCTTGGGCGGAGGGCAGAGCGTCCACTTGGCGGTCTTGCCAAGCCGTCAGCAGACGGGTCAGCGTTTCGCCGTGCGCTTGCGCTGCCAATTTGCGCAGCGACATTTCAGCCCGCTCCATGGCTTCACGTTGGGCACGGAAAGCCGCATCGCCCAAGCGCGGGCCTCTGTCTTCTCTGAAGGCACGGCCATCGGCGCGTTGGCCACGATCGCCGCGATCATTCATACGATCGCCCGTGCGGTCGCCCCCTCGCTCGCCTGGGCGGCCCATGCCCCGATCGCCGCCGGGGCGCGCATTGCGGTCGCCCGGACGCGCGCCGGGACGGCCATCTCGACCCGCAGGGGCTTCGGATTTCTTTTGGCCGGGACGGTCATCGCCGCGAACCGCCACCACCGGTTTGGCCGGTTTTGACTGGGCTGGGGTTGGGGCTGAAGCAGGTTCAGCGCCACTCACGCTTTCCACGCCATCATTACTCACATCGCCCACATTACCCACATTGCCCTCTTCGCCAGCATTCCCAATGTCACCCTCATTCCCTTGGTCAGCAGCTGCGCCCGATGGGCCCTCTGCCGTGATTTCGCCCGACTGAGCAGGCTTGTCGGATGCGGGTGCGGATGCGGTTTCGAGTGCGGTTGTGGTGGCAACTGCAGCGTCTGAAACGGAAGCCGTCGTTGGGCTTGAGCTTTGGCTTGCAGACTGAACTTGGGCCTGAGCAGCTTGGCCACGCAACGCGGCGTCGAGCGCAGCCATAGCGGCGCGGATTTTTCCTGCATCGCCGCTGGCGTTGGCTGCGTCCAAATGTTGTGAGGCTTCGAGCACGGCACGGTCATGTGCCGACAAAGGCGCCGCAGAAGTTTGGCGCTCGGTGCCTTTGCGTTGGAAAGCTTCGTCCAGCGGCGCGCGGAAAACTTCCCACAGCTTTTGTTCGGTTTTGCGGTCCAAGGGAACCGATTGCGCCTCGACTTGCCAACGCTGTTGCAGGGCTTTCACGGCGTCCACGCGCAAAGCGGGAGCCGCGCCCACATCTCGGGCCTCTTGAATCAGGGCTTGGCGGCGGTCAATGCTGGCTTTTTGTGCGGCCTCTAAACGCGCAGCAGCGGCTTTGAGCACGCCCTTCCACTGCGATTGCATTTCACCAAAAGCTTTTTCGTTCAGATGGCCCGCATTGCGCCAACGGTCTGCAAACTGGTGCAAGGCACGCAGATGGGCGCGCCAGTCGTCGTTCTCGGCATGCGCCGTGGTCCAAGCTTTGACTTCTTCGAGCAAGGCCAAGCGTTGCGCCCGGTGCTCTGCAGAGTCTTTTTTCATCTGCTCTAACCACGCCACCACGGCTTTGTAGGCTTCGTTGCAGGCGGCATCAAAGCGCTTCCAAAGGGCATGGTTGGGCAAGCCACCTTGGTCAATTTGCTTCCAGCTTTCGCGCAATTGGCGCAGTTTGTCCTGCATTTTTCGGCCACCCATGGCCGGCGCTTTTTCCGCATCGAGCAAGGCCTCGGCTTGGGTCACCAAGCTTTGACGCACTTGGTCGGCACGCCAGCGTTGCCAGCCCTCCGAGTCCCCTGCTGCGGTCAAGGCCAAGTGGACTCTTTCGTCCAGCGACGTGTCCAAATTTTTGCCGTGTGTTTTCAGGGCTGCCTGCAGTTGGGCCAAGCCGTCGGCGGCGGGCTGGCTCTCAGCCACTTGTTTTTCCAAGGCTTCCAGCACCTCAGTGACGGCCTTGTTGGCTTGCTCACGCAGGGCTTGGCGCTGGGCCGCATCCATTTTGGGTTTGGCCGGCTTGGGCTCTTTGGCGGCATCGCCTGCGCCCGCCGCACCAGTGCTTGCGTTGCCCGCGGGCGAATGTGCCTCGGCCACCACTTCACCGCGCAAGCGGCGAATTTCGTCAGCCCACACCGGCACTGGCGGCATGGCCAGCGTGGCATCGGCCTGCGCCAGCAAAGCCGACGACAATGCCGCTGAAAAACCTTGCCAAACGGCTTGTAACTGGCTTTGCGCCGCTTCCAACTGGGTTGGAAATTTGGCTTCCACAAAGGGCCAAACCGCGTTGTTGGTCAAATGCTGGGCTTGGTTCTGCCATTGCGTCACGTCACCCTGCAATCCAGCCAAGCCCGCCTGCGCTTCTGCGATGGGTTTGGTTGACAACACCTCAATGCGCTGCGCCAGCAACACAGCAGCTTCGCGTTGCACCATGACTTGGTGCTGCAAATCTTCCACGCCTTTGACGACTTCAGCCAAGCGGGCCTTCAGCCCCGCCAAGGGCTCGCGCGACAACGGAGCACCGGCCTTGGCAGCATCGCGCTGCCAGGCCATGGCGTCTGCAATGTTCAGGTTGGCGGCCTGCAAAATTTGTTCGGCCTTTTTTGCCCAATCGGTGGCCAAGGCTTCTTGGCCGTGCGCCCGCTTGAGTTCGTCGCGTTTTTCTTTCAGCAACTTGGCAGCGCCTTTGTCGCGGGTGGACATTTCTCGGTACACCTCGGTCAAGTCTGATTCGGAGGGCTCGGTTAGAAGCCATTCACGCAAACGGGTGCAACGCTCAGCGGAGGTCACAGCCTGAAATGCACCTCCGGTCAACGAGTCAAGAGCGGCAAGGTCGAGAGGCATATTGGATGAAGTCACAGTAAAAACTTTAAAAACACGGTCCATGCCAAATACGGCATCAGTGTTGTAGCCACACACTCTTTTCTGCACATGGTGACCTACAACAATCCCGTATTTTCGCCGTTATTTGGACCCTGCCGACTCACCCACCATAATCAGCCTCAAACTCCGCCCTTTTCTTTCAGGTTGCCCCGCCTAATTTCAACTCTGTCCGAGAAATCGGCTTCATTGACTTGACGGCATGCGGCGTATTTTTAGAATTTGCCGCAAGGGCTTGGCCGCCCGCCCCTTTCCAACAACCGCGATCTTTAACTGAGATCTTCAACCGCCCTTTTCAACTGCCAACGTTTGACCATCAAAGGAACTGCTATGAAAGTGCCATTGAACAAGGCTCAGTTGGTGAGGAGCCTGCAGACCAGCGTGCTGGATGTGCGCGAGGGATTTTTGGAAATCACCCGCCATGGATTGGCGTTGTTGGGTTTGGCCGTGGTGTTGGTCAGTGTGGCGTTTTTAGCGCGCCCTCAATTGCAAACCGAAGCCAGCGAGGTGCTGCTCGGCTGGCTTCAAATTCGCCAAATCGACAGCCAAGAAGCCCCTGAACCCAGCAATGCCGCCTTGCGCGCCACCACCCAAGACCTCAAGACCCTGACGCCAGAACAACTGAGCGTGACGCGCTGGCTCAGCCGCAAATACCGGGTTGGCCCTGAGCCCTTGGCGGCCGTGGTGACCGAGGCTTGGGCTTTGGCAAACAAAACCCAACTCTCGCCCACCTTGATTTTGGCCATCATGGCCATCGAGTCGCGCTTTAACCCCTTCACAGCAGGCAGCCAAGGCGCGGTGGGGCTGATGCAAATCGAGGTCAATGCGCACGCCGACACTTTGGCCCAACACGGCGGCCACTTTGCAGCTTTTGACGCATTGACCAATGTGCGCATTGGGGTGCGGCACTTACAAGGCTTGTTGCAGCAAACCAACTCACTCGAAGATGCTTTGGCTTTGTACGGCGCGGCGTCGGGCCAATCGAGTGACAGCCAATATGCCGAGCGGGTCTTGGCAGAACAACAACAATTGGACGCCCAAATCACGGCAACGATGGCCGCCAAGCCGTCAAACGCCTCCGCCAAAACCAATTGAGCCCGGTGAGGCCGATTGTGGCTATCCCGGCTCCGGGTCCAAATACGCCGAACTACCTGCGATACACTTATGCCGTGCGCGACTGGCGATAGGAGCTCCCTCTTGGCAACACCAGATGGGATCACTCGGACGTGGAGCGCGGTGGCCGCTGGGCTACCCCCAAACCACTGGGAAGCGCACAGCCCTGAACTGGCCCAAACACCCAGAACCGGGTTTTGAGCCGTTCGCCTGGGCAGCCCTTGCAGCAGACTTTTCACCCGTCTTGCCCCAAGGTTCCATCATTTGAAGGACTGCCATGTACCACCGCAATATTCTGATTGAACAAACCGATCCCGAGATCTTTGCCGCGATCCAAGCCGAGAACGCGCGTCAAGAACACCACATTGAGCTGATCGCCAGCGAAAACTACGCCTCTCCCGCTGTCATGGCCGCACAAGGCAGCCAACTCACCAACAAATACGCCGAGGGTTACCCAGGCAAGCGTTATTACGGGGGTTGTGAGCACGTCGACGTGGCCGAGCAATTGGCGATTGACCGCATCAAACAAATTTTTGGCGCAGAAGCCGCCAACGTCCAACCCCATTGCGGCGCATCCGCCAATGAGGCGGTCTTTTTGGCCTTCTTGAAACCTGGCGACACCATCATGGGCATGAGCTTGGCTGAAGGCGGACACCTGACCCACGGCATGCCCTTGAACATGTCAGGCAAATGGTTCAACGTGGTTTCGTATGGCCTCGATGCCAAAGAAGCCATCGACTACGAGGCGATGGAAGCCAAAGCCCGTGAGACCAAGCCCAAACTGATCATTGCAGGTGCATCTGCTTACAGTTTGCACATCGACTGGGCACGCTTTGCCAAAGTGGCCAAAGAAGTCGGCGCCATCTTCTTGGTCGATATGGCCCACTACGCGGGGTTGATCGCGGCTGGCCAATACCCCAACCCCGTGCCCCATGCGGACGTGGTCACCTCCACCACACACAAGAGTTTGCGCGGCCCCCGTGGCGGCATCATCTTGATGAAGGCCGAGCACGAAAAAGCCATCAACAGCGCCATCTTCCCCGGCCTGCAAGGCGGTCCCTTGATGCACGTGATTGCGGCTAAAGCTGTGGCATTTAAAGAAGCCCTGTCTCCTGAGTTCAAGGCCTACCAAGCACAAGTTGTGAAAAACGCCCAAATCGTGGCCGAAGTGCTGACCCAGCGCGGTCTGCGCATTGTGAGCGGAGGCACCCAAAGCCACGTCATGTTGGTCGATTTGCGTGCCAAGGGCATCACCGGCAAAGTGGCCGAAGCCGCCTTGGGCAGCGCCCACATGACCATTAATAAAAACGCCATCCCGAACGACCCTGAAAAGCCGTTTGTCACCAGCGGCGTGCGCATTGGCACGCCCGCCATGACGACCCGCGGCTTCAAGGACGAAGAAGCCCGCGCCACGGCCCACCTGATTGCCGATGTGCTGGACAACCCCTTGGACGAGGCCAATTTGGCCGCCGTGCGCGCCAAGGTGCATGCACTGACCAGCCGTTTCCCGGTTTACGGCTGATCGGACTGCGCCATGAAATGCCCCTTCTGCGGTCACCTCGAAACCCAAGTGGTCGAGACTCGGCTGGCCGAAGACGGGGGCTTCATTCGCCGGCGCCGTCAGTGCGGCGCTTGCGATAAACGCTTCACCACCTACGAAAAACCGGAAGTTAATTTTCCGGCCATCGTCAAAAAAGACGGCCGGCGCATTGAATTTCAGCGCGACAAACTGCGCGCCAGTCTCAACCTGGCCTTGCGCAAACGCCCTGTCAGCACCGAACAGGTCGACGGCGCTATTGAGCGCATAGAAGAAAAGCTGCTCAATCTGGCCATCCGAGAAGTGGCCTCGCACCGCATTGGCGAATTGGTCATGCGCGAGTTGAAAAAACTCGACAAAGTGGCCTATGTGCGCTTTGCCAGTGTGTACCGCAATTTTGAAGACATCGACGACTTCAAAACGCTGGTGGACGAAGTTCAGAGTTAATTCACTCTGTTGGGGCTCTCATTCCCCTTATTCGGCTTTTCCTCGCTTCTTCTTGGCCCAGCCTTGGCACTAAGGACAAGTCACGGCCTCATAGGTTTCCATGCGCGGTTTGCCCAGCGCGTTGACCACCACCTGCCACCCTGCGCTGGATGCGCCACGACAAAAGCGCCACGTGCCGGCCATGAAGGCGCCCGTGTTCGTCTGGCTGCGCCCCTCAGCGTTATAAGAAAAATAGCCTTTGACCGTTGACGACACGTCTACCCACACCCCGCTGGGCAAAGGGGCGTGGCTTTCAATCAGCGCTTCGCCGGCATCAAAAGCAGCATTGCCGTTGTCATCGGCAAATACCAACCAACCGTTTTGCCACTCGCTCGCCCTGTCGCAGGTTGAGGTGTCGGCCCCACGACTGCAGAGCGTGACGCGCTGTTGCCGCCGCAAAGCCTCCGTGCGCGCGAGCACCAGACTGTCCAGCCACGCGCCGGCTTGCGCATGCAAGCGATGACGCGCCTGCAAATCGCTCATGGCAGGCGCTGCCAAGGCCACCAATATGCCCAGCAACAGCAACACCACCAAGGCCTCAAGAAGCGTGAAGCCCTTTGGGCAAAAACGGGGCAGGCAACTCTGACGAATCGGATGAATCAGCGACATGGGGCACCTGAAAAAGATGAAAAACACGCAGGCATGGCGGGTCTGCGGAGGAGGATGGTGGTGGGTGCGGGTGCGGGTGCGGGTGCTGGTGTGGGTGTGGGTGTGGGGATAGGAATGGGGAGATGGTTAGCTTGGGGAATGACCGGTCTGTACAAGTTGAATACAGAAGGCCACAATCGTCAACCACTTCACAGATCGCGGCATGCCTCATTCACACAACCGTCTGTTCAGCTTTTTGGCGAGCAACAGGGCCATTCGGCTGCGCGGTTGGACGTTGGCCGAGTTGATGATGTCCCTGGCATTGATGAGCCTGCTAGCCACACTGGCCATGCCGAGCTACCTCGAACAGCAACGCACGGCACGGCGCAGCGATGGGCAAGCGGCTTTGGTGCAAGTGCAAGTTGACCAGGCCCGTTGGCGCAGCAGCCATGACCGCCATGCCGACACCCTGTTGACACTCGGCTGGCCCACTGACCGCTCGGGCCAAGGCCACTACCAAATCACCTTGGTCGAGGTGGACGCGGCCGGCTACACCGCCTTGGCTACCGCCATGGGGGGACAAGCGCAAGACCACAACTGCACGCCCTTGCGCTTGTCTTGGAGCGGCAGTGCCAACGTGGTGTTCAGTGCGGGCGAGCATTTGGACAGCGACCCCCACCGCTGCTGGCGGCGATGAACCCCCCTGAATGGGTCCCCTGGATGTTCTTCCCAATGTGGTCGCCAATGCATGACCAACGGGATTGCAAGTGGCATTCCCAATTTCATTCCCAACTTCATTGCCAATTTCCTGCTCAGCTGCAAGGCCCACCGCATGGCCCACTGCATGGCTCCCCGCATGGCCTTCTTCACGACCACTTGCACAAGCAACTGCCTCCCCTTCGGGCTCGCCCATCTCCCACACGCTCCTCAGAACGTGGTGAAACCCTCACCGGTCTCTTGGTGGGACTCGCGGTGGGCTTGGTGGTTTTGGCCGCGGGAAGCGCCCTGTTGGCCAGCCAATTACGTGCCCACCGCGCGGCACTGCAAGACCGCCAGTTGCACACC
>JACCDY011380464.1_pt1 | contig 12150 bp, 10 predicted proteins | sample 7446391 | NCBI WGS metagenome assembly JACCDY01 (sample SAMN15323451, study PRJNA562643) | freshwater metagenome | isolation source: river surface water | place: USA:Blue River Watershed | collected 2017-08-18 | reverse complement strand
GAAAATCGGGTGATTTGCCGGCAGGTCGACGTAGTAGACCTGCGCGTCCGTGCGTCCGTTTTTCGTCGCATACCCTTCGGCATATGGCAGGTGCGATGAGAACCAACGAGGACCGCCCTCGTAAGGCGTGCCGCCGTGGTACATCCGCACCATGCCATCCGGCACCGGCGGAGCCGCCGACTCCGGCACCAGCGGCGGCGCCGCGGGCGTCATCCGGGGCGATTCCTCGGCCACCTGGCCGACATGCGCGGCCATGGCCTTCCGGTCCTTTTCCAGGCTGGCTTCGATCAGGGCGCGCTCAGACGGCGCCAGGCGGCTCAGGGCTGGCCCCAGGAGCGCGCCGAGGATCGCGGCGCTGCCGATAGCCTGTCCGCTCTCGGCCCATGTACGGGTCTCCTGGGAGGCCTGGAGGCCCATTTCCGACAGGGCGGCCTGGCCGGCAAAGCCAGCCCCGACCTCGATCGCACCCCTGACCCCGGGAGAGAGGGACCGCAGGCCCTTGATCGCGATGGCACCCGGCACGAGGTAGCCGACCGGATCGGTCAAGCCGGCCACCAGGGCAGCGGCCACCCCAGGCGCCCCGGCGCTCGACAGGATGCGGTTGTTCTCATCCTCCTCGTCGATCCGCCGCATGATCGCGAAGGTCTCCGGGGTCGACCGGGAGCCTAGGAACCGATCAAGGTGGTACTGCTCGTATTTCGAGCCCTTGAAGCCGGTCACGTCCAGCGGGTTGTGGTTTTCCTCAGGGATGAAGCTCGGCCCCTGCAAGGCCCGGCCGACGCTGACCGCCGTGTTCAGGCTTTCCACGGCCGCGTCGAACAGCGGCTTGTTCGACTGGACCTCGGGCCGTTCCGGCGCCGGGGTCCGGTAGCCCACGTCGTCATAGTCGCGCCAGGCCATCAGCGATCCTGGGCTAGCGCGTCGCGCTTGCCATCACGAATCGGCAGCGTGACGCTGGTAACGGGCGGAATTGGCAAGGTGACGCTGGCTTGAGGGCTCGGACGGGCGTATGGAGCCTGACCCATGCGGCGCATCATCTCCTCGCGGGATCGGTCGGACCCGATGATCCTGTCGCGCTCGCGCTGGAACTTGTCGCGCGCCTCCTCAAGGACGCCATACGTGTCCCAGAACAGGCGCTTGGCCAGGGGCTTCATTTCCCCGGTCTGGCCGTCGATCACCACCACCTGGTAGGACGGCGGAACCCCGCGGGAGACCTCGCGCTCGGTCTGCGCGTCGCTGACCAGGGTGTAGCTGTAGTTCCGCTTGTCCAGCCTGACCGGCGCGTCGCCGCCGATGCCCCCGGGATTGACCTCGGTCTTCGTGACCATCGGCTTGCCGACCATGGCTTCCACATCGCGGTCGGCCTGGGCCTTCATCCAGTCGTGCTTGCCGTCGATCGCCGGATACTTCGTCTCCGGGGCGTGCATCATCAGCCGGCCACCATTCACGGCGCTGGCCGACCAGACCGTCCTGGCCATCTTCGTGGCATAGGCCGCCGCCTCGTCCTTGCTTCCCGTGCGCGCGAAGTGGTCGGCGTAGAGGGTCGACCAGTCGGCCATCAGGGCGTCGCGGGTCAGCGGGTCCACGGGCGCGTTCGGCACGCCGACGAACGGCACCCAGGGATGATCGTCGAACTGGCTGACGATCTGGCCGGCGTCGTACTTGCGCGCCTCCTTCAGCCCCTCGGCCCGGTTCGCGTCCCTGATCTTCTGGGCGCCCGGGTCCACGACCTCGCGCTGCTTGGCAAGCTGGTCGCCATTCAGGTAGCGGCGATGCGTCTGCCACTCGGCCAGGTCGCCCAGAACCTGGGAGCCGAACAGGTCCTTCGTGGTCGCGGGCGCCCGCTGGAACATCTTGTCAAGAAAGCCCATCGCCGCGTTGTAGCGGGTGGCGTCGGGAGAACGGCCCGCCCCGACCACCGCGTCGCGCACGTCCTTCGTCAGCGCCGGCGTAATCATCTCGTCGGGCAGAGCGAACAGCGCGTCCATCGCCACGCCGGCCTGGCGGGGATCGGGCCCGTTGATCGCGCCGGCGATCGCACGACGATCCACCTCGCCGAACGGGCTGCCTGCGGCGACCCGGTTCGCATCCGCCACGCCCCGGGCGAGATTGACACGGGCGGTCACGGCGGCCCGCGCCGCATCGGGGTTGGAGAAATCCAGCGGCGGCGGCTGGGGAGCCCCCTGCGCCTGGGCGTAGGCCACCGGATCCTCGGCGATCTGCTTCAGCTTCAGATTGAACGACTGGCGCAGGCTGTCGATCACCCGCTGCTCGTCGACCGACATCGAGCCGTCGGCCATGAACTCGCGGGCAAGGTTGTCGATCCCCTGCTGCCCCTCGGAAACCGTCAGGCCCTGCATCACCTGGTTGCCGCGCTGCGCCGCCGCCACGGCCGCGACCTCGCGCTTCCACGCGCCGTCGCCGGAAAGCTCCGCGGCGCGCAGCATCGCCGCCATCGCCTTCGGGTCGGCCGGCTGGCCGCGCTCGATCTGCGCCTTGATCTCGGGCCAGTCCTTCCGCACCTGCGACACGAAGGCGGCCTGCACCTGCTTGGCGACCGTGCCGGTCATCGGCTGCGCCCGGTCCTCGGCCGTCTCGCCCAGCTTCAGGTAGTCGCCCACGCTGCGGCCGTTCGCGTCGGCCGGGTTGGTCTGCCCGCCGCTCTCGAGGAAGGACTGAGCGGATCCAGGCCCGCCGAGGTGGATCATCGCCTGCAGGCCGGCGCGGGTGACGACGGTGCCGCCGACGGTCTGGCCGATGAAGCGGTCCATCCCGCGGGCGTCGATCTCCTGGTTCGCCTTCTGCACCTGCTGCTGCATCACCGCTTCCTGGGCCCTCTCATTGCCGAGGAAGTCCTGCAGCGTCTTCACCTGGGGGAAGCCCTGGATGTTGAACTCGCCGGTCCACTTGCCCTCGCGGCCGGTCTTCGACCAGGTCGCCAGGTCTTCGCCGGGGCCCGGCCGGTAGACGCCAAGCTCGGCCAACCGGGGAGCGCCGAACTGGTAGCGCCCGGCATAGCCGAACTGGTTGACCGCGTCCGCCCGCCCGCCCGATTCCGCCATGGCGAGCTGCGGCCCGATCGAAGCACCCCGCGACTCGATCCGGTCCAGATGCGTTAGGGCGTCGGCAGGGGCCAGCGCCGCGAACGGCGCGGTCGCGTTCTTGATCGCGATCTTGCTCTGCAGGCGGAGGTAGGTCCCCATCGCCCCCGTGCGCTTCAGTCCTTCCGACAGGGAGCTCAACTGCACCGGATCGGGCGTCTGCCCTGCATCCAGCCCGTTGATCACGTCGGTCGCGGCAGCAACGTATTCGGCCCGATCCTGGCCGTCGATCTGGCGCTGCAATTCGATGGCGCTGAGGCCCTTGTTGTAGACGGCCTGCTTCTGAGTCGGGCTAAGCGATGAAGAAGCGTTTTCAAGGATGGACGAACGAAGATGCTGGATCGCCGCCTCACGCCCCTTCTCCCGGTAGACCGTCAATGCGGCGCGCGTCGCCACTTCCCCATGCGCACGCGAGCTCACGTCGTCGCGAATCTCGTCCGCCTTTTCCTGCGGCATCAGCCTCAGGTTCACCGCGGAATCGAGCGAGCCCTGCAGCTTGGCGACCTTCGCTTCCCAATCGGGCGTGCCCATCTGCCCGGCCATCGCGGCACCCACGACATCGTCGCCGTCGCGGGCGATCATCGTGTTCAGGCGCTCGGTATTGAGCCGGCGGTCCTCGTTACGTCGGGCCGTGAGGATCGAGGAATAGGCAGAATTGCCCGCGGCGGCGAGGGCCTTGGTCAGCCCCGGCCGCGCCCACTTCTCCGCCCCGCCCTGCTTGCTCTCCGCATAGGCGCCCCACTCGGCCTTGAACCCTTCAGGATCCAGGTGGTACTTGTCGGCGAGCTCGATCCGCTTGGCCGCGATCTCGTTTTCCTGCTCGGCCATGTAGCCGGCGCGGGCCTCCAGCTCCTCGCGCCTGGCCTCCTGCCGCGCCTCGTCGGCGATGCCGAAGCCCGTGGCCTGCAACTGCCGCCCGGCCTGGGCGAGCATGTTCCATTCCTCGTCCGTCGACCACTTCGAGGCATTGATCGGCGGCGTCAGCCTTGCCGGCTGCGAGGTGTTCCCGCGGCTGCGCGGAAGGGGCAGGCCCGTTCCACCCGCCATCAGACCCTCCCGCTCGCGGCCCGGCCGAGGCCGGAGAGGATCGTCACCGTCGACGCCGTGTTGGCGGCCCACATCGAATACTTCGCCTTGCGCCGCGCCATGCCGGCTTCCTGGCCGCTGTTCCACCCCGCCCGGCGCCACGCATCCGATTCCTGCAGAATGCCCGTGCGCTCGATCCCGATATCCCGGCGCTCGTCCTCCGACGCGCTGGTCAGGATGGCCTGGCCCGTGGGCGAGTTCAGCCCCACCCCCCGGCCAGACCGGATCGCCTGGATCGTCTCAAGCTGCGCGGTCAACTCCTCCGTCCGCCGCGCCTCGGTCTGGTCGGCGCGCGTCTTCTCGATCTGCGCGTTTACTTCCTGCTCGCGACGGCGATCCTCGAGCTGCGCGGCCTCGAACCGCGCCGCGGCGGCCTGCTCCCTACCCGCCCGACGCTGGGCGCCGGCCTGGGCGAAGCTGCCCACAAGCCCAAGGCCCAGGCCGACCATTTCCATGCCCGACATCAGTACAGCACCGTCGGCTTGATCCCCAGCACCGTCAGGGGCAGCGGGATCGGTTGCGTGATGCGCACGGTCGGTTCCTTCGACCAGCCCAGGAAATGGCTTTCCAGCCAGCCGTTGCGCAGCGGCGGGGCGAGCGTCGGATCCTCATGCGCCTGGTAGGCGGAGAAGGTGTGGCCGTTCACCTTGAAGCGCAGGCTTTCCAGGACATGGATGCTCGCCTTGCAGATGCGCATCGTGTCGCCGGCGTGGGAGCCGCTTTCGTCCTGGATGTCCGGCGGAAGCGTCTCGATCACCCGTTCGTAGAACAGCCCGACCACGTAGGGCCCGGCCGGAACCGTATCGAGGTCCAGCGGGTAGGTGCCGAGATAGAGGCCCGACTGCGTCATCACATGCGCCTCGGTCTCGCCGAAGCCGGAAGCCGCCGTGGCGAGCGTGTCGTCGATCACCGCGCAGTCCAGCGTGATCGAGTGGTCGAACATCTCCAGGACGTAGACCGTCTCCCCGTCGATCTCGCGCTCGACGCAGGCATAGATCTTTCCATCGAGCGCGCAGAACGACTTGTAGGAGCCTTGCGTATCCCACGGCTGGAACCGCCTGATCTCCTCCTTGTCGACCAGCATCATCAAAGCTGCGGTTCCATCGCCGTTGCAGAAGATGGAGAACCGCTCGTCGCCATCCCCGAAATTGTCGACGGCGCAGGAGTCCACGATGTCGTTCAGCATGTGGCCGACAAGGTAGGACAGCTCGCGCGCATCCCAGGCGCGGCGAAGGTCGCCGGTCGGGAACGCCTTGATGATCGTCGCGCCGGACGTGAAGATCACCCCGCCGTCGTAGTGCGAGGTCCGCAAGCGAGAGCAAGGCCAGGTGCCGCCGAAGTGGTTGAACGCCAGCGACGAAGGACGGAACGGCGTCGTCTCGCTTTCGGGCACGTAGTAGGGACCGTCATCGGTAAAGAGCAGAAGCTGCTCCTCGGAATGAAGCTGGACGATGGACGTGGCCGAAGCGTCGCCCACCGTCTCGTAGAACCCGTCCCCGTCCGACCCGTCGCCCACGTCGAAGTCGAAGATGTCCCCGAGGCTCGACCCGGCCAGGCCATTCGGAACGGCCCCGCCGCCGCCGAACAGCAGGCGGTTGCGATGGATCTCGACGCAGTCGGCATAGCCATTGGCGGGAGAGAACGCCTGCTCGGTCCAGTCCGAAACGGCCGCGGTGGAGGCGTCCGCCACGCTGCCAATCGTCGTGGTGATGTTCGGCCCGATCAGCCCTTCCGCCGTGAACTTGGTCAGCGTCTCGATCACGGCCACGATGATCGACGTCGCATCCGGGATGGAGCAGATCAAGCCGCGGGCTCCGGTAGTCTGCCCCTCGACAACCTCATCGACCGCAAAGCCGGCCGAGCTCGTGACCGTCAGATCCTGGAACGGACGCAGCGCGTCGAGCACCGTGCCGGTCGCGGTCGTTGCGTTCGTAACCGCGGTGATCGTGATCTCGCGGTCCAGGATGCGGACATGCGTGCCGACATGATCGGCCACCCACCAGCCGGGAGACGAGAGGGTCAGCGTGATCGACCCCGACAGGGCGGATGGCGTGATCGTCACGTCGTCGGGCGCGACCTTGAAATGCGGATCCTTGATCCGCCCCGACACCGTCGTCGACCAGGGGATGTCGCTCTGCGACCACGACGTCGGCGTGTCGCGCACCACCTGGCACATCATCGCCCGGTGCGTGAGAAACATGACGTTGCCGGTCTGGCAGTAGTCCATTTCGCGCCAGACGTCGCCGGTCCACGGCGCGCCGGTGATCTCGCCAACCTGCTCCCCGTCGGGAAGGTAGGCGTACATCGTGCCCCAGCCGAAGGCCAGCACGTACTTCGTGTCCTGGTCGTAGATGAACTCGATGCAGCGGAACTCGGTCGACTTCCGCGCCAGTTCGAGAGAGCCCGGCCGGCGCCGATCCCCGCCCCCGATCAGGGCCTGGCCGTTGCGGAGCGACTTCGCGCCCTTCTCGTACTGCGCCGTGTCCTGGCGCATCCGAACCTCGGGCCCGATCTCGCCGGCGGAGAAATCGGTCTGCAGAACCTTGCGCCTAGCCACGGCACTGCCACGGCAATGGCCGTCGGCCGTTCCGCGCCTCCATGGTCAGGGACCGGCGGGGATCGACCGGCGTTGCGAGCTTGCTGTCCTCGGTCTTGCCGATCTCCCACTTGAGCCGCGCTTCCTCGGCACGGGCCTCGGCCTCCTCGTACTGGCCCGCAGGAGAGCGCAGAAAGATCGCCTCCATGTCCAGCGTCAGCGGCAGGGAGAAGTATCCGGGCCACTGCGCTTCGGGCACGCGCCAGGTCGCGGTCGCGATCAGGTCTACCGTGTTGTCGATGTCGCAGAGCAGCTTGTCGCCCATGCGCTCGTAGGCCACGGGCAGCCCGCTCACTTCGACCTTGCGCACGTAGAGCAGGTCGGCCGGCATCTGGTATTCGTAGAGCCAGCGCGAGGTTTCCATCTCGCCGACGTAGTTCAGCTTCCGCTCGGTCGACGCGAACCGCCAGGGATACGAGGTCAGGTGCGCGACGACGACCTTCTCGTAATTCTCGTGTGCGACCATGCCCTCGGCCGTCGTTCCCGGCAATTCCGAGAGCGGCTCGAAGGCGGCGCGGGTGAGGGCGGCATTGACGAAACGAAGGTCAGGCATGCGGCCGACAATGGGGCCGCAAGAGAAAGCCCCTCAACGCACACACGTTGAGGGGCCAGGTTCGGCCAGGGAGGTGGCCGACTGATCCGTTATGCGGCGACGACGGTGACCGTCGGCTCCAGCTCGCCGCAGTACTGAATCTCGAACGGGATCTCCATGTCGGCCGTCACGTCGCCCGAGGCCAGCAGGTAGACCCGCAGGCCGCTGCCGACGCTGACGATGCCGGCGTTCAGCCGCTGGGCGCGGTTCGCCGAGTTCGTACCCGACAGGGCCGCCTCGACGTAAGCCTCGCGGCGCCAGTTGGTGCCATCGACCTTGCGCGCCAGTGCGTACTGGAACGTCACCGTCGACTCCACCGCGCCGATGCCCGTCGTGGCCTTTGCCAGGTCCAGAAGGATCGTCACGTCGCGCAGCGGGCACCCGGTCTGCGGCGCGATCTCGATCACATGGAACGCCGTCGACTCGGTCTGTGCCGAGTCGTCGATGTCGGTCGTGCCAGTGTAGGACTTCGGCTTGAGGTAGTGGAGCAGCTTCTGCGGCGCCACGTCCATGGTCATCGGCCAATTCGGCATCTCATCCTCCTGCTACGCGGCTTCCCGCGTGCGCTCGCTGGTCGTGTGGCCGCGGTTCGCGATCTCGCGCTCGATGAACTGTCGCGCCACCTCGGCGGTCGTGCCCTTCGCCGGCGCGCCGAGCTTGTGGGCCAGGGCGATCTGCTTCTTGCCCGACCATTCGCTCCAGTCGTCGGGGATGGCGATCAGCGGCGCAGCGGGCTCGAGCCCGGCCGGCGGCGCCGGTCGCTTCATCGCGACGACCTTGGCCTTCGCCTCGTCGTCCAGCGGCTCCCAATTCCGGCCCGGCGTGGCGTCCGAGGTGAACTCCTCGCCGGGCGGGATCAGGCGATCCGTGAACAGGCTGGCCTTGGCGCGGTAGCGAGCCATTAGTTGATGCCCGTGGTGAAGCCGCTCTCGTAGGTGCGGTCGTCGTAGCGGTTCGACGACAGCCAGGCCGAGACCTTGCCCGAGGTAAAGTTCTCGGTGCCGACCGTGTAGCGGACGCCCAGGTAGCGCTGGTAGTTGCCCGGGGGGATCGGGATGCCCTTGGCGATCCAGGTGCCGGCCGCCAGATTCGCCTCGAGGACCTGCGCCAGCGTCAGGTGGACCGTCGGCGAGGTGTTCAGCGCCGCAGCGTCGTCGCTTTCCAGCGTCACCGTCAGCGTCGCCGCCTCGCCGGAGCTGTCCAGCGTCTCGTGGACGCGGACATGCAGGTAGAGCGGCTGGCCGCCGCCCAGGTTCTTGGTCGTGTTCGCGCTGGGCCCGCCCGTGGAGCCGGCGCCGATCGCACCGGACACCGGCAGGAGGTCGATCACGTCCGAGATCGCCGTCGCCGTCAGCGCGGTTTCCCAGGAGAAGCAGGTCAGCTTGTCGATCAGCATAGTCGTTGCCCTTTCAGGTTCGATCCGTCATTCCGTCGGGACCGATCAGGTCACGCGCGCCTCGTCCGCCGACATCTGGTCGCAACGGCGGATCGGGATGCCGTCGAACATGACCTTCGACTTGCCCTCCTCGTTGCCGACCGTCAGGTAGACGTTCGACTGCTTCATGCACTGGATGCGCAGCATCGTGCTCACCAGGCGAGGCATGTAGAAGGCGTGGCGACCGCCGTTGGACGACGGCAGCTTGTCGACCGCCGCCGCCATCAGCTCGAGGATCGCCGGCGCGCCGTTCTGGCCGACCAGCAGCGACTTGTCGATGTTGCAGATGCGCACGTTGCCGCGCCAGTCGCGAACCGCGAGGCCGGCGTGCTGCTTGAACTGCTCCTCGACCACGTAACGCTTGGCGCCCGTGCTCTCGGTCACCGGCTGGTCGCCGCGATCGATGCGCTCCAGGCCCGCCCGGCTGCCCTTCGGGTAGATGAAGAACGTGTGCATCGGCGACCAGGTGACCAGCAGGATCGAGGCGTTGTCCGACCCCGTGCCGCCCGCGTCGATGATGTTCTCGCCCGACGCCGCCGACAGCGAGGCGTAGCGCGGCAGGATGCCGTTGAACTTCGCCGGGCTGGTCGACACCGAGCCGTAGAGCGCGGTCTGCTCCAGCGACTGCGAGAAGCCCTGCAGGATGCCGGTCGCCTCGTGCAGGCGTACCATCGCGGGGTTGCCGCTGTGCGCGAGCAGATCGGGATCGACCTGGGAGAAATTCTCCATCATGCCGACCGGGTCTTCGACCGTGACGTAGCCGCTCTTGCTCGGCTGGACGCCCTCGTAGTAGCGCTTCCACGTCGGCTCGGGGATGCCCGTGCGGATCGCGTGGCGGTGGTAGGTGCCGCCGTTCGCTTCAAGGAAGGTGCCGTCCTGCAGGAACGGCGTCTCCTGCATCAGGATCTCGGCGATGTCCTTCTGGATCTGGCCGTCCGGTCCCTTCAGCGCCTCGATGTCGGCGATCGTCGGGTTGGTGGCGGTGAGAGTCGACATGGCCTAGCTCGCCTTCTGTTGGGGCTGAGAAGTGCCGCCGTACCAGCGTTCCGTGACGGTCTGCGCTGGCTTCGGAGGCTCCGGCGACGGGCCGCCGCCGGGGATCTTGGTGCGGTCGCTGATCAGCGCTTCGAGCGCCACGATCGAGGCCGCGTCGGTCGCACTGGCGAGCAGCGCCGCGGCGTGATCCTTGTTCCACGCGGTCAGGTAGGTCTCGATCGCCGCCTTCCGCGCGTCCGCGTTCTCGCCGAGCTTCTTGTGCTCCTCGGCGACGCGCGCCTTCTCCGCCTTGTCCCAGTCGACATAGGCCGCGTGCTCGGCGATCATCGTCGCGGAGACCAGCTCGTCGACGGCGTCCTGGCCCAGGCCGCGGCGATGCGCGAAGTCCAGCAGGACAGGAATGCGCGGATCCTTGGGATCGACCTTGATCTCGGGAACGCCCTCGGGAAGCTTGAAATCCTTGGGCGCCTTGAACTCGACCTTGTAGCCGGACACGTCCTTGGGCAGCGCGGCCTTGGCCTGCTCTGCCGCCGTCTTGAAGCCCAACAGTTCGGTGAAGTCCTTGGCCAGCGCGTCGGTGTTCAGCTTCCCGCCCTGCGCGTCCCAATACTTCTCCAGGCCCTGCGGCGCCGTCGGCGTCACGCTGGCCGAGCCGCCATCGCCTGCAGGCGGAGCGCCGCCGGCGGGAGGGGCACCACCATCGTTCGGCGCGTAGACGGGACGGGAGAGACGCATCACTGGCCTTTCGGTTCGCTTGCCTTGCGACCGCGCTCGACGGCCGCCTCGATGTCGCGCACAAACTGGCTTTGAGCGGCCTTCACCCTCAACGCACTTTCCGGGGCCATCACGGCGTCGGGTGCCTCGATGGTCCGCTTGCGCAGCATTCTCAGCAGTTCCGCGCCCGGCCCGTTGAGCAGGACCGCCGCGCAGATGCGGTCGAACTCGGGATCGCCGATGACCTCGGCAGCGCCCTGGCTGGCGCGATGCTGTGCGCGGCGCTGCTCGAGCTCTTCCCACCCGCCAGCAGGCGCGCGATCAGGCACCCGCCACCCCCAGCGTCGCGGGATCGATCGTCTGCCCCCCGCCGGAACTCGCCTGCAGGACCGGCAGCAACTGCTCGATCGCCTGCTTGACCTGGGCCTCGTCGCGGGCGATGTGCTCCGTCCCCAGGATGCGCGACACGTCGCCCTGGACCTTGAGCGGATCGGTCGTGATCGCGGCAAGCTGGGGGCCGTAGAGCTGGCCGGGGATTTCCACCGACCGGACGACGCGCAGCAATTCCTCCTGCTCCTGGGCGCGCAGCAGGGGAGACACGGGCGTCAATGCGACGAAGCGCGGATCGAGGATCGACGTCTCGATCTCATCGCCCTGATCGTCCATGACGGTCAGGGGCCTCAGCACGCCCCGCTTGGTCAGCAGGAAGGCGAAGCGCGCGACCAGCGCGTACTGCAGTTCTGGCACCAGGTTGGTCGCCGGCGTCGCCATGCGGCGAAGGCGCTCCGCCGATTCCTCCATCCACTGCGAAGCCGAGGGCGGCGTCTTTCCCCGCTGTTCGGGCCGGTCCTGGTAGTGCGCCCGCTTGATCGCGGCCCGGAGCTCGTCGGCCTTCATGAACGACACATCGAAGCGGCCCTTCGACTCGATGGCCTCGGGCGCTTCCGAATTGGGCGCGCGGGGAACCCACGAGCCCGGCGCCGGCCGGTTCTCCAGGTTCACCATGCCGTCGTTGACGTAGCTGATCGTCGGGTCCGTCACCTCGTCGAGCTTGAAAAGCTGGAGGTAGACCGTGTGGTTCAAGGCCAGGAATGTCGGCAGGGACAGGTAGGTCGGCCCCACGCCCCACGCGGTCGACGAGTCCCTTGACCAGCGCGAAACGATGTCGGGCCGCGATCCCCTGCCTTCGTAGGTCTCCTTGAACGCCGTCCGGCTGTTGACCAGCACGGCGTAGCGGTTCGTCTCGGTGCCCTTCACCGACCAGTCGCGCCAGCAGCCGTCGATGACGTCGAACTCCTGGTCGGGCTGCGTCGGCCACTCCTGCCCGTCAGGCAGCTTCGCGTTCGGCCAGAGGGTGCGGATTTCCTCGACCCGCCGGCGCTTCTTGCGGAACCAGCCGTCGATGTAGCCGTAGGGCCCCCGCGTGATCAGCAACTCCGTCATCGGAATCGCCTCGCAGTGGATCGGCTCGGCAAGCCCAAGGTCCTGCACGGTCAGGGCCATCGTGCCCACGGCCTGGTCGAGATAGCCTTCCTGCAGCGCCTGGTAGAGGTTCGAGCGCCGCATCTCGGCGAAGATCGTGCGCTGCGCGACCGAAAGCTGCTTGGCGATGTCCGCCTTCGTGCCCTTG
>JACCDY010743654.1_pt1 | contig 12164 bp, 13 predicted proteins | sample 7446391 | NCBI WGS metagenome assembly JACCDY01 (sample SAMN15323451, study PRJNA562643) | freshwater metagenome | isolation source: river surface water | place: USA:Blue River Watershed | collected 2017-08-18 | reverse complement strand
CGCCTTCCATGCCTACGGCTTGCAGGGTGAGTTTGCTCTCTGTTTTGTCGAGCAAACGCAGCACCGCACGTTCGCCGTGTGCACTGGGCAGGGTGGACACGCGCACGTCAATGGCGCGTTGGCCCAAGCGCAGCGAAATGCGACCGTCTTGCGGCAAACGCTTTTCGGCAATGTCCAGCTCGGCCATGATCTTCAGGCGAGAAATCAGCGCGGCATGCAAAGCGCGGTTGGGCTGCACCACTTCGCGCAGCGTGCCGTCCACGCGAAAGCGCACGCTGCTGTGGCGTTCATAGGGCTCGATGTGAATGTCACTCGCGCCATCGCGCGCCGCTTGTGTGAGCAGCGCGTTGAGCATGCGGATGATGGGGGCGTCATCTGCGGCTTCAAGCAAGTCTTCCACGGCGGGCAGCTCTTGCATCATGCGGGTGAGGTCGGCATCACTCTCGACTTCGCTCACCACCGCAGCAGCATTGCTGTCGGCTTGGGCGTAGGCTTCGCTGATGCGTTTGGCCAGTGTGGCTTTGTCGGTGTATTCAAACGACTGCACCGTGTGGCGACGTGTCACCTCGCTCCACGCGCTCAAGTCGGGTGCGTCGCTGTGCCACAACGTGAGCGTGTGGCCATCGTCCTCCAGCAACAGCTGGTGGGTGCGGGCAAAGGCGTAGGGCAGCGGGCGGCGCATGGTTTATTGGGCAGGGGTTGCAGTAGGTGCCGCAGGCTGAGGCGAGTCAGCCTTGCGATCTTCCGAGGCATTGGGTGTTTCTTTGGGTGTTTCTTTGGGTGTGACCACAGGCGCGGGTGGCAACACGGGTGAATTGCCAGAGCCCAAGACAGGGTTGAAGCCAGGCTGTGCGCTTTGCTGCAAGCCCATCATTTGTTGGTAACGGTTGTTGCTGAGGGCATCAGACGCTGCGGCATCACGCACGACCACGGGTCGCAAGAAAACCATCAAATTTTTCTTGGTGCGGCTGCGGCTTTCGCTTTTGAACAGCCAGCCGATGACAGGAATATCGCCAAACAAAGGCACTTGGCTGCCAGCGCCTGAGTATTCGTCTGACAACAGGCCGCCCAGCACAATGATCGAGCCATCATCGACCAACACATTGGACTCGATGCTTCGTTTGTTGGTGATCAAGCCCGTGGTCGAACCTACCGAGTTGGGTACAACGCTAGAGACTTCTTGGAAGATGGTGAGCTTGACCGTGCCGGTCTCGCTGATTTGTGGTTTGACTTTGAGTGTCAAGCCCACGTCTTTGCGCTCGACAGTTTGGAACGGGTTGACCGAGCCATTGTTTGTGTTGTTGTTGGTGTATTGACCAGTCACGAAGGGCACGTTTTGGCCCACGACGATTTTGGCTTCTTCGTTGTCCAGCGTCAGCAACGTGGGCGTAGACAGCACATTGCCTTGTCCGTTTTGTTGCAAGAAGGTGGCCAAGCTACTGAGCACATAGGTGCCGTTGATTTGTTTGGCCGTCCCTAGGTTCAAACCATTGCCGAGTGTGGTCAGTGCGGTGCTGCTGCCACCTGCTGCATTGATGATGTTGCCACTGCCAATCGAGGTGGACAGGTTGTTGTTGAAGTTGGTGCCAATGATGCCAACGGCGCTGCCCTTCTCACCCACCGCTGTTTGCCACTGAATGCCCATTTGGGCCGCTCTGTCGGCATTGACTTCGGCAATCAAGCTTTCCACCATCACTTGGGCGCGGCGTTGGTCAAGCATGTCGATCACGGCACGCAGTTGGCGGTATTGCGGTTCGGGCGCGGTGATGATGAGTGAGTTGGTGGCCGTGTCGGCTTGAATTTGACCACCCGTGGCAGAGCCACTGGATGGGGTGGTGCTGCCGAGCGTGCTGCCCGTGGTGGTGTTCGCCAATGGGGATGCCATGGGTGATGTGGGCGTATTCGCGGCGGTCGTTGTGCCAGTTGCTCCCGTGGATTGCCCATTCAATGCGGCACGCAAGGTGGTTGCCAACTTGGTGGCGTCGGCATTTTTCAAATACACCACATGGATGTTGCCGCTGGGATTGGTCCCGCCAGGTTGGTCCAGCTTGGTTACCAATGACTTCACCAAGGCCACGCGTGCGGGGTTGGCTGCACGCAAGATCAGGGTGTTGCTGCGCGGCTCTGCCAAGAGTGTGGTTTTGTATTCAGCACCCGTTTGCCCTGGAGTAGCTGCCGCTTGGGGCATATTGCTGCCTGATTCGACCAAGCGCAAGACCAGAGGGGCTAAGTCCACGGCGATGGCGTGTTTGAGGTGAATCACTTCCACATCGCTGGCATTGGACACATCCAGTGTGGCGATGATGCGGGCCATGCGCTGCAAGTTGTCGGCGTAGTCGGTGATGATGATGGAGTTGTTGCCGGGGTTGACGTTGATGGTGTTGTTGGGGCTGATCAGTGGACGCAACACAGGCACCAAGTTGTTGGCTTGCTCAAAGTTGAGCTTGAAGATGTGTGTGACGATCTGGCCGCTGCCCGAGCCGCCATTGCCCTTGTAAATTTCTTGCACATTGCCGCCTTGCAGCTTGGCATCGGCCTCGGGAACGATTTTGTAAAGCCCTTTGGTCTCGACCATCGCAAAGCCTTGTAAGCGCAAGGCTGCCAAGAACTGGCTCCACGCCTCGTTGGGTGAGACTGGCAACTCGGTGCTGAGGTTGATCGTGCCTTTGACGCGAGGGTCCACCACCAAGTTGCGGTTAGACAGTGTGGCCAAGGTGCGAGCGACAGACTCAATCTCTGCATTCACAAAGTTAAGGGTGATGGGCTGTTGCGAGGGCTGCGCTTGCGTGGTGGGCTTTTTGGCAGGTGGTGCAGCGTGCGAGGGCGAGAAGCCAAAAGGCGCGGTTGCAATGCTCAAACCAACGGCAAGCGCCAAAGCGCAGGGGTGAAAAACTGTGTGTTGCTTAGCCATACGCGTTAACCCATTTTTAAAATCGACTTGGCTCCTTGGCGTTGGCCAAGGATGTTCAATAAATTAGAGAGCGCAGCTTGCGCATCAGGCGCTGCGGAGGCCTCGCCGTTGAAGCGCACACGCCCATTGAGTAGCTGTCCCGTGCCTTGCAAAAGCAAGCTACCTTCTAGTGTGTCTAGTGTCAGTGCGATGGTGTCGCCACCTTGTATGCGCAATCGGTAGGTGCCCAAAGGACGCAACGTGGACAGCCGTGTGGCGAACTGTTGCATCTGCAACTCGGCTTGACCTTGTAACTGTTCTTGGCCTGCCTGTTGTACCCATTGCAGTTGTGTGGTGTGCAGCTGCATTTGGCCTTCGGGTTGTACCGTGTTCCAGGGGGCGCCTAAGCCGACCAGCCAGCTGGCGGGCCAATTGGATGTGTGGTCACTCACCTGTACGCGCAGGCCGCGCCACATGGGCGAGACATCCACATGCACAGGTTGTGGCGTGCAACACGCGGAAGCCACGGTGGCGCTGAGGCTCAAGCGAAGGTTGGCCCAGTCGAGGCGCGGACCAAGCTGCCACGTCACGCGTGTGGGCAGCGATGTGGTGTTGGCAGGGCGTGTCATGTTCGCTGTCGCAGCGATGTTGAGTGGGCCTTCATTGAGCACCCACTGTGCCGAACCATTCCAAAGCGTGCCTTGTGCATCAGGTAGCAGCACACGTTCACCACTGGCTTGTTTAATGGCGTGCGTCAGCCAATATGCAGGGGCTTGGGTGATGAATGCGAGCACCAGGCCAATGCCCGCACCTGCCCAAGCCCAGCGTGTGCTGGTGGTGGCGGGACGGTTGGGATGGTGTTGCATGGGGTGCTGCTGGTGTGCGGTCGTTGTGAGGGTTTAGTTGGCTGTGACGCCACGGTTTGGCAAGCTCAACACAAGATTGCCGTTCCACACAACGGCTGAGTGGGCGGTGGCAGATGTGGCCTCAAGTGTGCTGTTTGTATGGGTGACATGACCACGCGTCAAGTGTGCTTCCACAGGCAAGGCTTGTGCTTGGTTGCGTGCTTGCGTGAGCCAGTTGGCCAAGGTGGCGGCGGGGACCGCTTTGAGTTGCACGGTCACGCGATCGCCTTGCACAAGGAGTTGCATTTGAGTGCTTGGTGTGAGCCCTTGTAAATTGCGCAGTGCTTCGTCACGTGAGAGCGGTGTGCGCGTTTGCAGTGCTTGGGCCTGCGCTTGCAAGGCCATCATGTGGGCTTGCTGCTGCCCGATGTGCGTGCGTCGGTTGTCACTGTCACGCAAAGTGTTCAGTGCTGGCGCGATGGCGATGGACCAAAACAGCAGTACAGCAAGCAACGCACCGAGCAATGAAATGCCATGTTGTTCGCGTGGGCTCAATGCTTGCCAGCGGCGAAGTGCTTGTGCGCGAAGCGAAATCAAAACGCTCATTTCACGCCCTCCGCTTGCAATACCCATGTGTCGTTGCCGTCTTGTCGAAGGCTCAGGCCTTGCGTTTTCAGGCGGGCGATGCCTGCCGAATGGCTGTCAAACGTCACGCCTTGTACGCGCAGTGTGTGGTTGGTAAAGTGGATTTGCTCTGGTGTTTGTCCAGCGGGTAAGACCCCCGCCAAGGCCGCAAGCAAGGGCTCTAAATCTGTGCTCGATGCGGTGCCAGATTTTTGTTGGAGTGCATCGACTTCGCGTTGCATCTGCAATGGCGCATCGATGACCAAGGTGACGGAAGGAAACGCGGTTTTCAAAATGCTTTGCAGTGAAGCTTGTTGCGCATCCAAAGCGCTGCGCTCGCGCCATGCCAACGCATTGAGTCCTAGCACTTGTAGGCCAACCAGCGCCACCACGCCCCAACGTACGGGCTTCCAAGCGGGTGCATGCAAAAGGGTTTGCCATGTGGCCCGCATTTGACGGTTGAGGCGTTGGAGGGGGCCTTGTGCCCATTCGCCTTGTGCCAAATCCCAGTCTGATTGGCTGGACTTGACCCAGCGCTGCGCTGCACTTTGCAGCATCGGTTGGCGTTCTAGTGTGCTTTGCACGCGCGTCACCATGGCGGGCTCAGCTTGAATTTGTAAATCGTCTTGGCTCAGTTCGGCAAATGCGCGCCACTGGGCGGTGTTGGGCGGCAGTGGTGTGACGCCTTGTGCATGGCAGAGCACGCTGTGTGAATGATCAGGTTCTCCCATCACATGCAGCACTGGTGTGACGCTGGGCGACAGTTCGGGAACGATGCGCTGGACCGTCAGGCCTGCCGCTTGCAAGGGGGCGAGTGCATCGCGCAGCCATTGCTTGTCGCACACCGCCACCAAGGTGTCACCCCCAGTGCGTGTTGTTTGTTCGGCGTCAGGCGCAAGCACGATGTGCAGCTGTTGTGGGTCGTCCAGCAAACGGTCTTCTAGCAAGCCGTGCAACACACTTTGCAAACGCGGGCCATGGCTGGCTGGCGGTAATTGCACTTGCAACCAAGCCAAGCGGCTATGGGGGACCAATGCCACCACTTCACCTGCGTGTGTGGACAATGTGGCAGCCGCGCCCGTTGCGCTGCGCAACACGCTGTGCCCATCTGAGTGAACGTGGGCATAGCTGGTGTTGGCGTGAACAGTGTGGGGGAGCGCGATGATCAACATGAATTTGTCATTGTAGAGAGCCAGACTCGCGCCAAAGCACTTTCAGATTTTGGTTTTCTCGTTTGACCAAAGAACGCTCTTGCAGCGTGGTGTGTGGCATGCGCAGGCGTCCCAGAATTTCAAAGTATTCGGTACTTACGCTGTGAGTGCCAGTTAAGCTGACGGGTCGGCCCAAGGCTTTTTCAAATGCATCCACATTGGCCCAGTGTTGGCGTTCGCGTTGCTGTATCGAGCGTTGCGCTTCAGACAGGCTCAGGCTCGGCACGCTGGCATGCAGCACTTGCACATTGGCTGTGTTCAGGTTCACCAGTGTGCGCGCAGGCAGCACGGTGATGTGTGGACTGAGGGTTTGCAAAGTTTTTGGGGACAGGCCCAGCCAGCTGAGTTGGCTCACGCGTTGAGGCATGAGTGGGGCATTGCTGCTTTGCTTTTGGGCTGCCAGCAGGCCTTGGGTGAGAAGCTTCAGTTGCGAGGGGGGCACGCCTAGGGTGTCAAATAGGCGCTCAAAGGCCAGCACGGTGTTGGCGTCTAGCTTTTCGTTTTGCAGCAAGTTGGTCACATTCAGGCGGCTTTGAAGGTCGTTGATTTGGCCCGATAGCAAGACTTGTTGTGTCAGTTTTTCATCGCCCACAGTGTTGCCTGTGCCGTCTGGCAGCGCCGCCAAGAAGCTAGACAAACGTGCCTCTTGCAAGGGTATGGCCCATGGTTCAGCCAAGTGGTCGGTATCTCCAGCGCGCGCATCTTCGCGCAGGATGACGCGGGCCCAGTCGAGCGCACCTGTCAGCAGCCAGCGCGCTTGTGTGCGCTGGCGTTCAGCGCCTTCCACCTCGATCGATTTCCACTGTTGCCACAGCGCACCTGCGGCAAACGTGGCGACCAGCGCCACGGTCAGCATGGCCGCTAGCAGCGCCGCGCCGCGTTGTTGGGGGGGCGTGACGTGCTTCATGTTTTGGTATTGCTGAAGTTGGGGCGTACCCAGTCAAGGGTGATGCGCCCGTGCACGCCAGTGGTGGCTGGCAGCTCGATTTGCAGACGAATGGCGTCGGGGTGCGCACCTTGACCTGTGGTGTTGGTTTCCGAGGTCCCGCCAGAGCTTGACAAGGGGTTGGTCCACGCATTGCCACGGAAGTAGGTGAGTTGCCACGCATCGAGCGGTATCAAAGCCGTTTCAAGCGCTGCATCATCGCTGCTGGGGTTTTGTCCCCAGCGTTCTGCATTGGCCCAGGCTTGCTGTAAAGCCGCACGCGTTTGGACAGGACTTGATTGCCAGCGCAACCACTGGTTGTTGCGTAACGTCCAGGCCACCACCCACAGGCCCGCATCTGCACCGTCGGCTTGCCATGCGGTGGCGCGGCGGGTGATACGCAATGTGCGCCCATCCCATTGCACGCCAGCGTCGGTGATGCTGGGCACGGGCTGCACGGCATTGAGGTCGGCCTGCCATTGCGCGAGCACGGTTTGCAGCACAGCCATTTTTTCTACTTGCGCTTGTGTGATGTCGCGGCTGCGCATGAGGCTGTCGAGCCCACGCCAACTCAAACCAGCCAGCACCGCCATGAGGGTGATGGCGATGAGGAGCTCAATGAGTGTGAAGCCGCGTTGCTTGTGCATCAGTAACGCCCTAGCACGGTGGTGATGTTGAGCACGGGCGTGGCGGCGTCAAACACTTGCGCGTCCACACGTCGAAACGAAGGGTTGGGCGTGGTGCGCACTGTCAACGCCACCTCAAAGTTGCGCTCTACCTGCGGGCAGGGGACGCGTGAGTCGCCAACGCTTGGCAGTTGCTGCGACAGGCGTAGCTGGTTGAGCGCATTGTCTGCACAAATTTGTGCGAGCAGCACATCGGCCTGGCGTTGCGCGTTGCGCGTGAGCGCGCCGCTGACTTTGAGTCCGCTCATCAGGGCGATGGACACGATGGCGAGCGCTACCAATACCTCGATCAGAGTGAAGCCGCGTGACGGTTTCATGGCAGCACCTGAAAAGGCTTTAACCCGTCTGTGCCGATGCTCAAGGGCGATGCTGGTTTGGTGTTGCTGGTCGTGGCCACGCTCAGGGTGATGCGTGCAGGTGACAAGATGGGTTCGGGGCCTAACACCAGCATGTTGTTGGGGGTGGTGTTTGCTGTTGGCGTGCTGATCGCGGCTTGTGTGCCAGTGACGAGCCATGTCTCGTGACGTGTGGCGATTGGGTTGCCTGCGTGACTCGGCGACGCGGTGATCGCGTCGCTGTTGCCTTGTGCTGGATATGTTGCTAGAGCAGGGCGAATGACAAAGCCTTCTGGTGTGGCTTGCCAAATCAAGGGGATGCCGCTGGTGCGCGATTGCGCACGGGCTGCTTCTAAAACGGCAACCAAGCGTTGCGCCTCACGCTCAAGCTGGGTTTGGCTGCTGTCGCGTAACGACAAGCTCACACCCGCCATGGCGATGCCGATGATGGCCAGCACCACCAACAGCTCCAACAAGGTGAGGCCGCGCTGGCGCTGCATGGCTGGTGGCGGTGTGTGTTTTATTGCCAGCTACCGATGTCGGCGTTTTTGCCTTCGCCACCAGGTTGACCGTCAGCGCCGAGCGACAGCACATCCACCTCACCCTTGACGCCAGGGTTCATGTATTGGTAGGGACGGCCCCATGGGTCGTTGGGCAGCTTGTCGATGTAGGGCTTCCAGTTCAAAGGAACTTGGCCAGCTGTGGGCTTGACCACCAAGGCGCTCAGGCCTTGTTCAGCCGTGGGGTAGTTTTGGTTGTCTAAACGGTAGAGCTTGAGCGCGTTCATCAGATTGCCCACGTCGGTTTTGGCGGCGGTTACACGGGCATCGTCGGCACGGTTGAGCACGTTGGGCACCACGAGTGCGGCGAGCACACCAATGATGGCGAGCACGACCATGAGTTCAATCAGGGTGAAACCGCGTTGACGTTTGGCTGTTGGGGTGGCTTGTTGGGCTGGCATATGAGGCATTTCAAAGGTTCTCAGTTCAAGGATGAATCATAATCCGCGGATGCTTCGTTATCGCCCTTCATTTGCCACTGCTTTGTCCACATCTTCGCGTGTGGCGTTGCCTGTCGTCACTTTGTTGGTGTGGGGCGCGGTGGCCTTCAGTGCTGTCACATGGGGTTTGCGTTGGTCCGCCACTGGCGCTGCGCCTAGCAATGCCACTGCTGCTGCACAGACCTTGCCAGAGGTGGATGCAACTGCCGCAGCTCGCAGCCTAGGCGCTGCGCCTGTGCAAGCTGCAGCTGCGCCAACCTTGGCCAGCCGTTTCCAGTTGCAAGGTGTGATGGCGGGTGGCCCCAATGCAGGCGCTGCACTCATCGCCGTGGACGGCAAACCTGCGAAGCCCTACCGCGTTGGTGCTGTGTTGGCGGACGGCATGGTGTTGCAGTCTGTCGAGGGGCGACGCATCAGCGTAGGGGCATCCATGGATGGTCCGCAGACCTTGGTGCTGGAACTTCCCGCTAAAAAATAATCAACGCTGCAAGAACAAACGATATGCAGGGTTTTGCGTTTCTTCCACGTAGGGATAGCCCAAGCCATCCAAGAATGCGGTGAAGGCTTTGCTGTCTGCTTTAGGCACTTGCAGGCCCATCAAGATGCGTCCGTAGTCTGCACCTTGGTTGCGGTAGTGGAACAGGCTGATGTTCCAGCCGGGGCGCATGGCCAGCAAGAACTTCATCAACGCACCGGGGCGCTCTGGAAATTCAAAACGCAAGATGCGTTCTTCATGCGCCAATGATGAATGTCCGCCCACCATGTGGCGGATGTGTTCTTTGGCCAGCTCGTCGTGCGTGAGGTCAATTGCCTCAAACCCGCTCTTGGTGAAGTGACTTGCAATTTTGCTGCTTTCGCCTTTGACGCCTGTGGTCAACCCCAAGAACACGTGCGCCTTATCTGAGTCGCTGAGCCGATAGTTGAACTCGGTCACGTTGCGTGGCGATTTGCTGCCACCAAAGCTGGGCAGCTTGCCAATCAGCTCGCAAAAGCGGCGCAAGACACCGGGTTGCTCAGGGATGGTCACGGCAAACAGGGCTTCGCGTTCTTCGCCCACTTCGGCACGCTCGGCGACAAAGCGCAAGCGGTCAAAGTTCATGTTCGCGCCACACAAAATGGCGGCGTAGGTTTCGCCTTTGGTTTTGTGTTCAGCCACGTATTGTTTGATGGCGGCCACGGCCAATGCGCCTGCTGGCTCGACGATGCTGCGGGTGTCCACAAACACGTCTTTGATGGCGGCGCACACCGCATCGGTGTCGACGGTGATGAAGCTGTCGACCAAGTTTTTGGACACGCGGAAGGTCTCTTCGCCCACCAGCTTCACCGCTGTGCCGTCCGAGAACAATCCCACGTCATGCAGCGTGACGCGTTTGCCTTTTTGCACCGACTGCATCATGGCTGACGAGTCGTCCATTTGCACACCTATCACTTTGATTTCGGGGCGCACGGCTTTGATGTAGTTGGCCACGCCGCTGATCAAACCGCCGCCGCCAATCGCCACAAACACAGCGTCGAGTCGGTGCAGGTTGAGGCCTTGCAACTGGCGCAGCATTTCCATCGCAATCGTGCCTTGGCCAGCAATCACATCGGGATCGTCAAACGGGTGCACAAACGTCATGCCGTTTTTCTTTTCAAGCGTGAGGGCGTGGGCGTAGGCGTCCGAGTAGCTGTCGCCGGCCAACACCACATCGCCGCCCAAAGCTTTGACCGCTTCAATCTTCACGCTGGGTGTGGTGGTGGGCATGACGATGATGGCTTTGGTGCCTAAGCGTTTGGCTCCCAACGCCACGCCTTGGGCGTGGTTACCAGCGGAGGCGCAAATGACGCCCTTTTTTAACTGCTCGGGCGAGAGGTGCGCCATCTTGTTGTATGCGCCGCGCAGCTTGAAGCTGTGCACAGGCTGTTGGTCTTCGCGCTTCAACAGCACGGTGTTGTGAATTCGGCGGCTCAGGTTTTTAGCCACCTCCAGTGCAGATTCGGTCGCCACGTCATATACACGGGCGGTCAAGATTTTTTTCAGGTAATCGGCGGGCTGCAGGGCGCGCGCTTTTGGGGTGCGGGTAGACATGGGGTGATTGTCTCTTATGAAAAAATCAGCGCAGACGAAAAAAAACCCCGAGTTTTGCAACTCGGGGTATGAATCCACTTTTGAGGGTGGAGGAGACAAGCCCAAATTGTATGCAAATTTTGTTGCAGCGCAACATTTAGAAGACAATCAAGTACCGATTTTTTGGAGAACAACATGGAATGCACCGTCAGCTGGACTGGTAACTCTGGCACCCGCTCAGGCATGGGCTTTATTGCAGAAACAGGCAGCGGCCATGTGGTGGCCATGGACGGCGCACCCGATGCGGTCAAGCCCGAGAACGGTGGCCAAAACTTGGCGCCTCGCCCCATGGAAATGTTGTTGGCAGGTACAGGCGGCTGCACCGCGTATGACGTGGTGCTCATCTTGAAGCGCGGCCGTCACAACGTGCAGGGCTGCAGCGTGAAGATCGTCAGCGAGCGCGCCACCGAAGACCCTAAGGTGTTTACCAAACTCAATATGCATTTCACCGTGACCGGCCAAGGCGTGCCTGCCAGCGCGGTGGAGCGTGCCATTGCCATGAGCCATGACAAATATTGCTCTGCCAGCATCATGCTGGGTAAGACGGCAGAAATTACGACCAGCTTTGAACTGGTAGAGGCTTAAAAGTAGGTTTAGATGCGGTGTGCCACGGTGGTCATCACCTTGGCGGCTACTTGCATCAGCGCTTTGAAGGGCGCAGGCAGTTCGGCAGCACCTGCAGCCTGCGCTTCTTTGGCATGCTGCGCTTCATCTGCTTTCATTTGCGCCACGATGGCGCGGCTGGGGCCGTCATTCGCGGGCAGCAGCCCGAGGTGGCTTTCTAAATGGGCTTCGACTTGACGCTCGGTTTCCACCACAAACCCTAGGCTCATGCGGTCGCCGCCCAGCTTGGCTGCTGCGTAGCCAATCGCAAATGAGCCGGCGTACCAAAGCGGATTGAGCAAGCTCGGTCGACCACCCAATGCTTGCAGGCGCTGTTCGCACCAAGCCAAGTGGTCGGTTTCTTCGTTGCACGCCGTGGTCAGGTGCTGGCGCAAAGCATCGTCGCGTGTGGCCAAGGCTTGCGCGGTGTACAGCGCTTGGGCGCACACCTCGCCCACGTGGTTCACACGCATCAGGGCAGCGGCTTCTGCCTTTTCTGTGTCGGTCAGTGCGGTGGGCGCTGGCACTTCGGCCGCCCACATGGGCGTGGGGCGGTTGGCGTGGTGGCGGGCAAACACGGTGCGCAAGGCGCTGTCGGCTGCAATGAGTAGGTGTTCCATAGGCCTGAGTTTAAAGGGCAGGGTTCTGTGCAGACGCTTCAACCCTTTGGGGTTTGATAAGTGTCAAAACCCCAATTCCCAAGGGTTTGCGCGGGGGTTGTTTGGTGTGTGTTGCTTGTGTGCAACGAAAAAGACGAGTTTTTGACACCTGACATAGGTTTAGACGGTGGAGTCTGGTTCAATACATGCAACTTCCCGAAAACGGAGGTTGGCTCTGGAAAATCTGGAGCCCCTGTTCAAACCTTGGAGAACCTTGAAATGAAAAAAACCCTCGTTGCTATCGCAGCACTCGCCGCTTTCGGCGCACAAGCTCAATCT
>JACCDY010614911.1_pt1 | contig 12165 bp, 10 predicted proteins | sample 7446391 | NCBI WGS metagenome assembly JACCDY01 (sample SAMN15323451, study PRJNA562643) | freshwater metagenome | isolation source: river surface water | place: USA:Blue River Watershed | collected 2017-08-18 | reverse complement strand
CTTTTATCCGTTGAGCGATGACTTTTCCACATAAAATCATCGGATCACTATGACCAACTTTCGTTTCTGCTCGACATGTCTGTCTTACAGTTAAGCGAATTTTTACCATTGCGCTCCACAATCGATATCACCGATTTGAGTTCACCTTTGTACACCTCCGTTACTCTTTAGGAGGAGACCGCCCCAGTCAAACTAGCAACCATGCACTTTCTCGTAAAAACGATTAGCCTTTAAAATAAAGAAAGGGTGGTCTTTCACCGGCGCCATAGTTTGAACAAATACAAACATTTTCAGCTCCCACCTAATCTACACATTCTTTTTTTAGCAGCAATACAGAGATCTAGTCAAGGTGCACGGGGTCTTTCCGTCTAGCTACAAAAAGTCCGCATCTGCACGGACACTTCAATTTCACTAAGGACATACTGGAGACAGTGAGGAAGTCGTTACACCACTCATGCGCGTCGGAACTTACCCGACAAGGAATTTCGCTACCTTAGGACTGTCAGAGTTACAGCCGCCGTTTACTAGAGCTTCGAGTCAGCGCTTTCACGCATTCTTTTCACTTTCTAGCACCGGGCAGGTGTCAGACCCTATACATCATCTTACGATTTTGCAGAGTCTTGTGTTTTTACTAAACAGTCGCCCCCCCCTATTTGGTGTCACCTCTAAAAGAAAATTAAAGTTTTTCTTTTCCGGTACTCCTTCTCCCGAAGTTACAGAGTCTTTTTGCCGAGTTCCTTCAGTATGCTTCTCTTAAGCGCCTTAATTCGTTAAATCTGTTCACCTGTGTCGGTTTTAGTACGGTTTTTTGCTAATCATGTATTTCTCGAAAACAAGAAACTCCTATTAAGCTCTCACACCCAAAAATAGAATTTCTTAGCTTCAACGATTAGTTCTTAATGCAAAAGCATCAGAACAACAAAAATTATCTTATCGAGACGAGCTTTCGCTCTTCTTCCCTTAAAGACCGATTCACTCAGAGCGGATTATCCTTTCTCTGAAAACCTAGAACTTTCGGCGATAATGTTTTTATACATTATTTATCGTTACTCATGCTAGCATTGTCGCCTCTGGTACTCCATATTTTTTCACAAAAATACTTTTAATATTTCCAGAGCGTTCCACTACCATCCAATTCTATGAATTCGCAGCTTCGGTGTAAACTTTTGAGTCCCTATATATTTTCGGAGTAAAAGTGCTTGGCGATTGAGCTGTTACGCACTCTCTCAAGGATGGCTGCCTCCAAGCCTACCTCTTCGCTGTAATTGCACAAATATCTCCTTTAGCACTTAAAATTGTCTTAAGGACCTTAGCTAACGATCTGGGCTGTTTCCCTCTCGATCCTGGACCTTCGCGCCCGGGATCTGTCTCCTTCGTTTCATGCTGTTGTATTCGGAGTTTCCTTGAAGTCGGTAGGGCTGTTGGCCCCCCTCATCCATTGAGTGCTCTACCCCAAAAGAAGACTATGAAAGGCTCTACTTCAATAGATTTCGTGGAAAACCAGCTATTACCAAGTTTGATTAGCCTTTCACCCCTACTCACAAGTCATCACCGTATTTTGCCACATACGTGTGTTCGGTCCTCCACGGCTTGTTACAGCAAGCTTCAACCTGCTCATGAGTAGATCACTTGGTTTCGAGTCTCTTTCTTCTTACTAAACGCTCTTTTCAAACTCGTTTTCACTACGCCTCCGTTTATTAACTTAAGCTCGCAAGAAAAAAGAAGTTGCTAGCCCATTATGCAAAAGGTACAAGGTAACTTTCATAATAAAGCTCCCATTGTTTGTCAGCATAAGATTTCAGTATCTTTTTCACTCTCCTTCCTATTCTATTTCACCTTTCCCTCACGGTACTAGTTCACTATCGAAACATAAGTCTGGTTTAAGGTTCGAGGGTGGTCCCCCGGTCTTCGAACAAAATTAACGTGTTTCGTTCTACTCTTCCATTCTTTTCCTCTTTGGATACAGGGCTTTCACCTTCTAAGACAACCCTTCCCAGAGTTTTCTCCTAAAGAAAAAAAATTACCTTGCCCCGCTTTCGCTCACCACTACTCACAGGATCTCCGTTGATTTATTCCTTTGCAAGTTACTGAGATGTTTCACTTCACTTGCTTTATTACTTCTTTTAGAAGTCTCCAATTCTTGGAAGGTTTTCCTAATGGAAACATCCGGTCATTAATTAATTTTCCGGATACTTTCGTATGTTTAACGTCCGATCTTATGTTCTAGGCATCCGCCTTATGCTTTCGTTATACAAATTTTTTTCTCTCCAGGTTGGATTTGAACCAACGACCTAATGATTAACAGTCATTTGCTCTACCAACTGAGCTACTAGAGATTGCGTGTTTAGTTTTCTTGATAAAAATGATAATACGGGTAATGGGACTCGAACCCATATTAACTGCTTGGAAGGCAGACCATTTAGCCATTAATGGATACCCGTAAGCGTAAAAATATTAAAAAATTATGCTTTTTTGTTTTGATTTTTACGCGAAGATTTTAATTGAACCTCAGCTTTTGTTTGGGCTTTTGCTAATGCTCGCGCTTGTGCCTTTAATTGGGCGTCTGCTTTTGCTTGAGCTTTTGCCGCGGCTTTAGCTTTAGCTTTGGCTATCGCTAATGCTTTTGCTTTAGCTCGTTCTTTTTGTCTACGTAGTTTCTCTTTACGTCGTTTTTCTCTACGTTGTTTTAAATAAACTAGTTTTTTTCAACGGTAAGGAGTTACTTTTAAAGCTAACTTATGGTAATCATCGCGTTTTACTAAAACGTTACTTTTACCTGTTTGTAAAAGAGTAAGCTCTTTTTCTATAGCAGAAAATAGATCTTTTGATTTTTGTTCTTTAATAGCTTTTGCGAAACTACCTACACCTTTGCGACGAGATCATTCTCTTTCCGCAAAATGTACTTTGTAGATAGTGTATTTTCTGCGTTTTTTAGCTTTTAATTTAATAAAGGGTGTTGAGGAAAGCATCCCGTTAGCTAATAAACTATACATATTTCGTTTTTTCGAACGTGCACGTGCCTCAAGTCTATCACGGAAATAATTTTCTAGAGTTTCACGTTTACCTCGTTTTATGAAGTGGTTTTGAACTTGTTGAAAAAATAAATAGGTTTCGTTAGAATGTGTCATTAATGATTTTGTAATAGTATACTTTTGCTTGTAGTTTGAAAATCTATTTCTATACCTACAGAAAGAGTTTGAATTAATCTAAACATTTTATCAAGCTCTTCAAGATTACTTTTATTAGAATTGTTTTGTGTTATTATAACTGAGATTAGCCTCTTATGTGTAACACGTTCAAACTGCTCTCGTGCTTTTTTATCAACGTGTGGTGACTTTAAAAGTGTAAAGCGTTCGTATCTGCTAGGTAAGAACGCCTGTTCTAACTTTACGTTAAACATTTTACCAGCATGTTCAGAAAGACGTGTCATAAACATATTGATATAATAGGGGTGGAAAGATTTAACTTTCAATACTATTTCTTGTTGATTAGCTGTTAACATTTAAAAGATTTTAAATTCCTTTAGTTTCTGCTCAAGGATTTTCTAATGTAAAAATACGATATTCTTGAGTTAGACTTACCTTTTCGTAAACAATACGTTTTACTGAATCTGAATAACGAGTTTCGATAAAACCGGTCACTGGGAAATCTTTTCTTAAAGGATGTCCTTTAAAACCGTAATCGGTAAGAATACGTCGAAGGTCTGGGTGGTTACGGAAAAATAATCCAAACATATCTCAGGCTTCACGTTCATATCAGTTTGCAGCCGGATAAATATTTGTTATTGAATCAAAGTAAGCACCTTCGCGTGTAAAAGAGCTTACAAAGTAACGAACATTAAATTTAATAGAGAGTAATAAATAAAAAACTTCAAAACGGAATTTTCGTTCCGGATAATCGACCATTGAGAGGTCGATAAGTTGTGATGCTCGTGTCAAAGTATGATATTTCATAAAAAAAATAAAATTTCAAACATCTTTGGGAGCAACTTTGTAGTAAGTTTTTCCTAAAATTTTATATGTAATAATATTGGGAAAGAAAGTAGAAAGCATTTTTGTTTATTAAAACTACTATGGTATAAATAAAATATAGAAATTTAGAAAAAGTCTAAGACTTGGGAGGATGGGAGGAGTTTAAGATTTAAGAAGGCCTAAAACTTAGAGGGGAACTAAGGCTTAGGGAGATGCAGATTTAAGATAAAAATAAAAATGTTAAGCTAGGAGAGGCAAAAGAAAGCAAAGAAAAAAAGGATGGATGGAAATTATAAATATAAGTATAGATTTGAAATAGATAATCTTCTCTTGAATAAGAATCTTGATTCAACCGCAGGTTCCCCTACGATTACCTTGTTACGACTTCATCACGGTTATAAATCCGTCTGTCATGCCTCCACAAAATCGGAGCCTTTAGGTTCTTTTTTAGAGAAAAAAGAGGCCCTAAAGCTCATCCTACTTCATTTCGCACACTTCGAGCCGATTTTACTCCCCTGACGTGACGGGCGGTGTGTACAAGGCCCCAAAACATTCACCGTAACGTGCTGATTTACGATTACTAACGATTCCGACTTTATGTAGGCGAATTGCAGCCTACAATTCGAACTGCGATTACTTTTTTGAGATTTGCTCCGAATTAAATCATTGCTACTCTTTGTCATAATCATTGTAACACATGCGTAGCCCAGTTTATAAAGGCCATGACGACTTGACCTCATCCCCTCTTCCTCAAGCGCTCGAGGCTATATAAATAAAAGCTTTTTTTATGTTTATTTTAAGGCAACTCTGCCGACGTCCCGCTCCCCCTGTTTACTACCACATAAACAAGAAGAGAACGCCGACCTAGCGCCCATAGCCCCAAGCTCAAGAATTCCTGTAAAGTGCGAAACTACCGTTTTTGCAATTACAAGTAAGGGTTCTGCCCGTTACGCGCTTTCGCGACACGCCTCACGACACGGGCTGACGACAGCCATGCAACACCTAGTAGTAACTGGTAAGGTTTTACGCGGATTATCAGATTAAACCACATGTTCCACCGTTTTTAAAAGACCCCCGTCAATTCCTTTGAGTTTCAACCTTGCGGTCGTACTCCTCAGGCGGAAAGTTCAACGCGTTAGCTTTAATATGCAGAGTTATCTGACGTTTCACTTTCATCAGTCAAGGCGTAGACTACTGGGGTTTCTAATCCCGATCGCTCCCTACGCTTTAGTCCTTTGGCGTCAGTTTATTATAGTTAGTTGTCTTCACCCTTGGACCTCTCTCTTCTTTCTATGAATTTTAACCCTCTTGAAGAGATACTACTAACCCCGAATAAACTCTAGAAGAACCGTCTTAGTAAACATTCCAGAATTACGTTCTGAACTTTAGTTACTAACTGACAAAAAACAGCCTAAAGACGCTTTACGCCTAATTCGTGTGAATAACGCACGCCCCTCTCGTATTACCGCGGCTGCTGGCACGAGATTAGCCGGGGCTACTTTTCCAAGAAATGGCATTATCTTTCTTGACAACAGAGCTTTACGACCTGGTTCTTTTTACAGCCGTTTATCGCCCTAGCAAAATTGCTGGATCAGGGTTTCCCCCATTGTCCAATATTCCCCACTGCTGCCTTGAATAAGTTTGGACCTTGTCTCAGTTCCAATGTGGCCGATCGTCCTCTCAGACCGGCTAGGCATTATCGGCTTGGTAAGCTTTTACCTTACCAACAACCTAAAACCCCGTAGAGAAACCCTTAAGCGAGCTTAATGCCCTTTATTACAGTTATCATTTCGATATACTCATTATCCAGAATTCAAACTTTTGTTTTTTTTCTAGACTTAAGGACATTCTTTCTACGTATTACGCACCCGTGAGCCACTTACGTTTTTAAAACGTCGTTCGACTTGCATGTGTAAAGCATTTCACAAGCATTCATTCTGAGCCAGGATCAAACCCACTTTGTCTAAAAAATAGGAAAATCCTTATTATACCTAATAAGTTTGTTTCCCTCATTTGGTTAAACATCTAAAAAAACAGAGAAGAATCTAATCTGAAACAAAAACCTAATAGCAAAATACAAATGCTATCGTTGTTTATATTATTATTTAATTTTGATAATTTTTCTTATTTTAATTTTCTTTTATACAAAAAAAAGAAAAAATAGTTTTCTTTAAATTAATTTCATATCTAAGAAAAATCTTAGAAAGTGAAAAGAATTAAGAAAGCTACCATAAGTGCAAAGAGGGCAATAGCTTCTGTTAAAGCGAATCCAAGAATTGCTAAACGGAAGAGTTCATCTTTCTCGTTAGGATTACGTGATACTGCTACTACGAGTCCTGAGAAAATGTTTCCAATCCCGATCCCTGCTCCTGCTAAAGCGATAGTTGCTAATCCAGCTCCAATTGCTTGTGCTGCTTTTACCATTCGTGCTTTATATAGAAAATAGGTGGTTAAAAGATCTCTTCTCTTTTAGAAATACGTTTAAAATTGTCCGAAGGTGGGATCGAACCACCGACTCAAAGATTTTCAGTCTTTTGCTCTACCAACTGAGCTACCCGAACACTACCTCATAGTGCGGGTAATATAAAAGTTGACACCTAACAATACAACATACTTTTGGTAAAAATATTATTGTTAATAGCTATTTTATACTAGACTACTATTTTTGCTAGTATTTGTAACAAACACTAACTGTAAGGTTACTTAAATATTATCTTGGATTTGAATAGAACCTACAGCTTTATAAAAAATAGATATCAATGCTAAAGCAACAGCAGAATCTGCTCCTGCTAAAGTAAGGGTATATATAGAAGCAATTGCTCCTTTTATATCGTCAAGGTAAAGAGATATGATTAAAAATGCTAAGTTAAACCCATAAAACATCATTTCTACAGAAATTAATGATATTAATAAGTTTTTTTTATTAGAAATAATTCCTAACAAACCAATCATACCTAAAGCGATAAAAATTTCAATATATTCTTGATAAGAAACTAATTGTGACATAAATAATAAGAGTAATATATTTTAATAATAACAAAAAATGGTTTTTACGCCATTCCTGTCTTTTTAGTTCCGTACTTTGAACGTCCTTTTTTACGCCCTTTTAAACCCTCAAAATCATATACACCTCGTGTTAATTTATATTTGATACCTGGTAGGTCTTTCCTACGCCCCCCTTGTACCATAACTACAGAATGTTCTTGTAAGCTATGTTTACCTTCCCCTGGAATATAACCGTAAATACGTTTTCTGTTTGATAAACGAAGAAGTGCTAGTTTACGTATCGCAGAGTTAGGTTTTTTAGGTGTGCGAGTTACTAATTTTACACAAACTGCTTTTTTTTGTGGACATCTCTGAAGCGCTGGGCGTCTTTGAGAACGGAGTTTGGCTTTACGTGGTTTTCTTACAAGTTGACTATAGGTAACCATTTACTCCTTGTCTTTCTTTTTTATAGGTAAGGTCATTGCTTTATGAATGGATTGTTTTCATTTGGCACTTGATAATAGATCTACGTCTAATTGCAAGGCGCTTTTGAAAAATAATCAATTTTTAATATACAATGAACCATCTTTTTGTTGAACATACGTACGATATTTTTTTGGTTGAATTGAGATTTTCATTAAAATTAAAATATTAATTCTAAATCTAAATGTTAAATGTAACCATGTCAACATAAAAAAACAAAAAACCCTCAAGAAGCTAAGCATTGTGCTGTAGGATCGCTAGCAATAGAAATAGCACGACCGAAAAAAGATGTATCATATGATTGTTTATCGAAGGCGTCAAATATACTATCATCAGTACGCATTAAATCCGGAGTAATTAAAAGATCTTCTTTTAAAGCTTCTCTAAGATTTTTCATACGGTTCCCTTCGGGGTTTAAATCAAGATCGTCTCTAAGTTCTATTCTAGCTAATGCTTTCTTATCTCCTGGGAGATTTAAGTTAATTTTTGTTTCAATTGTTTCGGAAAGCTCTTTGATAGCGTTATAATGCTGTTCGTTCCCTACAACAACGTCAACAGGTTCATGTAAGATTTGTGAAAACCCAATTAAACTTATCGTAAATAATGTTCATACCAAGATAAATTTTTTAATCATTTCTCAAGTGATACGTACGCGACGTCTTCTCATTTGAATTTTTTTTAATTATGCCAGAAAGGAGTTGAACCTTTAACTTCTAGATCCGTAGTCTAACGCTCTATCCAATTGAGCTACCAGCATCCCCATCCGCATACACCAAAATCAAAATAAATTTTAAATTGGAAAAAAAGCAATGTTATATATAGTGTATGTAAGTACAAAGGGTTTATACTTATTTTTTCAGAATATAGCGAATACCATAAATAGCAACCGTAGCGCCTACCGTAACAACCCCTCAGAAAGTCCAATTGAAGCCTTCTTTCTTGGTATTCGCTATTTGCTCAGTATTAGGGGTTTCCACTTGCCTTGCGACAGGTTTGGGGTCATTTTGAACGTGATATTGTCCTGTACTGCTGCTTGAAGACAAATCCTCAGGTGTATAAAAGCTAAATAACGTCTTTATGAAACGTCAAATCTCCTGTCAAAATTCACAGAAACCTTTATAAAACGATGTCTCGTTAAAATGATATAGAAACATAATACTTTCTTTAGTAATGATTACAAATGCTACGAAGATAACAGCCAAAAATCCACTAAAAAAAATTTCCTTTAAATGACCGTCACCTAAAATTTTAGTAAAAGAACTGTCTAGCCCATTTATTAAATTTTTTAAGGATTTTTCTAAGGAAAAGCTAGTAAGATCTCTTAATATTTCAGCATTCACTTCTTTCATGCGCTCATTTGACATATTATACTCCTTAGAAACCTTCTTTCCATCAGATACCCAATCGGATTTCAATTTCTTAAGATTTTTTTGATTATTTTTATATACGAGGTAATTCGGGGACCCTCGTTGGTGAAAAGATAAAAAATTTTTATTAGTTTCAATTAAATTTTTAGTTTGTTCCAATTCATTTTGTATAGACTGATATTCCGTTTTTAGACCTTTATTTAAAATAGATAATACTCGGGCCTTTTCTGTTAAAGATTCGTTTTCTAAATTTGTATTATTAAGTAAAGAATCTTTTAAAGTGGAATTAATTTGCTTATAAGAAGTAATTGTAGGCAAAACCTGTTGTTTTTGACCAAAATTAAAAATTCAGAATCCCATTAACTCTAGATCTGAAAACGATGTTTTTGTGCATTTGAAAGAAGTTTCAAACGAAAACATCTCGGTTAAAAAAAAATTGTAGATGGTAAAGCAGGATATTGCAGTTACAGTTGCAATACCAAAGATACCAACAAAGGTGCTTGAAATTAAGCTACTATTTACTAAGGATCTACTATTCGTAATAAATTTAAATAAAAGTAAAAAATGAAGCATTGTTTAATTTGTTTAATTTGTTTAATGTGTTTAATGTGTTGACTAGATAAAAATAATTTGTTATTAACTTGTTCTCTCCCCCAAGCTAATCACTAAGCGTAAAAAAAATAATTCGTGCCTCCACACTCCCCTAACAAGTTCCCGGTAATACGTAAATAAAAATAAATTGTAATTAATCTGCTCTTAACAAATTTAATTACGCGTAAAGCATAAGTAAAAATAAATTGTAATTAATCTGCTCCCAATAAATTAATTACACGTAAAGCATAAATAGAAATAGATTGTAATCAGTACGCCCGCTCCATCTTAATTTTTAGAGTTATATAAGAGATCCTCCTGTTCTTACCTACCCTCACAGTTCATTAAAAATATTGCCATAAACCGATAATAGATGAGATCAATAATTAGTTCCTTAACGTTTGCGTTTGCTTATAACGTTTTTCATTTTAAAAATTTTATTATTTATTAGTCTTCCCCTTACTACACCTTTCAAAGTGTTTTTAATGAGTATTCCATTCGCCCTTTTTTTAACCTACATTTAAATCGTTAGAATTCGGAATGGGTTCTTGTCAGGAATATACTTTTATTACAAAGTATACCTACTAGAATAAGGCTTCAATTGTTGTTAGCTGTTTAATTAAAGAATTACCTCTTGCTACGCAATGTTTTATACACACACGTGCAGTTATTTGGACTATTAGTTTTTAGAGGATTTTAGTCAATACAAAATTCCTATTAGTACAACGGAATGTCGTTTTTCCGTTTTTCATTTCAAATTTTTGAGCGCTACCCCACGCTTGAAAGAAAAATTGTTTTATTTGGATTTCCTATTAGTACAACGGAATGTCATTTTTCCGTTTTTCATTTCAAATTATTAAGCGCTACCCCACGCTCGTAGAAATTTTAGATTCTTTAAATTTCCTATTAGTACAACGGAATGTCATTTTTCCGTTTTTCATTTCAAAATTTTGAGCACTACCCCACGCTTAAAAAAATTAACCCTTAAGCTCTTTAAAACGTTTCAGTATTTTAAAAAAAACTAACGTAAACAAAATAATTTCAGAAAATAAAAAGATAGTAATACACAAAATGAAATCTCTTAGGAAACTTTCTCCTCCAAAAAAAGACATAGAAAAAACAAATAATAATAAGATTATTAAGAATCTAAAAAGTAACTGAAGGCGTAACCCCATAGCTCCGTTTCTTTGCATGTTACCATTTAAAAAAATACCAAGAATAGAAATAAAGATAATTAAAAACAAATTTAGATAAAGATCAAAGAATTCTTCTTTATAATAAGTATACCAGCGTATTAAGTCTGGTTGAAAATCAAAAGTTTTATCTTGATAAAAAATTTCTCAATGCGTTGTTATAAGATCTGTAAAAAATATTCAGAAACCTATTAATGTTAAATGAAATAAAACTAAGCGTAAAAAAAGATAAACCTTATGCTCAAAAAATCTTAACATACTAGAACAATAGAAATGCGCTAAAAAAAATAATATTAAGATAGTACTAATAAATAAAACTACTTTTCCTGTATCAAAAAGTATATATAAAAAATCTTGCGGATCTTTTAATATTGTATTCTTCTGCATTTTTTCTAAAAGCAAAAAAATAAAGTTTCTTCCGTAAAAAAAATGTAATGCAAAAACAATTATCAAATTTTCAAATAAATAAAATACTGAAAAATAAATTGCTTTATTGCGTAAATGTAGATATTTTTGTTCTGTTTTTGGTTTATGAACAAAAAATAATAACTGGATAATATATGCTATGCAAAAAATTAATAAGAGAATTATCATTCATTTTATTTGGGTAATGACGGACTCGAACCATCGACTGTTTCGGTGTAAACGAAACGCTCTACCAACTGAGCTAATCACCCTTAAAGAAGGTTGGATTTGAACCAACGTAGAAAATATTTCAATAGATTTACAGTCTATCGCTTTTGACCGCTCAGCCACTTCTTTACCCGACAAAACGCAAGGCCCGCCTGTCAGAACTTCAAATTTTTTACCTTTGAAATTATTTGTACCTTAAAAATCGTACAATTGTAGTAATACACCTTGTATTAAAGCCTTAGAACCTATTAGATAATGATAAATTAACGTAAGAATGTCCTTATAATAATATAAGAAACAACACCTACGCCACCTACAATTGCGACACCAGTAGATCACCAAGACCTTGTATTAACTTCAGTTTCGATGATTTTTTCTAATGTTGTTTCTTTGGGTTCGTTCGGCGATACTTTTTGTTCTACCCTAGTATCCAGGGGTGTTTGGCACGAATCATTTTTGTGAAATCATTCTTCTGAAATTAAACCTAAAAGATTAACTATATACTCCTTAATTCCTTTTCACATTTCTTTTAAAAGAATCCATATCCCGTTAAAGAATCCACCAAATTGAGTGTACGGGAGTATCTTTAGACTCTCATAAAATACTACAGTAATTGCTAGGCAAATAAGTCCTATTAATAAACCTCATACCGCGTCTCGCATTTTCCCTTCCCCTAAAATAATCTTTAAAAAATTATCAAACCTATCTATATTATCAACCTGTATCTGAAAAAAAGATTTGGGGTCTTTTGGGTCTCCTGGACCTCCTGAGTTCCCTGAGTTCCCTGAGTTCCCTGAGTTCCCTGAGTTCCCTGAGTTCCCTGTCCCTTCTAAATCTAAAGATCTTGGAGATATTAAAAATGAAGATTCTGAGGATCCTGAAGGTCTTCGAGATATGGCCGATATTTCAGATAACGATCTATTAAGTTTAATATTAGTACTG
>JACCDY010956140.1_pt1 | contig 12166 bp, 15 predicted proteins | sample 7446391 | NCBI WGS metagenome assembly JACCDY01 (sample SAMN15323451, study PRJNA562643) | freshwater metagenome | isolation source: river surface water | place: USA:Blue River Watershed | collected 2017-08-18 | reverse complement strand
TTGTAAATTTATAGTTTAATCCAAAAGTTAAAGCGTGTATAGTTTTAACATCGCTTATACTTCTATAGTTCAAAACATCTTGAATTACAAAATTTACTTTATTTTGAGGTAGAATAAGTAACTTAGTGTTTCCATAGATTATATAATCACTCTTATCTATTATGCTTGGTTGATAGAAATATTCACTTGATACACTAAAAAATTTATTTTCTAATTTTATTTTTGGTCTTATAGAGTGTCTTACAGTTTGAGTAATTTCAGAATCCATATAATATGTATTGTCATATAATATAGCATAAGACAGTGATATCTTGCCAAAGTTAAATTTCTTTTTTAGACCACCACCAACACCAATCCAGTTATTAGATTGTATACCTCTAACTAAAGAATAGTTAAATTGATAGGTTGTAAAAACATCATAATACTCTTTACTATATCCTAAGTTAACTCTTTGTATTAGTTCATTATCAATTATTTTTGGAGAAAATCTAGACTGGTAATTTGTTACTAAATCTAAAGAAAATTTTTTATTTAAATCTAATGAGTTATTTCCTATAAAATTAACCCCAAATTGACTTGTTTTTGATGTATTATAGATTCCAGTTAGTGAGTTATCAAGAGTTAATTCTTTCTGGGCTAATAGGTTAGAAAATATTAGAATGTTTAGGATAAACAATATCAGTGTCTTCATTGTTTCATAGTGGTTTTGTTAGTTATATATTTTTCAAAAAAACAAAAAAATAGAAAAATATATAAGAAAATTAAAATTAACCACTATGGCAAAACCTAAATCCTCCAAAGGAGAAACTAGAACTTTTCTCTCTAAACCAAAAACAAAAAGACCTGGAGTTCATTCTAAGAAGAAAACATCAAAGTCTAAAAATTCTAAAAACTACAAAAAGGCTTATAGAGGTCAAGGTAAATAAACATAGTAGATTTTGTTTATATAATATTTATGTTTGATATTATATTACAAATATTCTGGATAAACTTTGTGATATTTATTTGGTTTGAAACAAATACTTTTGTTGAATATGTAACACTATTCAATCTTAGTCGGTATTTTGCCGTTGATAAATATTTGACCTATAAAAGTCAAACTAATCCTAAATCGTCTTATTTGTCATATATAAGACAAAACTATAATAGTTTTTTTATAAGATTAGTAACTTGTGTACCTTGTCTATTATTTTGGATAGTTTTATTTTCTTGTCTTATTTTCAAAAGTTTATTATTTTTTCCACTAATATATCTACTAAGTTATATAAAATATAAATTACTAAAAAAGTATGTCTATTAAAGCAACTGTCTCTAAAAACATCTATATAACCTCTTTAGATCAATTATATAAATTAATTGATACACATAGAGAATTGTTGGATATGAATCAGTCTTTTGCTTCTTTTCATGATTTTATGTATGACTATTATTATGGATGTCAATGTGCAGAAGATGTAAATCTTAGATTAGCTAAAGATGAATATCAAATTATATCAGAAAGTGTAGATTGTTGTAATGTTCTACTAAATCATTTCTCCTGTGATAATATAAAATTCACAACTATTGAATAATGTGGTTTGTTTATTTACTAAAGTGTAAGGATGATACACTATATTGTGGTATATCTAATAACTTAGAAAAAAGAATTAAAACACACAATAGTGGGAAAGGTGCAAAATATACTAAAAGTAGACTTCCGGTTACTTTATTTTATTATGAAACTGTTTTAGATAAAAGTGAAGCTCTTAAAAGAGAATATCAAATAAAAAAACTATCTAAGTCTGAAAAGATTTATTTAAAAGAAAAAAACTCACCGAAGTGAGTTTTTTTAATTATTGAACATTAACAACTTCAATGTCAAATATCAATTCTTTTCCAGCGAATGGATGATTTCCATCAATTACTGCGTGGTCTTCATTTACTTCAACAACTGTTACATTAACATTTGCACCATTGTCTGATTGAGCTTGTAAAGACATACCAACCTCAACAGGACCGGGTAGTTGAGTATTTGGAACCTTTATTAATAAGTCCTCTCTAACTTCACCATACGCTTGAGCAGGTGGGATGTTAACAGTTACTTTATCTCCTACATTTTTTCCAATAATAGCATTTTCAAATCCTGGAATAATCTGACCGCTTCCTACTGTGAATGATAGAGGCTCTTTTCCTTCGGAAGAATCAAAAACTTCACCGTTGGTGAGTCTTCCAGTGTAATGTACGTTTACCGTATTGCCATTTTGAATCATAGTATATTTTGTTTTTTTATTTGTATCAAAAACTATTCAATTTGTTTAATCTTTTAGATTCTTACTGTTCTTTTTTGCTATAAAAAGTGATACACATATTGCAACAAATGTAAAAGTAATAGCTGTTAGGTGTAGTATTTGTTCAAACATAGTCTTAGTTATTTTAGGTTATATATAAATTAAACTTTTTCCTTAAAAAAATTAATAATAATGTGAGGGAGTCCTTTTCTGAATATAAAAAAACACTGGAGCAGAATCTTTTAGGTTTAACTTTTTTATATGATGGTGATATTATATCATCATCTGAATCATCTTATATTGAATATAAAAACACACCACTTACTTCACCTAAGTTTATTATAAATTCTATTGTTGATATTTATAATAAAACTATGTATTCCGTTTTTAATAGGTCTATAGAGTTTGTAATTCCACAAGAATCAGTTTCTAAAGATAATATATTTGATAGAATTAAAGAACTTAAGATAAATCCTCTTTATATTTTTTGTTCGGAAAAATCAAAAAAGTTATTTGGTCCTTTTAAATCGCCCACTAATACTTCAGCTTTTCCAAATTATTTTTATAGAATTGATAAGTATATTGGATTAAATGTTGATTTGTTTTACTGTCCATTGATTGGGGATGAAGATGATGAATATATTTTTTATATAACCGACTCTTCTATTCAAAGTTTGGTTTATGGTATTCAAAATATGGAATATGAGATTAATCAAAAAGATGATTTAAACTTAGAGTGGATACATGAGATGAAATATAGAATATATGATTGTAAATATAACTCATATAAAATAGTTATAAAAAATGTATCCAAAATCAGACAAGATAAAATTAATAGTATATTAAATGATTGATTTATCTAACATACCACTTGGTCAAATAGAAAATTGGAGTGATGAGTATAGACTAAAAAGTGGTAAATTAATCACGTCTATAAATAGAATTAACATAGAAAGAATACAAGAAAAGAAAACAAAATATAATTACATAATAATTCCAATATCCGTGTATAATATCATAGAGTGTAGTGATTTGTTTAGATCTAATAAGTATACTGAATCAGAAAATGGTCTAAAAAAAGTTGGTAGTGTTGGTGAGTATGAAATCTATTTGAATATTTATCTACCTTCAAATGAAATAGTATTATCTTGGGATAAACAAACCTCAAGAGATATCAAAATAAATTCAATATTATTTAGCCATGATGACTCAAAAGAAAGAAAAGTTAAAATTAAATTTTAATCTTTTCTATTTTTATAGTTCTCAAATTTTGCAATAACTCTCTTATTTACATTATCAATAGTCATAAGACTCTTTCTATCAGTCTTCATGCCTTTTGGTAGTCCTGCCTGAATAAACTCATCTCTTGTTACTTTAGATGTTGCTCCTGTTGTTTTATTTACTAAATGATATTCATAACTTTCATTTGTATCTTGACCGAGTAATTCAACTCCTTTAGTGTCATAAGTAACATTTTTACCTTGATTAACAGCATCTATTTTAGTCTTAAGATTATTTACAAAGTCTCTTGCTATTACTTTAAGAACATCCACATACTTCTCTGTATTATATGCTCTTTGTAAAGCTGCTTTATTATACTTTAAGAAGTTTAGTCCTGATATATTTGTTATTGATGGATGACCACCTGAGTTTCTGATTATTAGTTCCCATGCTGGAATTTTTAAGTTACTCAAATAAACTTTTTGGTCTTCTGTTAAATCATTAAAAAGAGTATTCATATTTTTTTGTAACTCAGGATCCGATGTATTGACATTAATTAAACCATCATTTTCTTTTTTATAGATACAATCTTTATAGAATGCTTCTAAGTCTGAGAATTTAAAACCAACTCCTTCATAATCATCGCCTTCTGCCTTTTGCATAGCTTTCCAATCTTGTGATGTTTCAAATTCTTTCTTAATTGATTCTAATGAAACATAAAATCTTTTAAGTATTGATTCATGTTTTGCTAAAACTTCTTTTGCTATTTCTCCTAAGTTTATATCTTTAAGTTTTTTCTCTTTGAATGGATTACAAGAAACTTGAATTAAGCCCATTGGCCAAACTATACAAAGAAATTCAGATTCTGGAAAATTCTTAAATGGTGTATATCTATCATATGATCCTGGTTTAATCATAGAACCACCACCATATTGCATTAATATTTTATAGTCTTCATCCATATGGATTCCTTTAATAGCTTTTTTACTAGCTATTACTTTTCTTCCTAAATTACCAACTGAGTATTTATGATTATTTAAGAATAAATATTTTTTATCAAATAATCTGTCTACATATTTTGAGTATTCTTCATCTGTTAATCCAAGTTTTTTAGCTAACTCATGATCTCCTGCTTCGTGCATACCATCTATGTTTTTAAGTATCTCTAACTCTGTTCTGCCTATTTCAAAAATTTCACCTTGTTCATCTTCAACAAATCCATAATCTTTCATTCTTGAAACATATGCTGACAAATTTTCGGCTATTTCTTCAGGTGTTGCTAACTTACCAGCTTTATCGCTTGTTTTGGCATTATTAATATAATGTCTGATGTTATTAAACATTGAATATAAACTAGCGGTTGAATCTAAAACCAAACATTCTAAAATGTTTCTGTTTATGTGATTTCTTTTTCCATCTAAAGACTTAACTGTAATTCTTTTGTTTTTGTATGCTAGTAATAATCTATTAACAACAAATCCCATCATAAATCTATTCTTAGCCGGAGTATCTGCCTTTTCATATTTAAATATTGAATTCTGAACATCTTCTGGTTTAATTCCGTGTGTTAAGAAATTAGCAGAGTCAACAGTTTTAATTAGTTCAATATCTTGTGGTGTGAAAATATCACTGTATGAAATTTCACCTGATATTGTTTCAACATTTGATCTAGCTGGTTTGAAATATGTAGAGGTTGTGTCCTCTGCTCCTACTTGTTTATCATGGTGGTCAGATTGAATATGAAACATTGGCTTACCATGTGCGAAATCTACAAGAACTGAAAGATTTCCTTCTTGGTGATGTTTAATTGCATATTCTAATCCACCATATTGAATAATATGACTATCAACTGTTTCAATTTGATAGTAGTTCTTTAAGAACTCTTTCATAGCTACTGCTGATGTTACTCCATCTAAGTCTTTGTGAAAATAAATTTCTGCTGTCTTGTGTAACTTAGCGAATTTAGATATGTCTCTAAGACCTACTTCTTCATTTATGAAATTTTGATATTTCTTTATCATATTATTTGACATAATTTTTGTCTGTTTTTCTATATATTAATATGTGGATTTGCTTATTTTCAACATACTGTCTTTGAATAAATAAATTTTCATCAGCCAATCTATTAGAAGCAACATCTATTATCTCTAAATATTCTTCTGAATTTATTAGATTATTTATAATTTGAGTTGCCTGCCAAACTGAAACATCAAATCTTGGCCAATCTTTTGTTATAATGATGTCAATATATGGAACAAGTCCTAACTTAATATCACCATCTTTCATTGGCTCATGTATATCAAGTTTGTAAAGCTTTTTATAAAATCTTACATTTACATTCCATCCAATATCAACTAAATCTGTGAATAGATATTTGACATCATCTGGTGTTAATCCATAGTCTCTGATGTATTCTTCTTGAGACTCAAAATACTTTAAGTATTTCATTTTTTCCCTAATGGTGTTTTTCCGTAACCTTTAATCACTCCTTTACCATCACCTTTTGTTTCTGTTTCAAATTTAGTGTCAAAGAAGTTTTTGTCATCAGTTACTACTTTTACTTCTGAATCTAAAGTGGCATAAGGTCCTAATTTACCTGAACGAAAAACACCACCAAACATATCACCATTAAGATATCCTTCCATAAAGTAACAGTTATTTAAATCTGATGACTCTACTTTACAATTGAGAACTTTTGAATTTTGAAATGATGATTGAATTGTTTTTGATTTTGCTATTTGAGAATTTTGAGTTTCACATCCTATGAAAACACAATTTTCAAAAATACCCTCACACTTACAATTAATTAAATCATATCCTTTTATAGTAGATGTTGATTTTATATTAGCATCAACAATCTCCATAGTTTGTGTAGAAGTTACATAGTTTATTATACACTCCTTTAGGTTATTTGTAGAATCTATAATATTATAAATTTTTGAATAGATATTTGGATAGTAAGCTGATACTAAATCATAAGCACCAACTTGGTCTATTTGAATTTGAATTGTTGGGAAATCAACAATAAAGTTATCATACTTGGAAAAATTTTTAAATAAAGAAATATTTTTTTCTAAATACTCTTCTAACTTATTTACATCTTCTGAATTGAAGTCGGTATCTATTGAATCAAATACATTTATGATGAATCTATCCATAAAATAGATTAGATTTCCTATATTCTTTTCATAGTCTTTTCCACCAATATATCTGAATTCTAATCTTTGAGAATCTTTGTCATTGTTGATATGTAAAAAGTTAATACCATAATACTTATCATTAGGCATTTTAAGATTATTCTTTACCACACTAATAGGTATATTAAAAAAGTCATATTCTTTATAAGGAATTAATTTTTTAATAGATTTTGCGTAAACATTATCCTTTCTTGATGGAAAGATTCTATAGATCTCATCTTCATCTGAATTAAGAATTAACTTTAATATATTTAAATCATTAAGATTTTTTTCTTCATTAGTAAAAGACAAGTTAAAGTGTATAGATGATTTTTCATTAGTATAACCATATGTTTGAATAAATTTAATTATTTTAACTAAATAATATTTTGCATCAAAATAATTAAGTGGTCCTGTAACTAACTCAACCATGTTTGAACCACCAGAAAGGTCTGGTTCAATCTTAAAGTTTTTTTCATCTGGTGTAAAGTCAGAGTGGTATTGTCTAAATCCCCAAACCTTAGCTGGACTAAGTTCTATGTTTAGTAACTCAAGTGTTTTGTAATAAGATAAGTCTTTCATGTAGAATTCGAACTCAAATCCTATTCTGGCATGCTTAAGCTTATTTGATTGGTTTAGAAATTTGTCAGAATATTTCCTCATAATATTATATATTAAACTCTTGTTATCAAAAATAAAATAGAGGGAAAATATTTTGTTTTATATATATTTTGAAAAATAAGAAGTCAATTAAGTGGAATTTTTTTGTGTCTATTGCAAAACTAGAAAAAAAGTTGATAAATTCATCAAGGTCAACCGAATCAAGAATAAGTATATTATTGATATTAAAAAGATTATGGAAGAAGAAGAGGTGAACTTTGATGATGACAAGATGTATTTGAAAGTTTTAATATTTAATAAAATACAACAAGCAATAGACAAGAAAAAAGATATCTACTACATCCCAGACTTTGAAAATGAATTCTCAATTGAAAAACTTCTTAACCTTAAAAAAATTCTCGGTGAAAATAATTTTAATGTTCTAATCTTTTATAATGAGTTTAGAAAAAATCCCGAAATAATTGATGATGTTTTTTCAAATTTATCAAAATTTTCCAACTCACAAATCATAAGAGATTACTAATTCTTTAATATATAAATTAAATTGAATTATTAGTATGGCATACAGGTCTATTTTAGGTGGTTCCCCTTTGGGTTTGATAGGTGTTAGAAGCCAGGTTTTAGCTGGTCAACCTTCAAGTTTCAACGCTGGTAAATCTAGAAATATAAGTAGTGTAACCGCCTATAATAATGAAGTCGGTCTAAGACATCCAGGATCTTTATTTAGTGGTAAAAGAACAATACGTGCTTGGCCTGATATTAAGGCTACTCCAGAGGTTTTAGATGAAAAAGGTGTTGTTACTGCTCCTGCTGGGTGGGACACAACAGGTACAAAAGATGTTCAGTATTTGAAGTCTGGTGATGCTGCTGGAAGCGGAGTTGATACATCTTCTAGAAAAACACTACACAATGATAGTGTTTATGATACATCTATATTAAATATTATAGAAAAGCTTTCTAATACAAAAGCTCAACTTAAACCAGCCGATTTTGCTTATCTTAAGAATGTCGGTGTTTTTCCAAATAACAGATTGATGATTGCTAGAAGATTTGCTGGTCCAGTTGGTGATAACATTATGGTGAAAAAAGGAGCTCATGAACTTTCAGCTCTCGCTGTCTTGATAACTTGGTTACCAGACAATACTGACTTCTTAGATATTAGTTTTGGTGAAGAGTGGGAAGATTCAGAAGCGGACTTTAAAGGAGTGTTAAACTCATTAGGAGAAGACATCGGGTTAGGAAACTTAGGTGGTATTTCAGGAGCTGCTGGTAATGCTCTACCTCTTCCTGGATTTACTGAGATATTTCAAAGACACTTCTTGGCATCTTTAGGGTTAATAGAAAATAGTTCTAAAAACATGATACCGGCTGGTAACCCAAACCTTATTAAAATAGCCAAGAAAAGAAAAACAGTTGGTTACACTCAGGCTGGTTCTGGATTAATGTGTACGGTAAATATTAAAATGACTTGTGAGTATGAACTTAAGTTTATATCTGGTATAGATCCTACTATTGTATGGATGGACTTATTAGGTATGATAACTCGTTTTGGTACTTCAAGTAGTGAGACATATGGTCTAAGTAAGGGAGCAGCTGCGAGAATGATAGCATGGGCAAATAATCCAAATAAATTAATATCCGATGTTGCAAAATCATTAACTGATTCTATTAAAGGTATTGTTAAAGAGGTTACGGAAGCTATAGAAAAAGCTTTCAAAGCGGCTACAGATGCTGCGATGTTATTGAATGATTCTACAGAACCTCCTGAAGAAAATCCAAAAAGTGATCAAGATAAAGCTTTAGAAGACGCAGAAGCTCAGAAAAAAGAGCAGATGAATATAATTAAAGAAATACAAAATTTATTTGGTAAAATTACCGATGGATTAGTTCAAAAATATAGAGTTAGAATTCTTGGTATTGTTAACGCTCTTTCTGGTTTACCTTCTACTCCTTGGCATATAACAATTGGTAATCCACTAAGACCTGTGTTTTGTAGTGGTGATATGTTAACTACTTCTGTTAACTTAAAACTTGGTCCACAATTAGCATTTAATGACCTACCATCTTCAATAACTGTTGAATTTAACTTAGCGAATGCTAGACCTTGGGGTTTACAAGAAATTATGGGTAAATTCAATAGTGGTTATTTAAGAACTGTTGATATTCAGAAGACATTCTATGAGACCAACAAGTATAAGAAAGGTGATAAAGAATACCCTGAAGCAGTTGGTAGTATGCCATTTGACCAACAAAAAGAAGCTGCTGATGTTAGTACCTCTGGTACATCCGGTACATCAGGTACATCCGGTAGTTCCGGTACTTCTGGTTCACAAACTGGAAACGCTACAGGAGCAAATAGCGGAACATCTGGTGTTATATCATCTTCTGGTACTAGTGGTGTTGTAAATTCACAACCTGGTAGTAATGAAAATATGAGTAAGAGTCAAGGTGGTCAGAATCAAAATGCTGGAAAAACAGGAACAGATCCAAATCGTGCAGCAATTATAGACACAAGTTCTAGCTCTGGTACATCAGGAAAAGCTGGAAAAAGTGGATAAAAAAAATTTAGAGTAATATGAATATAACATCATTATCACAACTTAAATGGATAGTAGCTAGCAAGAGGTTTAACTTTTTTGCTCCAACTATAAGTTATCTTTCAAGAGGAGATGAATTTTACACATATAATGTTCAAAGAGGTGAAGAAATGAGAATAGATCTTGTTGTTCTTTCAATGTATCAAGAAGATCCAGATGCTTTAGCTCATGTAGATGTTATATTATATTTAAATAATATTGATAATCCATTAAATATAGTTGAAGGAATGTCACTGATATACCCTCCAAGTATAGCTGCTTTAGATTCTTATAGAGTGATTCTTTCTGATAATACTAAAACTGGTAGAGCTGTTAGAAAGGCTCTTGCTGTTCCTAATAAATCAAGTAAAAAAGACAGCGCAAGGAAGAAGTTTACTGAAAATGATTATTTACTTCCACCTGTCGTTCTTAATGCTTCAAAAGAACCAGTTAGACTTGAAGAAGGTAAAATTGTAATAGGCGGAATTAAATAAAAACTATGGCTGATAAACTCGGAACAACATATAGAATTAGTGATAGAAGATATGATAAAAATGGTGCTAAAGTCGAGATATGGACTAAAGGCAGACACAAGTATATAGTACATCATTTAGATCCTAAAGGTATAAAAGCACCACCAACCAGTACACAATACTACATTGGTGACAGTAAAATTAGTGCATCATTAACTGATGATGAAGTTATTAATCAGTGGTTAGATTCTATAAAAAAACAAAATGATAATTTTGACAAGGCTGGTATGCCAAGTTATAAATTAGAAGTTTATACTATACTTCAAAATCCATATAAAGAAATACCACCAACAAAAAGAAAATATGGAAAAACACCATATTATTTAAGTGATGGTAGTTATATTTTAATTAAATGGTTTCCATATCAAGATGGTAAAGATGAGTCAGACAATGATGATTTCAATGGGAATTATAAGACCGTAGAAATACACCCACCACAAGGTGCTAAATTAAAAGAAGGTGAGTTTTACAGACACGGTTCAAGTTTTGGTCTTAATTACGATACAAAGGTAATAGAATCCACTAAGGCGAACTATGAAAGAGAAGTAGTTTTGATTAATGGTAGACCATATGAGACGGTTGGTCCCGAAAAAGAATCTAAATATGGATCAAGTATGACAGATGCCGATTTGGTAAAAAACTTTATTTCTTACATAAAAGCGGCAATATCAACAAAGAAAGGTATATCATTTTATGATATAAAAATAGAATTATGTAAACCCGATACAGAAAGTTGTAAGTTAATAGAGTTTATTGACTATCTTGATTTAGCTCCTGAAAATACTGCTTTACCACCAGCTGGTTTAAGTGCATCTGGTACACAATCAACAGCTGAACCACCTGTAAATAATAAAATTCCTTTAACAATTGAAGGATTGGAAGATGGGCTAGAAATTAAAGCACTTACTAATCTACCTGAGTTTATTATTTGGGCTGGTAAAAAACCAGATGAGAATAATTAAGGAGATGATGATTTAGATTATTTAAGAGAAGAAGGATATGTAGAAGGAGCTTTTAGTGCTGAAGAAGAGGAGGAAATTAAATTCCAATTAAGTAATCCATTTGGAGAAACTGGTGAGAGTGGAGGTGATGATAGTAGCAGTAGTGATACTACATCAGGTAGTGGTTCAGGATCTGGATCTGGTGGTAGTTCAATAAATCCACAAGCAGGAAATGGAGTTGGTATAAGAAGATTTCAAAAAACACTTACACTAAATGGCAAAAAAGTATTCAATGGAGAAATTCCAGAAGATTTTCTTGCTAAATTAGATTTTTGTGGATTAAAATTAGAAAAACACGCAGCTGCTCAATTAAATAAGTTGAATCAAGAGTTTAAGGCTAAATTTGGTAGCAATATAGCAATGTCAGGTGGGTATAGAACATTTAATACTCAAAATGAAATATTTGACTGGCCTTATTATGATGCTAACGGAAAGGGTAGAAAGAAAGGTACAAATGGTGGAACAGCCGCCGCTAAACCAGGTACTAGTCAACACGGTTGGGGATTAGCGATTGATACTAGTGGATATGGTGATAAAGGAAATCCAAAATTTGACTTCTTAGACTCTGCTGGTAAAAAGTATGATTGGATTAATCCGGGTTGGGCTAAAGGAGCTGGTGCTGGACATGAACCTTGGCACTTTGAGTATGTTGGCAAGGATACTTTCAAAAATGATGTAGCATAAAAAAACCCACTCAATGAGTGGGTTAATTTTTTTCAAACCAATTATTTCTTAGGCTCACTTTTCTTACGAGGAGCTTTTGGTTTAGCA
>JACCDY010685901.1_pt1 | contig 12171 bp, 11 predicted proteins | sample 7446391 | NCBI WGS metagenome assembly JACCDY01 (sample SAMN15323451, study PRJNA562643) | freshwater metagenome | isolation source: river surface water | place: USA:Blue River Watershed | collected 2017-08-18 | reverse complement strand
TTTGTTTGCCTGCAAGCAGGCAAGCTTTTACGAACACTCCGGAAAATTGGAGTGATCAATTTGATTTGGCTTTTGAACTGTCTACTGACAATTCTGTTTTATCCAAAAGGAATCTCTACTGAAACCGAGGTTTCAGCCGAGGTTTTTGGCATCGACATTGTGCACGCTGTTGAGTTCTCAAAGATCGGATGCTTCTGACTTCATCTCTCGAATCAGCTTCAGAGCAACTTCTCAAGTCTACCGATTTGACTTCCTCTGTCAACCCCAGGTTTCCCTCGAATTTTCAAAGCTAGTGGGCCTCGGAGACCTAAATCCTAGACATCAGAAATACGGGCCGCAAGGCCTAATTTCTCATCTCGAGGATTTGTTGTACTTGAGCCGGCGATCTCAGCGGATCTTGCCAAACTTTGGACAACTTGGAAGAGCTTAGTCACGATTTGGTAAACCTGTCAAATCGATTGTCAGATTCGCGTGTTGGCCTTATTTGGCGAGGAAAAGTCCAGCCATTGTCTTCTTGCCGCGGGCAAGAACTGCCATCGCATCAAAAAGAAAGTCGTTTAGAACTGCGTCTTCCGAATCAACCTTTTCCTTGTTGATTGAAACTGCTCCCTGCGCAATAGCCCTTCGAGCCGCCCCGTTGCTCTCGCATAGGCCAGTGGCAACTAGTGCAGAGACCACGCTATCCCCCGGGGAAACGGTTGCAGCAGGAAGTTCGGCCAGGGCGTCAGCTAGCGTCGCCTTGTCCAAGGAGCGAAGATCCCCTGAGCCAAAAAGCGCAAGCGAAGCATCTCTCGCGGCTTCAGCCTCAGCTTTCGAGTGCACAAGCTCTGTGACTTCAAGGGCCAATCGCCTTTGGGCCTCTCGCTTGAAGGGCTCGGTTTGAACACTTTGTTGGTATTGCTCAATTTCTACACGAGTCAGGAAAGTGAAGACTTTGAGCCGATCAATCACATCCGAATCATCAGTGTTGAGCCAGAACTGATACATCGCATAAGGGCTGGTGAGTTCGGAATCAAGCCAAATCGCATTGCCTTCACTCTTACCAAATTTCTTCCCATCGGAATTGGTAATAAGTGGGGTTGCGATCAGGTGAACACTCTTGCCTTCGACTTTGTGGATTAGGTCACTGCCGGCCGTGAGATTTCCCCACTGGTCCGATCCACCGGACTGCAGAACGCAGCCGTACCTGCGGTAGAGCTCAAGGAAGTCGAGGCCCTGCAGAATCTGGTAGCTGAACTCGGTGTAACTAATTCCACTGTCGGAATTCAAACGCGCGGACACCGCATCTTTAGACAGCATCTTGCCAACCCGGAAGTGCTTCCCGATGTCCCTTAGGAAATCGATCGCGCTGTAGCCGCTGGTCCAGTCCAGGTTATTCACCAGTTGAGCAGCGTGGTCACCGGAGTAGTCCAAGAATCGACCGGTTTGCCCTGCCAACTTCTCCACCCAAAGGGCCACCGTCTCCTTGGAATTCAAGGTTCTCTCGGCGTTGGGCTTCGGGTCACCAATCAAACCGGTGGCCCCCCCGACGAGAGCTAGCGGATTGTGACCCGCCAACTGCAAGCGCCTCATAGTGAGAAGCTGAACTAGATTCCCAAGGTGCAGCGATGGTGCTGTCGGGTCGAAGCCGCAGTAGTAGGTAGTTGGCGACGAAAGCTGCTGGCGCAGCGCATCCTCGTCCGTGCTCAAAGCGAGTAGCCCTCGCCACTTGAGTTCATCGATGATGTGCGGGAAAGACTCATCGTTGCTCTGGGCTGCCAAAGTTTCTACGGTTGCCAACTAAGCGCCCCTTCCAAAAGTCAAATTCGCCAGCTGGGCTAGCTGCCGCTCAACCTCAGATTTAGCGGTACCTCCCGCGCCAGCTCTGGCGTCAATTGCCGCCGAAACCTTCGTGACCTCACGAACCGAGGGGTCCAAGAAATCAGAGACTCTCGCCAGCAACTCGTCTGGGGCCTCAGAAAGTTCAACACCTGCCAACTCGCATTCGCGCACAAGCTCTCCGGTGATCTCGTGGGCACTGCGGAATGGGACACCCTTTTTGACTAGCCACTCCGCAACGTCGGTCGCCAAGGAGTAACCCATCGGAGCCAATTGCTCAAGTCGAGCCGCGTTGAACTTGAGGGTCCGGATCATCCCAGTGAAGGCAGGTAGCACTAGGAAGAGAGTGTCGACCGAATCAAACACCGGCTCTTTGTCCTCTTGCAGGTCTCTGTTGTAGCTCAGTGGTAACCCCTTGAGAGTTGTCATGAGTCCGGTGAGATTTCCCAACACCCTGCCTGCCTTGCCTCTTGCGAGTTCAGCAATATCAGGATTTTTCTTCTGGGGCATGATGGACGATCCAGTGGAATAGGCATCGTCGAGCTTGACGTAGTCAAATTCGTAGCTCGACCAGATCACAATCTCTTCAGCAAAGCGAGACAGGTCAACGGCAATCATGGCTGCAACGAATGCAAACTCTGCAACCACATCTCTCGAGGAGGTGGCATCCATACTGTTCTCAGTCGTGCCCGCAAATCCAAGTTCCATGGCAACGAGTTTTGGATCTAGCCCCAAAGTGTTTCCCGCGAGCGCTCCAGCTCCGTAAGGGGACAACTGAGCTCGGCATCTCCAGTCTGCAAGACGCTGAAGGTTTCTAACCATGGGCCAGGCATGAGCAAGTAGGTGATGAGATAAGAGAACCGGCTGCGCATGCTGAAAGTGAGTTCTACCCGGCATCGCAACCCCAATGTGCTGCTTAGCCAAGGCCGCCAGCACCTCGATGTAATCACGAAGCAGTCCTTCGATGTCGTCAGCACAGTCAAGAAGGTAGGACCTAATGAGGGTTGCGATTTGGTCGTTGCGGGATCTACCCGCCCTAACCTTGCCCGCAAGTTCAGCGCCAGCTATTTCTATGAGACCGCGTTCTAAAGCGGCATGCACGTCTTCCTCGGTGGGTTTTGGCAAAAACTCGCCACTTTTCACTTTGGACTCAAGCTCGATGGTCGCCTTGTTCAGCGCTTCCAGCTCTGCGCCAGTTAGATAGCCGGCTGCATTCAAGGCAATCAAGTGCGCCCGAGTGCCGGCGAGGTCATATGTGGCCAAGCGCCAGTCAAAATGAGTGGACTTACTCAGCGCAGCGAGCGCGTCATCTGGACCGGAGGCAAACCTGCCGCCCCAGAGTGCATCGTTTGTCTGTGCCATAGAACCTCTTTAGAAACTTGTGCCGAGTTTACTTGGCAAGTCTCTGCTGGCGATCTAACCAAACCATCAGTGCCTTTTGGGCATGGAGTCGATTCTCCGCCTCTTCCCAAATAAAGGAGCGAGGGCCGTCGATAACATCGGCCGCTACCTCGTATCCCCTGTAAGCGGGAAGGCAGTGGAGAAAGATGACAGATGGGTCTGCCAAGTTAAGGAGCCTCTGGGTGACCGTGTAATCCGAGAAGATTTTCACGCGCTTGTTCTTCTCTTTCTCCATGCCCATTGAAACCCAGGTGTCGGTCGCAACCACATGGGCATGTCGGACCGCGTCCTCCGGTCTTTCATGAATCTCAATCGAGGTGCCGAATTGGCTGGCGATTTGCTTTGCCCGCTCAACTACCTCCCGCGCCGGCTGATAGCCCCTTGGTGCAGCGATTGAGACATTCATACCCGCCATGGCACAGGCAACTAGATAACTGTTTCCCATGTTGTTAGCGGCATCGCCGACGTAGGCAATCTTCACTTTGTCGGTGTGGCCGAAGTGTTCCTTAATTGTCATGAGGTCAGCCAATAGCTGACAAGGGTGCCAACTATCGCTCAGGGCATTGATAACCGGAACCCTCGAATTCTGAGCCATCTCCTCAAGCCCGGATTGGCCATAGGTTCGCCAAATTATCTGGGCGACCTGCCTCTCAAGCACCTTCGCGGTATCAGCAACGGACTCTTTACCGCCCAATTGCGAGGTGCCGGAGTCCATAATCAGCGGCACTCCCCCGAGGTCCGAAATACCTACAGCGAAGGAAACGCGAGTTCTTGTTGAAGTCTTGTCAAAGATGACCGCAACAGTTTTCGGCCCCGCGAAGACTTTCTCACTGTAGGGGTTTTTCTTTAGCCCGATGGCAAGATCCAAGATCTCTGATTGCTCTTCAGGGGTGATGTCATCGTCTTTGAGAAAGTGTCTTGTCATAGCTACCTCGTTACCTGCGTTCCAACGCCCGCCTTAGTGAAAATCTCAAGCAAGATGCTGTGCGGAGCTCTGCCGTCGATAATGTGAGCCTTCGGCACTCCGCCATCGACTGCCGCAAGACAAGCCTGCATCTTCGGGATCATTCCACTTTCCAGGTGAGGAAGGAGCTCACGAAGTTCTGCCGACGATATCTCAGATACCAAGGAGTCTAGATTCGGCCAATCGGCATATAGCCCAGCGACGTCGGTGAGCACCATCATCTTCTCTGCACCAAGGGCTACAGCTAACGATGCAGCCGCCAAGTCTGCATTCACATTCAGCAGCTCACCCATCACGGTTGGTGCCACAGTCGAAATAACGGGGATTGCACCGCGGTCTAACGCAGCTAGGACAGCCCTGGGGTTGACGGTTCGCACTTCACCGACCAGCCCAAGATCTACCTCTCCCTGATCCGTTTTTGCCCTAACGATCTCGGCCTTGAACAGGTCGTCGTCTTCACCGGAAAGCACCGCGGCACTAGCACCCGCCTGCTCAATTAGTTGGGCCAAAACCTGGCTTATCTCGTTGCGCAATACATCACGAACCACCCCAATGGTCTTGTCGTCGGTATATCTGAAACCGTGCCTAAATTCACTTTCGATACCCATCTGGGCCAAACGAGCCGTGATCTGAGGCCCGCCGCCATGCACCACCACCGGGCGAATCCCCACAAACCTGAGGTATGCCATGTCTTGGGCAAAGGCTTGCTGCAGGGCTTGGTCAACCATGGCATTGCCGCCAAATTTAACCACCACGATTTTTCCGTGGAATTCGCGCAACCAATCGAGAGACTCGATCAGCGTTTGAGCTTTGATCTGAGCTAATGCCTGGTCTTGGTTAGCGGGAATCATCAGCTTGAATACGCACTGTTCTCGGTCACGTAAGCGTGAGTCAAATCATTCGTCACCACAGTCGCCTCTTCGGTTCCGGATTTCAAATCAAGCAGCAGGTCAACCCTGCGTGCCGAAAAACTAACCAAGCTTCGATCTTCCTTTGGCCCCCCGCCGGATGAGACCATCACCCCGTTAATTGAGACATCAATGTCGTAGGGGTCAAATGCCGCGCTTGTGGTTCCGACAGCGGCCAAAATGCGCCCCCAGTTTGGATCATTGCCGTAAATCGCAGCCTTGAAGAGGTTGTTGCGTGCAATTGCCCGAGCCACCTCAACCGCATCATCCTCAGTCGCCGCGTTTGTGACGCGGATGTGGATCGAGTGCGTAGCACCCTCTGCATCTTCCAAGAGCTGAATAGCGAGGCCCTTGCACAATTCCGTCAATTTCTCCGTGAACTCAGACAGCGTAGGTTTAGTTGCGGAAGCGCCGGAAGCCATCAGCGTCACTTGATCATTGGTTGACATGCAGCCATCGGAATCAAGGCGGTCAAAGCTGACTCGAGTCGCAGCGCGAAGTGCGGCATCAAGCTCTTGGGAATTCAAAACCGCATCGGTGGTGATAACGACGAGCATTGTGGCCAATCCAGGAGCGAGCATGCCAGCACCCTTAGCCATTCCGCCAATGCGATAGCCCTCACCGAAAACCTCAGCGCGCTTGGGCACAGAATCGGTGGTCATAATCGCCAGTGATGCCAGTTCACCACCTCCATCCGAGAGCGATGCAACGGAATCAGAAATGCCGGCAAAAAGCTTGGTCCGATCAAGCTGCTCACCAATCAATCCGGTCGAGCAAACCAAGACATCCGATGCGGAAACCTCGAGCCCTTTTGCCACAAGCTCGGCAGATTGGTGGGTGGTCTGAAACCCCTCCGAACCCGTGTAGCAATTCGCCCCTCCGGAGTTCAGCAGGATAGCCTCGACCTGGCCATCTTTGATGACCTCTTGAGACCACAGGATTGGGTTGGCCTTCGCTCGATTGGAGGTAAAGACTGCGGCAGCGGCCTTCAGCGGGCCTTGGTTCACTACCAGTGCAAGGTCGTGATTTCCCGAGGACTTGAGCCCGCACTTGACTCCGGAGGCTAAAAAGCCGTCAGCAAACGTCACACTCACGGAGCGACCCCGTTCACTTCAAGGCCAGTCGTCTCCGGGATCCCAAGCGCCAGGTTCATGCTCTGAATTGCCGCTCCAGCCGTTCCCTTGACGAGATTATCAATGGCGCAGGTAACAATCACTCGCTCAGCATGCTTGTCATACTCGAGTGCGAGCTGGACTGAGTTGGAACCCAAAACGCTGGCAGTCATCGGCTGCCCCTCAGTGAGCACCTCAATAAATGGCTCGTCTGAGTAGGCCGCATCGTAGGCATCTCGCAGAGCGCTCTCCGAGAAGCGGTAATTACTTTTAACGGTGTTGACCGCGAGGATTCCTCGTGACATCGGCACCAACACGGGAGTGAAAGAGACCTGCACCTGGTCGCCCGCGGCCTTCGATAGGTTCTGCTCTATTTCCGGGGTGTGCCTGTGGATTCCACCAACCCCATAAGCCTTCGCGGAACCGTGAATCTCAGCATGAGATAGCTCCACCTTGGCCGCCCTGCCTGCGCCAGAGGTGCCGACTGAGAGCACCGACACAACATCTCTGGGGTCAAAAAGCCCTGCTGTGAAACCTGGAGCCAGGGCGAGGGTTATCGCGGTGACATTGCAACCGGGAACCGCAATACGCCTGACACCCCTGAGTTTGCCTCGTTGCTTCCCGCCATCGGCGAGAGTGAGTTCCGGCATCCCATAAACCCAAGTGCCCGCATGTTTAGTACCGTAGAAGTTTTCCCAAGCCTGTGGGTCATCGAGGCGGAAATCCGCACCGCAATCCAGAACTAACGTATCTTTAGCTATTCTGGCCGCAACCTCAGCGGAAGTGCCGTGTGGTAATCCGAGAAAAACAACGTCATGGCCAGACAAAACTTCAGAGGTGGTCGGTTCAAGCAACCGATCCGTATAAGTTCTTAGATGCGGGTGTATTTCTCCAAGTCGATTGCCGGCATTGCTGTTGGCGGTGACAGCACCTAGCTCAAGCTGTGGGTGGTTGGCAATCAGGCGCAGCAGTTCTGAGCCGACGTAACCGCTTGCTCCAGCAACTGCAACCTTGAAAACCATCTACGCCCTAAGCTCCGCTCCAAATTTCCGGTTCGCCAACGCTACCGCAGCATCCCTGACCTGCGAAGCTTCCTGCTGAGTAAGTGTGCGATCCGATGCTCTGAACACCAACCCAAAGGTCAGAGACTTTTTGCCAGCTGGGATCCCCTGACCGCGATAGTCATCTATCAATGCCACCGACTCCAGAAGCTCACCAGCACCTTCTGCTATGACTTTGGCCACACTTGCAGCAGAGACCTCAGTAGCCACAACCAGGGATAGGTCTTGAGTGGCAGCGGTCATCACTCGAAGTTCGCTTGCCTGCAGCACTTCGGGGGCAAAAGCATTCAATAGGTCTAGGTTGAGCTCAAACACAGCGACTGCACCAGGCAAGTAGTTTGCCTTTGCAACAGCCGGGTGCAACTCACCTACAAAGCCGATCTCTCGCCCAGAGACAAGAATCCGTGCCGCACGGCCAGGGTGCAAGCCCTGCACTTCAGCCTGTGCCAACTCGTACTGCAGGCCTGCCGCCCTTGCAATCAAGCCGATGGCAGACACGGCGTGACTGTAATCGACAGCCACCGACTTGACACCGGGGCCCTGAGGGAGCCAGTTACCCACAAGCAAACCTGAAATCATCCGCGGCTGAACCGGTATCGAGGCATTCAACTGGTCGAGCTCACTCTGGCTGGGTCGGCTGTTGCCAACCGGCAGAGTGAGCACTGGGGCGCCCTCTGATGGCAAAAAGACCGAGCCTTCCTCAACAATTGCGATATCTAAATTGCTTCTCGAGAGGTTGCGCGCGGCAGCCTGGATTAGTCCCGGCAGCAATGATTTTCTAAGTTCCGCGAACTCTCCCTGAAGAGGGTTCTCAAGCGTGACGCTCTCTCCAGAACTAAAGATTGAATTCTGCTCTGAGGACAAAAATGGATAGTTCAGCACCTCGGTGAAACCAGCACCGGTCAGCCCCGACAGGACCCTGCGGCGCAGCTGCTGCTTGCGGGTCAAACCCTTTCCGGGAGGAGCCACTGGCAATCGAACAGGGATCTTGTCATAACCCACGAGTCGCGCAACCTCTTCAGCAAGGTCGGTCTTATGAGTTAGATCAGGCCTCCAACTGGGCGGCACAACGGTAAGCGAGCCTGAGCTAACCGTCACCTTGCAGCCGATCTCATTGAGAGCACCGACTACTTCATCTGCACTGAATTGAGCTCCAACCAACATGCTAGGAAAATCCACTGCCATTTCAATCGCGCGAGACTCGAATGCATTTTCAAAGTTTGCCCCAGCTCCATTTAGCTTTCCGCCAGCTAGTTCAACCAGGAGCGCTGCAGCACGAGAGGCAGCAATCTTTCCAACCAGCGGATCAACACCGCGCTCAAAGCGCTTTGATGCCTCGGAAGGTAGTTTGTGACGACGGGCTGTGCGGGCGATGGAAATCGGATCGAAATTGGCCGCCTCAAGAATCACCGAGGTGGTTGACTGCGAAACCTCTGTTCTGGCACCACCCATGACGCCAGCCAGGCCAATCGGACCACTGTCATCGCAGATGAGCAGGTCTTCCGAGTGCAACTGCCTAACCTTGCCATCCAGTGTCTCGATCTGCTCGCCCTTTTGAGCTCTGCGTACCGAGAATCCGCCAACCAACTTGGCGGAATCGTAGGCATGGAGCGGCTGCCCGAGCTCTAACATTACGTAGTTTGTGATGTCGACAGCGATGGATATTGATCTCATGCCCGCGAGCTTGAGGCGATTGACCATCCAGTTCGGGGTAGGGGCCTTGGCATTGATGCCATCGACGCCGAGTAAGAAGAAGCTAGAACACCCGGGTTTTTCATGAATCGGTGCCGAGTCGGTTACCGAGAGGGCAACTCCAGAACCCTCTGCAACCTTGACCAAAGATGCCGGATCCGTGAACTTCGAGCCACTTGCATGTGAGTATTCACGAGCTATGCCTCGGATAGAGAGGCAATAGCCGCGGTCAGGCGTTACGTTAACCTCGGCTGCTGATTCACTTAGCCCCAGTAACTCGAGGGCATCGGTTCCCACCTCGGGATCTAGCCCAAGAGTTTCCAACCGCAAGATTCCGTCGTGCTCATCACTGAGGCCCAGCTCGCGTGATGACGCGATCATTCCATCAGAAATGTGGCCATATGTTTTTCGCGCTGCAATCTCAAAACCGCCAGGAAGCGCAGCGCCTGGGAGGGTGACCACAACCTTGTCCCCGGCGAAGAAGTTTCGTGCACCACAGACGACGCCATTTACAACCCCTGGTGCGACTTCAACTTGACACCATCTAATGGTTTTACCGTTTGACTGTGGCTCTTCGACAAACTCCAGAACTTTACCCACCACGATCGGCCCTCGAAGGTCTCCACCGTGGGAGCCCTCCTCTTCTAGGCCCACCTTGACCAGCTGTGCCATCACGGTGTGTGGTGTTGCATCTTTCTCAAGCTCTACGTACTCGGCGAGCCAACTCAATGGAACTCTCATTAGATCACCGAGCCAAACTGCTGAGAGAAGCGGACATCGGCCTCAACCATGTCATGCATATCGCGGACACCATTTCTAAACATCAAGGTTCGCTCAATACCCATACCGAAAGCAAAACCCGAGTATGCCTCCGGGTCAATACCGGCTGCCTTTAGAACATTCGGGTTGACCATTCCACAGCCACCCCACTCGACCCAGCGAGGTCCACCCTTTGCCGCCGGGTGCCAGACATCCAGCTCGGCTGAAGGCTCAGTGAATGGGAAGAAGCTTGGGCGGAGTCGAATCTTGGCCTCTGGGCCGAACATGACTCGGGCAAAGTGCTCAAGAGTTCCCTTGAGGTCAGCCATCGTTAACCCCTTATCGATGGCCAGGCCCTCCACCTGGTGAAACACCGGTGTGTGAGTCGCGTCGAGTTCATCGGTCCTAAACACTCGTCCTGGGCAGAGCACGTAAAGCGGCAACTCGCGCTCCAGCATCGATCTCACCTGCACCGGTGAGGTGTGGGTGCGAAGGAGTAGGTGATTCTCAACAGGTGACACGAAGAAGGTATCCTGCATGGCCCTAGCTGGGTGATCAGGGTGGAAGTTCAGGGCGTCAAAGTTGAACCACTCATTTTCAAGCTCTGGACCATCCGCAATTTCCCAGCCCATGCCAACGAATACATCTGAGATTTGATCCATTAGGAGCGACAGTGGGTGCCTGGCACCCTGGCGGATTGAAACCTTCGCGGCGGTCATGTCAACCGCCTCAGCCTTTAGTTGCTCTTCCAGCGCGAGCTCCTCTAGGGCAAGCTCCTTGCTAGCAAATATCTCATTGAGCTTGGCGCGAGCCCCGCCCACAAGCTTCCCAGCCTCGGCCTTTTGATCCACCGGGAGGTCACGAATCATGGAGTTCAGTTGGGAGAGCATCGATGCTTCGCCCACCAGCGAGCTCTTCAAAGCTTTGAGCTCTGCCAAAGACTGCGCAGCATCAACCTGCGAAAGGGCATCCTCAAGGGCCGATTCGACCGTTTGTTGATTGAGTTCTAGGGGCACCCGCACAAGTTTAGTGTTGCGAGTGCTGTTCGAATGCGGAGGCATACAGACAAACTGATGCTGCCATTGCCAAATTCAGAGACTCTGCCTGGCCATAAATCGGTAGCGATACCGCTCTATCCGCAGCATTGATTAGAGCTCCACTCACGCCATGGGCCTCATTGCCGAAAATCCAGGCGGTCGGCGCAGCGAGCTCATGCTTCAGTTCAGTAAGACTCTCCCCCGCCATCGATGTGGCCCAGACTTGCAAACCAGCTGCCTTGAGTTTGGGTACCAGCTCGGAAGAGTCCGCTTCGATGGCGACCGAGACATGCAAAATGCTGCCGGCTGTGGAGCGAACTAGTTTTGGGTTGTAGATGTCTACACAATCCTTGGTGAAGATGACCAAGTCCACACCCGCGGCATCTGCCGCCCGAAGAATCGTTCCAGCATTACCTGGATCTCGGGCTTGGTCGAGCACGGCTACTAACTTTGGTTGCTTAGCGAGCGCAGTGTCTAGGTCTAGGTGAAGCTGTGAGACAACAGCTATTACCCCCTGCGGGGATTTGGTTTCGGAGAGCTTCTCCATCACCCGATCGGAAACCAGATTGATGGCTACCCCGTGACCTTCTAGTTCCTCGAGTTCTACGCGATAGCGCTCCCGAGCCTCTTGGGTCACAAATACCTCGTGAACCAGATTCGGTCGGGAGACAAGTTCTTTTAGACCTTGAGGTCCATCAAGCAGAAAGAGCCCGGACTCAGTCCGGGCATCTTTCTGATTTAGGCGTGTTATCCCCTTGATCCGATCGGACTTCGGGTTATCAAGCATTAGCTTGCCTTTGGAGCGTTCACATCCTTTGGAAGCGCTGCCTTAGCGGAAGCAACCAACGATGCAAAGGTCTTAGGGTCGTGGATCGCCATGTCCGACAGGATACGGCGGTCAACCTCGATGCCTGCGAGCTGCAGACCCTGAATGAAACGGTTGTAGGTCATGCCGTTTGCACGAGCTCCAGCGTTGATGCGCTGAATCCAAAGGCGACGGAAGTCACCCTTACGCTTGCGGCGGTCGTTGTATGCATAAACCAGCGAGTGCAGCAACTGCTGCTTTGCCATGCGGTACAGGCGTGAACGCTGACCGCGGTAACCGTGAGCACGCTCAAGCGCAACGCGACGCTTCTTTAGCGAGTTGACGGCGTTTTTTACTCTTGCCATTTTCTACTCCTCCTATAGCGTCGGTTAGCGACCGAGCTGCTTCTTTAGCTTCTTGAAATCTGCGGCTGAAACCACCTGATCCTGGTTCAGACGACGGGTGCGTCTGGACGACTTGTGCTCCAGGTTGTGGCGCATGTTAATCTGCTGCTTCATGAGCTTGCCGCTGCCAGTGAAGCGGAAGCGCTTCTTGGCACCCGAGTGGGTCTTCATCTTCGGCATGATCTCTCCTTAGTTCTTTTCTTCAGCCTG
>JACCDY011275376.1_pt1 | contig 12175 bp, 9 predicted proteins | sample 7446391 | NCBI WGS metagenome assembly JACCDY01 (sample SAMN15323451, study PRJNA562643) | freshwater metagenome | isolation source: river surface water | place: USA:Blue River Watershed | collected 2017-08-18 | reverse complement strand
TTATGAGTTGCTGAACTGCGCTAGAGCCACTAGAAGAAGATCCAGAATTAATGACTTCTCTAGCCCAAGCAATAGCTGCCTCAGATCGGATAGTTATATCTTGAGGAAGTATCTTCATTGAGGCAATTGATAATTGGGGGGCGAGAATGACATCTGCTTTAAAATGATCCTTGATCACCGGCGAGGGATTATTGAATGAGTAGCAACGACCAAATTCGAACTTCAGAAGATCTTCGTTCAAAGACAACAAACGCATAACCTGTTTATGCATAGCGTAGTGGAGGATTAATGACTTGATGGACTTTTGCTTCATCTCGAAATCATAGCCTTTCCCAGTTTTGCTGTCACCATTGATACTAGGTTTAGTTTTTTCCTTCGCTCCATCATAATATGCAGCAAAAAATGCAGACAAATCCGAAAGAGATATGTCATATTGCTGACCAAACGCTTTCAATAGCCGCGTCAGGACAACATTTTCAGCGGAGGTTGATGATGGATTGTGCTTCGCCAAACTACTCTCAACTTGGGAATAGATTGAGAAAACTTTCCAAGGGTTAAGTTCGAATGTTGATAACGGATAGTGAACCAAGAGCTTTACAATATCACTAATCGAGTCATTTGATGTAGAAGAATTGGATGAATTACCAGATTCGACCGAACGATCATCCGATGAAGAGCTGGGAATACCATTCAGTGATGATGTTGCTGACTTTTCTTGGACCATGCTTGACTGACTTGAAGAGGTCAACTGACGCTGAAGTTGTGGAGGTTGTGGTGGATCCACTAAATGCAAGTCATATCGAGCGAGGTTAAGAGTGAGCAGATTAACGAAGTAGTTGAAGACAATTTCTACCGAGTTACTGCCACTGGGAACACCACTACTGTTCATATTGCCACGTTTTTTTAGGATTGTGTAGCGACTTGATGTAATCAAATATAGAACTTCGATAACATCACAAAATTTCAAGCAGCTTTCCCCTTTATTATAGTCTCCTGGTCCAATACCACCATTGATACTTCCTCCAAAGATTGCGATACCCCCTGATAACCGAAAAGAATAGGCTTTCACAATGCGATCAAAATCTGCCAATTCTGCATTACTAGTCAGAATGCCGTATGACGCACAAGCATCTCTTAACTGCAAAACTGTACAAAGATTGAGGACTTTTGGGTCAGGATTGCTCATTGCCATATGAGAGAATGATGTAAATTGATTAATCACTAACGCAGATAGTTGGGTAGATGTAATGAAAGGTACCAAGAATGATGACAATGAATTCTCCACGAGTTCGTTGTTCCTTGCCATCAAAGTCACGTTTTCTAAAGAGTACATGGTAATTATTGATGGATGGTACTCCACTTCCATCGGAAAGAATAGTGTTGGCGTCAACAGCGACAGCATTGCGAAGTGGCGATTGAATCCATCACGATCACCTTTATCTGTCGATGTAGCATTCGCAATAATTTGATTCATGAGTGAACTATTTCGATGCTGCTGTCCCGCAAATATAAGGTTATTTTTACCCACATTAACTAATAAATTGACAAATCCACGGACCATTTCAGAAATATTGAATGGCATCTTTGGCGAAGCTGTACCTTTACCACTTCCATTGCTTGAAGTAATTGCCGCGCTTAGGGAAGACTTTGCAATCTTGACACAGCTTAAGTAGAGAGTCAAAGGTTTCCCATCAGTGAGGAGTAGCCAACCAGAAGACTTTAACCACATAAAAAGAATTAAGGTTGCTTCTTTTTCAGTAATTGGAACATTTTTTCCATGTAAGGTCAGCACCTGACTTAACGCCAACTCCATCGCATAGAAAAATTGTCTCTCTGCAATAACTTGAATGAATGCCAACAGCTTATTATTGATGTCTTTCTTCTTGCTGAGAACCATGTCGCTGATAAGCTCAAGAAGATACAAGAAGTGCAGAAAATCAAGATACTCCAAGTTACCATTGCTGCGATCCGCAAGTTCGCAGAGTGAGAAAAATTCTCGATCAGAGACAATACCTGGTACGATATCCAAGCGTTGAAAGTAGGAGTGCAATCCCTTGACACTAACAAGACCTTCATTAATTTGACGTATTTGCAACCACAGAGTGCGGTTATCATGATAATATCCATTGTAGGCGGTCGATCGCTGCATCTCAATATTTTCCTGTGAGAAAATTGAAAGGACAATCAAAATGGAATGAACTTTGGCCCAAAAATATTTGCAACACCAACGACACTCACCTTTTTTAATATATCAAAGTATAATAATTGTAAGAATTCCGAGTATTCACACAGTACGAGCAGAGCATGATCTGTTAATACGGTCACGCGCTGGAAAATATCTTCTCCGAGCTTCACATTTTTCTGAAAAATTACACTCTGTGCAGCTTGATCAACTTGATCTAGTTGAGATGAAAATGGAATGATAAAACTTGTTAGTAAATGGTGAAGCTCTCTTTTCCCAGCACTCGTCGGTTTTTTCTCGATTAGTGCCCGCGTGAAAAGAAATGAGCTTAGTTTTCTGAGCCAATCATAGAATGACTCATACCCCATCGAGTTATTCGCTGTACTTGCAGAAGACGCAATGGTACCATTTGCAGCAATTATAGCTCCTTGCATCACATGACGACGCAGTCTTTCGATGTCCAAAACACACAGAACATCATTCAAGCCAATATCAATAACAAATTGGATAAGCGATCTAAGCACCATATGACGTGGAGTGGAAGCGAGAGGGTAATCTGACGTCAAGTACTGATCATGGAGAACAAGTAGCAGAGAAGCAATCTCTTGAAGTGCGCTTTGAGAAGATTGCTGTTGATTTTCCATGATTGAGTGAAGTAGATACCCTCTATATTTACGATGCCCTAAGATTTTCAATGCGAATACAACCTGACAATGCAAGCTCCAGCTTTACATCAAAAACAATAGAGAATGATGGAAAGAAGGGCAAACAGAACTCAGCTGATATCATCCATCATATATGCTAAACCAGAAAAATGGGAAATGAAACACAAACAGTAAAAACCAAAAAAGGAAAAGCAGGCCCAGGCCCCGTTGCGGCTTCCAATTGGGATTTGGGTATTTGAGATTCTGGACAATTATCACCTTACAATACTGTATTGATGATTGATAAAATAATTGCTAATACAAGTAATATGAACAACAAACGATTAAAGTGCATTATCCCATTTCGGTTTGCAATGTTAATGTACAAATTTTAGATGAAAAAGAGCAAAATTATAACTTTTGACCACATGGGAGCATAAATTTCTATACTCATCATAAAATAACTCTGAATCTGACAAACCCATCATCTGATCAACGGTTCCTCTCGCTCTAATTTGGATCACTTTTGCCACCGCGATGGCAATTCATGACATTCCCTGTTTGTGGTCGCACTTGGTGACTTCTGGGATGCAATGATAAGCGACATCGCACAACTTATAAACACTTGACTTCAGACCAGAACACTCCCTGCTGTGTAAACTTTTCTGGCCTCCATAGATAAAATCAAAAATAAAAGGATCGATTGGTTACGCTTTCACAGTTTATATTCGCACTGAAAAATAAAATCAAGTCAGCTTTTACATTGGCCGCTTCACTTTTTCCAACAATCGTAGCTGCTTTCATCATATCAGTCAGCCCATTGCGTGATTGGACATCTGAACTGTCCGATGCATTTGCTTGCGACAGGCATAATTTCACTGCTACTTCCAGTGAAGCCATCGACAACTCTTCCGCTGAAAATTATCACATTCTCATTCTTGTTTGATTTAGTTACAAACATCATTTTCTCAGCGCTCCCTGGGCATGGACGTTTTTGAAAGTTTTTTCTTTATTCAAAGTCTATTCTTCCGTCCATTGAAAGGATAGCGCTATGGTACGAAGAACATTCATTCATAGGATCAGCGTTAATTGATAAAGTGAACTCCTTCATATCTACTTCCATTCTATCGGATATATAATGTTTCAATGATCCCGTTTCGTTTGTCATTCAATATCATGGAACTAGTCAGAAGTACTTTAGCCAATCACTTCCATTACTATCATAACATATTACGATTAAAACATCATGCTATTGATCCAGTATTTCACTCAGTATAGTCACAAAAGTGAACAATAAGATTTGTAATTAAATGCATGGAAATATCTGCTTGCCCGACAACTTTATTATAGGCCATTAGCTGCTGCGCGCTGCGCTGCTGCTCTCATGAGCAGACAACACTGACTGCTAGCGCGCAGCAGAGAGTGAGACAACAAACAGAGCTGCAGGCGCCAGCAGCAGCACAGCACAGCAGGCGCAGCAGCAGGCGAGGGCGGCACAAAACCTCAAGCTGAGGGATTCCATATGTATCCCATTTCCGATTTCACCAGGTATTCAGTAAATCTGCAATCCCAAGATGGATGACAAAACTAAAGAGAAGCTTTATTTTGGGTTTCCATTTTATCCTAAACAGCGCGATGAGAAGCCTTTGGCAAAAGTGACAGACTGGCTGAACATGAAACGTCAGCTTGATGATGTTCATTTTTCACCTTGCCATGACGACATTAATGATTCTCGTGAACCTAGAAAGTACTTGTGGAGAATTCATGATAAGCTTTACGATTTGAGCGAATTTAACCATCCAGGTGGACAAACTTTTCTAGAGATTAGTCGAGACACTGATATCACGGAATTATTTGAAACCAGTCACTATGATATTCAAAAAGCCCGAGCTGTATTAGATAAATATTATGTTCGCGATTGTCATCCATCTCATAAACGATATAGTTCGTTTTTTACTTTTCACAAGAATGGATTTTATGATCGCTTGCGGTCTAAAGTAAATTCTTTGATACAAGAAAAACAGTTGGTGAAGTTGGACCAAAAAAACTATGTCTGGTCTAGTAGGTTTTATCACGATATGCTTTTGGTTACACATCTATCCTTAATGCTGATATCTATAATTATCACATCCTTTTCTCATGCCTTGGCAGTATCTGCTGGTATTGTGTTGGGATTGTTACAAGTCTGTGCCCATAATTTCTTCCATAAGAACGACAATTGGCGTATGTATTCCTTCGACTTGACCATGACTTCATCTTATGAATGGAGGATATCTCACGCCTACTCTCATCACAATTACGCGAATACTATCCTAGATTACGAAATACAAGCGTTTGAACCATTAGTAATGTATTTGCCCTTTTCTGTGAAAAATACTTGGATTTACAAAATTGGTAGCACTATAGCATTTCTAGTGGTAGTACCTTTTGTTTCAACTATCCAGGTAAATATATTCTCAACCGTTTTCTACTTCCTTATGGCAGTTACTTATATTTGTAAAGCTTATTAGTAGGATTGTGAGTATAATTCAAGGCAGGATGTTGATTAGATGGGAATTTTTCCTTCCAATGATGTACTTTGCTTTGCTCGTTTTGTTGCGGTTGGCTGTTGTGGAAGGTATTATGAACATTTTTACATCTGCAACGGTAATGGTGTGTATCTACTGATGGTGCTCCTATTAATTGCTTTTGTTCAATAGATGCTAGCCGCGAAGGTTGTCTTGCCCATTTTCTTCATAATGCAACTGTCAACTTGCTCAGTGTTCATCTTATCGGGACTAATTGGAGTTCATCACCATCCCAATGTATGGCACGCTGGAGACGATGCACCCACTTCCAAAGATATCAATACTTCAAGCGCTGCAAAAGCTCTGGACTTTGGTATTTATCAGTTGATTGCAGTGGGCCATAATATTGACATCGATAGATCGGACTTTTGGACATTGGTGCGATATGGGCGCCACGCTCTGCATCATATGTTCCCAACCATTGATCATGTTTTGCTGCCACACTTTGAAGAGGCGCTTGTTGACACTTGCCGTGAGTTCAACATTCTCGACTTAGCTGTAGTAGAGGACATTCGTCAGCCAAAGTCTGTTTGGGCACAATCGAGGTGTCTGACAATATTCCAAAGTGTGATCGGTCTAATACAAATGGTAAAATTTTAGATTTTAATGACTAAGATGTTAATGCTTACACGATGATGATGCATAGGTTCAAAAATCAAATTCAGCCAGTACCACATTCCCGTTTCATCTGTTTTTGTGTCACCCGCAAACGAAAGTAGCAACATCCAAATGATGTTGATTAACCCCAAGACCCGTCAAATTTTTTTGCTATAGTAAATTATCTGTTGATGGAAATATCCCAACCAATATCCTTCGATAATTTAGGTTAATTTGATTTATTTGAACTGATTTTCTGCCAACTTAATATTTACGTCAGAACACCCGATTTCGCACGCGATCATCAATGCAATGCAGTGGCATGATGCGGTAAGCAATGCGATGTGTTAATTAATGTTGGGAATAAAGCTGTCACGACCATAACATGATCTAGCAAATCGACATCTGCGCCATGATTCAACAAGATATTTTGCGATCACAAAATATCCACGCCCACATGCAATCATCAAAGGCGTATACCCATACTGAAGGTATCAACAACAAATTAGTTATCTTTATCACTCACAATCATATATATATACGTTCGCGACATCGAGCATTTACATCACCTTGACCAAAGTCCAACAAAAATTCAAAAATTGAAGAGTAACCATTTGTGAACGCTCTTACGTACCAAAGGAATGTCTCCAAACAAGCAGGTGAAAAAAGAGTGACAAAACTTGCAATACTTTTTCAGTTGGATACCAGGTGCTTTGCACCTACCAGATGAAATTGCTTTGTTGAGAGCAGAATCGCCGAGCTACATTCACATCGCACCTTTCATCAAGATATTGTACCATATCCAAATGATTGCTTTGAGTAGCTGAAAGCCCACCAAAGAGCTGTATCGCCAGATTTTCTCGTGGCGTGGATATCTGTACCATTCTCAATCAAATATTTCGCAACAATCATATGACCCCTCTCACAATCAATCATAAATGCTGTTCATTTATACTGTATTATACTGTGAACGGGATTAGATTCCTGGCAAAGTAACGGTCACAAAACGAACTACAGATATCCAAATTGGCATGCTTATTTGGTATTGTTGTGGTACTACCACCCGTTCTATACGGGTCACCCAAAAGTACATATTACCCGTTCAGGTAATACCTGCCCAGCACAGCCGTATTCTGGATTCCATAAAATATTGTACAAACATTGGCGCTTTTTCCATTTTCTAGTTTGACGCTTGATCTTTCTCCCAATAGGGCTCTTTTCAGGGGATGAACCGTTTCATTGGCATGATCGCTGAAATGTAAAAAATGATGGCCGGGCCCACATGCATGTCTCGCGCAAGTTGAGACATTTGATTCTGCATTTAGACATTAGAAATAATGCAGCTTGCGAAGACTGCTCTTCCTTTGACGCCAAAAGTTGGCACCATCGAGGATGGGAAATTCGAGGGATGGTCAGGTACCCATGGAGGCTACAATCGAACTCCAGCCAATGGTACCGCTTGGCAAACAGATAAAATGCTTTCGGGATCATTTACATTTGATGATATGGTTCTAAATCGATCAGTTTGCAAGACGATGATGACCAAAAATAAAAGTCTTGTTGAATTCAAAGGGAAAGCTGCAAGCTCAAATGGAGACTTAAAGAAGACTTTGACGAAAAGTAGTTCTACTGAGGCATTTGTAGATTATAGAAAATTTCAAAACTTAATGCGTGATTATGGATCAAATGATCAATTTTATACATCCTTTCAGCGGTTTTTGAAGCCAAGACCGAACAATCCTGTGTTCAGACCTGAAGTGATTTCTGTCTTTGAGACTGATTTTGTTGTGAAGAATTGTCTTGGTGACGATGCGCCAGAGTTTATTTTGTATAAAGTTAGAGAATTTGGTCAAAGTGTAGCTATTCAAGGTGAAATTTCTTGGGATGAATTCAGGTAAAACATATATCTATCTACCCATCATATTCCTTAATCTTTCATTTTGGGACAGGCAAGTACTGGATAAACTTCACTTGGCCCTCGAAGCAGAAGCCAAAGTTAAGCGAGACTTGCCAGGATTAGTCGTGTTAATGAATAAACCTCGAACAGAAGACAAAGGGCTTCATGCTCTGGGTGATCTCAGCTCCACTTATCGAGACAGCTTTTCGGACAATTCACCATTGGAATTTGTTGGGCATCGTCCTGACTTTACATTCACAAGATCAGAAGAAGAAGTTGGGGCTGGATTGAATAATGCTGCAAAAGTTCTGTGCGTCGGTACGACCAAGGGGACGCACCATATTCCAGGATTTCGTGGGCATATTCCTGCAAATATGAGAAATCCTGTAAAATTTGATCATGGTATGGGCAAAGTAGCTCACCCTGTGTATAATAATTTGGTTCTGAGTCAACGAGGAATGGGTTGCGTTTTAGGATATTCAGGTGACCATAAAATTTATTTTCTTTTTTCATCAAGTAGTATTGTTACCTATTTCGTTCGAAATTTCAACAGGCCACGTTCCTCTCGAAACCAGAGATGGTCAATATCACGAAAGAAAGACATCATGCGACCCAAGGACTTCGAATGGAGCTGCTTACTCGGGATCTAGGGCAATGTTGTAATTAGGAAGTTTATTTTATATGTAATAAGTTTTCAGCAAACAAAATAATTTTAAAGATACTATCGAATAGATGGAAACCACTGTAGATCGAAGAAATTTACATTACTATGGACAGATACTCTACATTCCTTCAATCTAATAACCGTATTATCACTACATACCCAAACCGAATTACAAATACAGCAAAATCAAACAGGTTGTCCAGACGCAACGATATCTTACCTCTGAAAAATAATTATATGTAATATCGAATATGATATCCAACAATGTAAACAGTCTTCCAATCACTGGCATTAAAATATGGTCTCAATTTGCGCTTCATCGGCCACTTCCCCACCGTTGTGAATTAGCGCTACGTTTCCTCAATTTACTAAATTTATTTCCATTTGCTAGACTGTCAGATGTGGGAGAAGTAGCATGATACGGATCTGGAGATATCCACAGTCCGTAAGCTTGCAGATGTTTGATTTTCTTCTGGTTTGGACCCGGCCTTGTCAAACAATGCGCTACATATGCATGAGAAATCACCTCCTGTCGCAAAATAGTTTGAAATGAATATCTACCCGCAACATTTGCATTATTCAAATTCAAGGCAGCGATAGATGAGCAATGTCGAAGAAAGTTTTTGTGTGAGAGTAACGTAACTCTCACTACCTGGCTGCTATTCCACTGGAGGTAGGCGTGTTGATCAATTGAGTTACCGTCCACTGACAGTTGATCCATCCATTGTAATCCATGGCGAAGAAGTACGTGATTGAGGGACCATTGATCGTCAGGCTTATAATCTTCGGAGTCAATAATATCCTTCAAGTCCCTCTTCAATTTAGACAAGGTCTCATTCTTATGTTCAAGATAAATCTCGCGTTCAATCGAAACAACATTTTGTTTTGTGTCATAACGTTGATGATCGACATTTTTGCTTACAATCTTGATACTGCGACTGTCTGTTTTAGTATAACGATTTAAGTATTCGACCAGGTTCTCGATGCTCTGACCAGTTAAATTCGTGCTTGATTGACCAGGGCCATCAAGACTAATATTAACAATCGCATCACTCAGATCTTCAACAAACTTGCTAATCTCAATCAATTTCAGCAAGTTAATTTCTTTACTACGCATATCATTAAGAGCTTCGGCCAACAACAGAGATACCAACCTATTTGCACGGAAATAAACAAACCCCATGCATAGAGCTGCGCCCCACTTGGAAGAAATGGCGGAAGGAAACATTCCACGCGAAGAAATAATATCTGATGTCGCAGAAAGTCGCGACAACGTAGGGAATGGGTCTTTTCGCCAAATGGCATCAATATCACTGAGTATTACATCAAAGCCTTGATCTAAAAATTGGATTGAAATCTGCATACGTTTGATCCAAATTAAGGATTGCCGCTGAAGAATGAACTTCAAACCAGATGGAAACAAAAAACTATACGCAGAGCAATGTAAACTTTGTCGGGAAATCATATCATGTACTTCATTATCCATGCAAATGACTTCCAACTGAGCATATCCGGAGTCTGAGCATATTGCCTTAAAGTGCTGTAGCCAATTTATAAATAATGAAAAGATTCTTGATTCAACAAATAGTATGATTCGAACATTTCTTATTGATTCAGTTTCAGCAAGAAAAGAAGCTTGGGAATTGTTTTTCACACTATCTAAGGGGAGAAGTTCTGGCAGATTCTGGTTATTAACTAGTATGCACTGCTGATTATTGATCGTCAATGGTGTGTCAAGCGTAAAATTTGACTGAAGATTATTGATAGAATACTCAGAATCGTGAAAAAATGTCGATTCACCGACACCAGTGATGTATTGTACACCACTCAAGTAAGCTAAGATTATTAACACGCATCTCATGCAGTTGAAGATGCGGATCGTTTGGGAATGCAACATTCTTATCATACAATAGATTCATACTAAACAATTCTTCAGCTCAACGATGGTTGAACCCCTTCATCATGCACATATTGTAAAAAGGAAGTGCAAGCATTCTGTAAAAAACATACCTAATTATTATTGTAGTTTTTATTAGTGTGGTACATATATGGTATTATATACCAACCCGCAACATAGCGAAATGAAATCTGGATCATTTATTCGGTTACAGCTCAGAAACACACAAGAATCTTGATACCTGCTTTATTGGCTATCCGTTATACAGCGTGCAACAGTACTGATCAAAATAAGAGTTTACACCGCGTAAATTAAACGTTTTTCTAATTATTTATTGCGTTTTTAATGGTTTTGTGAGAATCGAAAAGTCATTTTTCCAATCAGAAAATTGCAAGCACCGCCGATTATTGCCGATTAAGAATGTCCCAATTCCGTGTCAATTTTCATCTTTGTTCTTCGGATCCTCACTGAATCAATAGGGTTCATCCCCTAATGAAAGCTTCATTTGCAACTCGAACATTTGGACAGTAATATCCTATCAGTGATTGTTTTCTAATCCTGCATTGTACCAGTGTGAGTGATTCGCCGTTTCGTACGCTCCAAAATTTCCATCGTATGAGTTTAGAGGAGACAATGTCCACCAAAATTGCCATTATTGTTGCCGTAATTGTTGCCACGTTACTGGTTGGTGTTTTAATATACATTGCATTCTGGAGGGTAATATGAATGTTTGTTTAATTTGTTCGCACTGTATTTACTTCTCCATCTTGTCATCAGACGAATGCTCATAAACCAGAAAATGTGCAAAATCCAAATGCTGTCGTGAGTATGCCTATGGAAGGTATCATGCCGGAGACTCGAAGAAAAATGTCTATAGGCTTGGCTGATGTAGAGAGGGCGCAGAAATTTAGAGAACGAGCGAAATCGACGACAGTGGGGAAACCTGAATTCCGGGTATCAAATAAGCGAGAAGGTAAATACTGTGATAATAATATATATAAGACATTGGGAAGTCATCCCGATTTGTTGGAGCTGAAAGCACAGAACAGTGGTCAACTATACAATGGTCCGCGTCGAATATCTGACGATCGAACTTCAAACTGCAACAGTATTAACGATGAGGAGTCTGGAATCGTTAACATTACTCACTCATTTCCACAGGGTGAGTGTGAAACATTTGTGAGTAGAGACTCACAAGAAAATAATAATCAGCATTATCTCTTATCCGCTGCTGATTCAATCGCCACAACTATGATGGAACAACTATAGTAATACATCAAAATTATGGCGGGAGTATTGACGGTTATACTCTAATCAATGAATGCAAATCGATTTGTAGATAAGGATTTACTGAATCGCATAACAATTAGGTTGTATTTATTTTTAGTCCAATATTGGAACTTATACTGATTGTGGTGAGCATTTGTACTCGTAAACATTTCGTATGCAATCGGTTGTATCGATGGCAACATGATGTGTTTGATAAAAAGATTGGTTCTTGAATGATAGTGTATAGACATAATACTTGATTTATTGTTGAATTGTAAATATTTGTAAAGAGGGGTGGTTCATCAACCATTACGAGTCAACTTTATTGTGTGTTACGTTGTCCAATAGCGTATGTTTGGTGTATCTCTAACAACCGTCAAGGTATAATGTAATGTGATTTGTGACGGTTCATATAAATAGTATTTGTGAATGAAAAAAAGTGGATTGCAGAACTACTT
>JACCDY011258698.1_pt1 | contig 12179 bp, 3 predicted proteins | sample 7446391 | NCBI WGS metagenome assembly JACCDY01 (sample SAMN15323451, study PRJNA562643) | freshwater metagenome | isolation source: river surface water | place: USA:Blue River Watershed | collected 2017-08-18 | reverse complement strand
TGCTGGCTTGCAACTGCGAAAGCCGGTAGTACTTGGCAAGCAAATCCCGATTGACATGGCCCATTGAAATGCAAACCGCAACAACCATCTCGATTCTTTTAGAAAGATCAACTGGCAGAGGCGAGTGATGAGTGACAGAGATTTTTTCCATCCGGCCAATTTAATGAATTTGCAACTTCATTCCCGTTTCAAACACACATCTCGCGGCTCTTTGTGCCGCTAATTTCGACTGTTAAAAAATGACCATCTCGATTGACGCCAGCACCCTTCAGCAAGCCTTGGGGCAACAAGCTCCCCAGGTCTCTGAGGAAGACCTTCAAAAGCAGCAGCTCCAGTGGGCGGTGCAGCGCTTGTGCCAAATGCAGGGTGGGCAGCTCGACCCCATGCGCCTCAAAGCCGGCATTGAGCTGCTGTCTCTGAAAAAAACAGCTCACCAAATCTTGGTCGACCTGTGCCGTCATCTCGAAAAACCCAAACCCAAACACCTCAAAAAACCAGACCGTGTCCACGTGCCCATGCTGGCCTGCCACCCCCAAGGCGGCTGGGGGGTGGTGGTTGACCGTGCGCCTGATGGCCGTTGGGTTATGCAAACCCCTCAAGGCCCTGTGCCCGTGACAGATGTCGAGTTGCACCACGCATGCTCGGTGGTGCATTTGGGCCCCAAGGTCAATCTGGGTTTTGGCTTGTTTGTCAAAGCCGACGAGTCGCTTAGCTTTTTCTCGCACGTGCGCGACACGCTCATGCTCTACAAGCGTGAGCTCATCGAGGCTTGTGTGGCCTCGGGCTTCATCGGGTTTTTGGCCTTGGCCACATCGTTGTTTTCTATGCAGGTGTATGACCGTGTCATTCCTACGCGCAGCGAATACACCTTGGTTATTTTGTCGATAGGGGTGTTCTTCAGTATCTTGATTGAGCTGGCCATGAAGTTTGCGCGCTCGCACGTCATGGACTATGTGGTGGTCGGTTTAGACAACCGCTTGTCACGCGAAATTTTTGATCGCTTGCTTCAACTGCGCGTTGACCAAGTGCCCAACTCGGTGGGCAGCTTGGCAAGCCAAATGCGCGGTTACGAACAAGTGCGTGGCTTCTACACCGCCACCACCTTGTTCACCATCATCGACTTGCCGCTGGCGGTGCTCTTCACGGTCGTCATTGCCGTGGTGGCCACACCTTGGGTGGCCTTGGTGCCGCTGGTGTTTGGTGTGGTGTCCATCTTCATTGGTTTGTCTATTCGCAAGCGCATCATGGCCTTAGCCAAAGAAAGTGCCACGCTGTCCAACCTCAAAACTGGTTTGCTGGTGGAAGCTGTGGAAGGCATCGAAACCATCAAAGCCGGCTCAGGCGGATGGAAGTTTCTTTCACGTTGGGTGGGCGTCAATGCCAAAACCGTCATGAGCGATTTGAAAACCCGAGGTGCCACTGAAAGCGTGGGCTACCTATCGGCCTCTGTTCAGCAAATCAGCTATGCCGGCTTGGTGGTGGTGGGCTCGATCATGGTCATGCAAGGGCACATGACCATGGGTGCGCTCATAGCCAGCTCCATTCTCAGTGGTCGTATCTTGGCACCCATCATGGCCATTCCCGGCTTGTTGGTGCAGTACTCGCACGCGCAAGCAGCGCTCGAAGGCTTGGAGCGTTTGTACACCCTCAAAACAGACCACCACGGCGTTGAAGTGCCGCTCACCCCAGACCACCTCCATGGGCACTACGACCTGTCGGACATCAAGTTTGCCTACGGCGACAACCCGCCAGCGCTCATCATGCCCAAGCTTGAAATTCGACCTGGCGAACGCATTGCGGTGCTTGGCCCGATTGGGGCAGGCAAGTCCAGTTTGCTGCGCATGCTCAGCGGCTTGTATCAGCCCTTGGAAGGCAAAATTTTGATTGACGGCTTAGACCTCTCGCACATCAGCCGCCAAGTGGTCAACCAAAAAGTTGGCTACTTGCAGCAAGACCATCGGCTCTTTCATGGCAGCTTGCGCGACAACTTGCTCATCGGCTTGCCCGACCCTGGTGATGAAGCCCTGCTCACCGCCATGCGTCGCACCGGCATGGACCGTTTTGTGGGCAGTCATCCCAAAGGTCTCGCACGCGTCATCACCGAAGGCGGCAAAGGCCTCAGTGGGGGGCAGAAACAATTGGTGGCTTTCACGCGTTTGGTGCTGTGTGCTCCCTCCGTCTATTTGCTAGACGAGCCCACCGCCACCATGGACGACGAACAAGAACGCCGCTGCCTACAAGTGTTAGCCGAAGAAGCCAACGCAGGCAAAACCATGGTCATCGTCACCCACAAGCCCGCCATTTTGCCGCTGGCCACACGCATCATTGTGGTGGTGGGCAACAAGATCCTCATGGACGGGCCACGTGACGCCGTGCTCCAACAACTCCAACAAGGTGCACAGCAAGCCGCTGCGCAAGCTGCGGCCCCTGCGCCTGCACCGACATCTCCTGTACCTCCTACACCTGCTGCGGCATGACCATGACTCCCGATCAACAGCCCCCAAACCCACCTAGCGACGCGCCCGACATCATCGACGTGCAACCCAAACTGCCGCAAACGCGCTGGCAAAAAATGTGGGCACGCGTTCAGCAGTACTACACGCGTGTGCAGCCCCACATCGAGCGTGCGTCAGAGCACGTGGACAACTTCATCGAACGCATCTCGCCCCAAGTTTCGCCGCAGCTTGCCCAAGAAAACGGACTCAACGACCTTGAGTCCCCTTTGGGTGCGCGTTGGGTCTTGCGCGTCATCATGTTTGGCTTGCTCGTGCTTCTTGTTTGGGCGGCCGTTGGCAAGATTGACCAAGTCACTCGCGCCCAAGCTGTTCTCATTGCCGCAGACCGTACCCAGCTCGTGCAGTCCCCCGATGGCGGCGTACTCACCGAGCTGCACGTCAAAGAAGGCCAAACCGTCAAAGCCGGCCAGCTCTTAGCCACCTTGCAAAAAGACCGCGCTGCTGCAGCCGTGTCAGACAGCAGTGCCAAAGTGGCCGCCTTGCGCATCACCTTGGCGCGCCTGCATGCTGAGGTCTATGGCAAACCTTTGGAATTCGACAAAGACCTGCTGGCCTACACCGAATGCATCCGCAACCAAACCGACCTTTACAACAAGCGCCAAATTGCGTTCAAAGACGACATCCGTGCGCTTGAAAACATCCTCGTCTTGGCCGAAGACGAATTGCGCATCAACCGCCAACTTGAAGTCACCGGCGACGTCAGCCGTGCCGAAGTGCTGCGCCTGCAACGCGGGGTGGCCGACATCAAGGCACAGCTCGCCAGCAAACGCAATAAGTATTTTCAAGACGCCCAAACCGAAATGACCAAAGCGCAGGAAGACTTGAGCACCCAAAGCGAACAACTCAAAGACCGTGCGCAAGTGCTAGAGCACACCGAACTTGTGGCCCCCATGGACGCCGTGGTCAACAGCATCAAAGTCACCACCATCGGTGGTGTGGTCAAACCCGGTGAAACCGTCATCGAACTCTTGCCCACAGGCGACGACCTCATTGCCGAAGCCAAAATTCCGCCTGCCGACATGGCCTTTGTGGCGCTCGGGCAATCGGCCAGCATCAAGATCGACGCCTACGACTCATCCATCTACGGGGGCTTGCGTGGCACGGTTGACTACATCAGTGCCGATGCCTTGTTTGCCGACAAAGCCAGCCCGGGTGTACCGGTTGGCCCCAACAACCCGCCCATTTACTACATCGTGCGCGTGCGCATCACGGGCACCGAATTCAATGGTGACAAAGCCAATGAAATCAAAATGCGCCCAGGCCTCACCGCCAGTGTTGAAATCAAAGCACTTGAGCGCAGTGTGCTGAGCTACCTCACCAAGCCCATCACCAAAACATTTGGGCAAGCCCTAGGCGAGCGCTGATTCGTCACGCAAATGCAAGTACCGACTACCGGTACTTGCCCTCTTTTTTTCTAATACAAAAGAGGTCTTATTTAGAGTCGTTACCTATCGTCTTCTAAGTAAAACCTCATTTAAATCAAGGAAAAAAGAGCCATGGCCACTCCTGCTTTTACTGCTCAGTATCTTGTCACTTCTACGGGCAGCTCAACCGGTCTGTTGGACTTGGGTCTCAACTATGGCACGGTCACCACGGTGGGGCAAAACATTCAGTACAAGGGGTCTGATGCTGTTGTAGACGCCGTATTTTTGCGCCCTGGCATATCGGTCGATTTCACAGCGTCGGGGGCGGGTGTAGACAAGCTTTACTTGGAAGGTAACTTTGCCGACTACAAAGCCACGCTATCGGGCAAGTTTGTGGTGCTCACACGCACGGTCAACGGGCTGACCGAAAAAGCCACCTTAGCGATGGGCGACAGCTTGGTGTTTGCTGACGGATTCATGTCGACGGATGATCTGATTAGTCGACTCAAGCTCAAAATCAAATCTTCCCCTGCGCTTGATATATCAGAAAAATCAACAGACCCGCAAGTTCAACTTGACGGGCAGTCCACCATCACCGCCACGGCGCTCGGCAAAACCGGTGTCACCTTTGCCCAAGGCATACAAGGTGTGGCACTCACAGTGGTGGGCTCTGCGGGTGTGGACACGGTGTACGTCAAAGCCAACACCGAGGTTGACGCCTCAGGCTTGGGTGCAGGTCAAGACGTGATTTACTTCACGGGCAACTATGCCGACTACACCAAAGCAGTCAAAGACAACGCGCTGGTGTTCACGCGTACAAGCAACAACGCAGTTGTAGAAAAAATCACCCTCGCCACAACTGGCGACAAGGCGGTGTTTGCCGACGGCTCGGCGCTCACAGATGCGATCAAGGCCAGCGTTGACGCCAACGCAGGTCAAGGCGCGCTGCCTACTGGCTGGCAAACCACAGAAACCACCCCCACCGCTTACAGCGACGTGCAAGCCATCACGTTCGATGCCGTCAAAAGCAGCCGCGTCAAAAACGGCACTTACAAATCTAACGATGTATTGGTCTTCAACGTCAAGTTCAAACAATCCGTCACGGTGGGTGGGGCTCCCACGCTGGCACTGAATTTAGGTGGAAAAACGGTTTACGCCGACTACGACAGCGCACTCACAGGCAAAAGCAAGACAGATCTGAAATTCAAATACATCGTCCACTCGGGCGACCTGGATGACAACGGTGTGAGTATTTTGCAAAGCGCCGCCAACAACAGTGTCATCAGCCTCAATGGCGGCAGCATCAACCTCACAGGCGCAGGTAGCAAACCCGCCCAACTTGTTCAAACACCCGCATTGAATCAAGTCGCCACTGCCAAGGTTGATGCCGTCGCGCCTACCATCACCGCCAGCTACAGCACAGATGAAAACACTGCCATCGAAAAAGCGATCAAAAGCATCAGCTTGCTGGCTGATGAGGCCGTCACATGGTCTGGCTTGTCAGGCCCAGATGCCAAAGCCTTTACGCTCGGCAGCGGTAAAAATGCAGGCAAGCTTCTCTTTAAAAGTGTGACCAACTTCGAAACCAAGAGCAGCTACAGCGTGACGGTCACGGGCACCGATGCGGTGGGCAACAAAACCACGCAAGACCTCACCATCCATGTGGCAGACAAAAACGATGCGCCAGTGGTGGCAACGCCTTTGGTTAGCCAAGTGTTTGCCGCTGGCAGCACCAACACGTACACCCTCCCTAGCACAGCCTTTCAAGATGTCGATGCCAACGACGTGTTGACGTACAAAGCGACGCAGACCGATGGAACGACCCCATTACCCGACTGGCTCAAATTTGACAGCGACACACAAACATTCACAGGTATCGCTCCCGAGGCAAAAACCCCAGTCACTGTGCGCGTGACTGCGACCGACAAGCAGGGCGCTTCTGTCTACAACGATTTCAAAATCAGCTTCAGCACTGCACCGGTCGTGCAATCGTTAGCAGTCACAGACAGCAATGCCAGTAACGGCGAAGCGCTTGGCAAAGCAGGTGAAACACTCACCCTCCAGCTCATGCTCTCAGTGCCAGTTGTATCAACCCGCGCGCTCACTGCTGTATTCACCGTGGGAGGCAAAGAAGTCACCGCAAACCATGCGAAGGTCGAGAGCGCTACAAACATGCTCACCTTCACCCTCAACGTTCCCCCAAATGCCAATGGCACGGTCAGCTTAAAGAGTTTGGTCGCCGATAGCAAAGGGGTCATCCACGCCATTTCCGGTGGTGCGGTACTGATCGCACCCAAACCCGGTGCCATTGCGGATCAACACTACGTGGTTGACACCCAAGCCCCATCGATCACCACCACTTACAGCGTGGTTGAAAACACAGCCACTGACACGGCTACCAAAAGCATCACACTGCTTGCCAACGAGGCTGTTGCATGGTCAACGCTGACCGGAACAGATGCAGAACAATTCACATTGGGTACGGGTGATAGCGCCGGCATGTTGCTATTCAAAACCCCGACCAACTACGAAGCCAAAAAAAGCTACACCGTCACCATCACGGGCACCGATGCGGCGGGCAATGCCAAGTCACAAGACATCACTATCAACCTCACCAATGTCAACGAAGCCTCCATAGGCAGTGTGACTCTTGGCGGCACGCCTACGCAAGGCCACGTGCTCACGGCCAGCCACACGTTGGCAGATCCTGATGGCCCTCAGTCTTTGTCGGTCAGCTACAAGTGGCAAGTGTCAGCCAGCGGCAACTCAGGATGGGCAGACATCAGCGGCGCTTTGGGCAGCACCTTCACCCTAACCGAAGCGCAAGTTGACAAATACGTGCGCGTAGTTGCCAGCTACACCGATGGGGCAGGTGTGCTTGAAACAGTCAACAGCGAACCCTCAAGCATTGTCGCCAACCTCAACGATGCGCCCACTGGCAGCCTGAACCTAACGGGAACGCCAAGATCAGGCCAAGTGCTCACCACCACTCACACATTGGCTGATGCAGATGGCATGGGCATCATTAGCTACCAATGGCAGACCTCTGGCAATGGCACATCCGATTGGGTCGACATCATCGACGCAACTGACAGTACGTACACCTTGACCAGAGCACAAAGTGGTCAGTTTGTACGTGTCGTTGCGCACTACACCGATGGCCACGGAACGGCCGAAACAGTCAACAGCAACGCGACAAGTACAGCTGTGGTTGGTCCAACCTTGACCGCGGTCATCAAAGGCTTTGACAAATATGGCGAAACCGTAGACGGTGTCATGGAAAGCTCGCTAACGGATGTGGTGGGAGCCATGATGACCGACTTGTCGTGGGGGTGGTGGGAAGGTTATCAAAACTCCGCTTTGTTAGAAGGCACCACAGAAGCAGAGGCCACCGTCAACTTCACACTAGGTGGACAAACCCGTTCGGCCACCGCCGACAAAACAGGCTATTGGAACTACCGCCTAACAGCCGATGACTTTGCCAATGTAGGTGCAGGCGCTGAAACCATCACCATTACCAGCATCGCCGACAAAAACGGCTACACCAGCAACACGCAAATCACGCGCAATGTCACCTTCAACGCAGTGGCCGACACCATGAGCCATAACGAAGATGGCTATGGCAGTGATTACATTGACGCGCTGGTAGAGGGGGGCACAGGTTGGGCTGGCAAAGTCATCACCTACTCGTTTGCGCCAGGCAGCGGTTTGGCGGCTTGGACCGCCGCTGAAAAAGCGGCATTCAAGAAAGCTTGCAATGCTTATTCCAACGTCTGTAACCTGCAGTTTGTTGAGGGCACTTACAGCAGTGACAGTTACTCAGCCACCAGCATCGCAGTCAGCAAAGTTCCCAACAGCACATGGACGACCCAGCCCGGTTGGTCCGTACTTGCTGATTTTAATTTGCCATCTGAAGACTTCAATGGCATGTACGGTGCACTCAAAGGAAGATTCAATTACCAACACAGCTCATGGTCAAACCAAATTGAAGGCGGCTTGAGCTTTAACACCATCATGCACGAGCTAGGGCATGGCCTTGGCTTATCGCACCCCTTTGACGGAGACCCTTTGTTTCCAGGTGTGCCATTCAATGGTTGGACCGATTTAGGTGACAACAACCTCAGTCAGGGCATATGGACCATCATGGCCTACAACCACGATTGGCAAGACTCACCTGCCGGTAGTGACAACTGGGGTTTTGCCAAAACCCCCATGACCTTTGACATTGCAGCCATGCAAGCCATGTATGGTGCCAACACCACCTACCGCACGGGTGACAACACCTACACATTACCCACCTCAGAAGTTGCAGGCACAGGCTGGGAATGCATATGGGATGCAGGCGGCACAGACACCATCAGCAACTCTGGCGCAACCGCCGATTGCAACATCAACCTCAACGCCTACCCCAAAACGGGAGGCGTCGCCAGCGAGCTCTATGTGTCTTACAACATCAGCAGTCAAATTGCAGGTGGCTTCACCATTGCCGACGGGGCTGTCATTGAAAACGCTGTAGGCGGCAACGGCAACGACACCCTCACTGGCAACGCTGTAAGCAACCAACTCACTGGCAACGGCGGTGACGACAAATTTGTATTCAACACGGCGCTGGGTGCCAACAACATCGACACCATCACCGACTTCGCTGGCACCGACATAGTGGTGTTAGACAAAACCATCTTCACGGCATTTCAAGCCAGCGATACCGTTAGCGAAAACCACTTGCATGTTGCTGCTGGTGCTACTGCAGCTGCCGATGAAGACGACTACCTCATCTACAACACCACCACTGGCGATCTCTACTACGACCAAGACGGCTCGGCTAACACCTACACAGCCATTCAGTTTGCTGTATTGCAAACCAACCCCCCCGAGTTGGTTTTGACGCACGTGTTGCTTGCTTGAGAAATACAGGTACCTACTACCGACACTTCGGCATCTGTTTCTATAAACAAAAGCAACCCTAATTAAAGTCCTTCAATCTGCCTCATTTCCCTCTGGAAATGAGGATTCAAACCAATTTCTGCGTCATGTTTGTTCATGACAAATTCATTTTAAAAACGAGGAAAAACCATGGCTACAACTCCTACCACCCCAGCTTTCACTGCTAAATACGCGGTTGTCACTGCAAAAGGCGCGACAGGCGCGACAGGTTTGTTGGACTTGGGTTTGAACTACGGTACTGTCACCACAGTTGGGCAAAACATTCAATATGTGGGTTCAGCCTTGGTCGATGCGGTGTTCTTGCGCCCCGGGGTGTCGATTGACTTCACTGCTTCGGGTGCGGGTCTGGATAGGTTGTATCTTTCAGGCAGCTATGCGGACTACACCGTCAATCGTGTCATGCGTGGCAAAGTTGCGGTTCTTGAGTTGACGCGCACAGTCAATGGTTTGACTGAAAAAGCAACCATCGCATCGGGGGACGAATTGGTGTTTAAAGATGGCACCGTTTCTACCAATGCGTTGCTGGCATTTCAGGCTGGCGCTGGGGCTGATCCCAAGCCGGCTACTGGCAACACAACAGAAAAATCTGACGCACCTGTTGTAGCAACTGCTGCCACAGGCACAACCCTTGCTATGACGGGCTTGAGCAAAACAGGCGTCACCTTTGCCAACGACGACAAAGGGGTTGCCCTCAAAGTGGTGGGCTCTGCGGGTGTCGACAACGTGTATGTCAAAACGGGCGCTGCTGGTGCGGCTGTTAATGTGGATGCTTCTGGCGTAGGCGCGGGGGTGGACAACATTTACTTCACGGGCAACTATGCCGACTACACCAAAGAGGTAGTTAAAGGTAATTTGGTTTTCAAGCGAACCGTCAATGGCACGGCGGTAGAGACAGTCACCTTGGCAGGTAAAGGTGACCGAGCTGTATTTGCCGATGGTTCTGTGCTCACCGACAACATCGCGAACTCTCTCAAACCCAATGCCAAGCTCACGGGTTGGGTGCCTTCCTACGTCACCCCCAATGCAGATGATGTGTTGCAGTCCATTGCATTGGATGTGAGCAGCAGCGCACAAGGCATCAAAAACAGCACCTACAAAGCGGGTGATGCCTTGGTGTTCAACGTCAAGTTTGCCAAAGGCGTCGACGTGGTAACTGCGGGTGGCAAGCCGCAATTGGCCTTCTTGATGGGTAACAAAACGGTGTATGCCACATACGACGGCACACTCACGGGCAGTAGCAAAACCGACATCAAATTCAAATACATTGTCCAATCGGGCGACAGCGATGCCAACGGCATCAGCGTACTGCCCAGCACGGCCAGCAGCAGCGCCATCAGTCTCAATGGTGGCGCCATCAACCTCACGGGCACAAGCACGGCTGCCAAGCTCACGCAAAGCCCAGCTGTTGCTGACATAGCCACCGCCAAAGTCGATGGTGTGGCCCCCCTCATCACATCCACCTACACCGTGGCTGAAAACACAGCCAAAGACACCAAACCCAAGAGCATCACACTTGCTGCGGTGGGCGAGGTTGTCACGTGGTCTGGTTTGAGTGGTGCAGACGCAGCGTTGTTCACCTTGGGTACTGGCAAAGACGCAGGCAAGCTGTTCTTCAAAAATGCCACCAACTTTGAGGCCAAAGCCAGCTACAACGTCACTGTTGTGGGCACCGATGCGGTGGGCAACGCCAAAACACAAGCCATCACCATCAACCTCAGCGATGTAGCTGAGGCGCCGGTGGTGGCTACGCCGTTGGTCAATCAATTCTTTGCCACCGGTTCCACCTACACCATTCCTAGCACGGCCTTCAAAGACGAAGACTTCGGCTCTCCTGCGCTCAAATACACAGCCAAACTGCCAACTTGGTTGACGTTTGATGCTGCCACTCAAACCATCAGTGTCAAAGCGAACGCAAAACTCCCCGTTGTTGACTCTAAGGCGGCAACTGCAGCGGTAACCATCACGGCCTCGGATGGCAAGCTCTCTACCAGCAGCACGTTCAACATCACATGGACTGAAGCGCCTGTGGTTCAGTCCCTCAGCGTCACCGATGCTGGCAACGGCCATGGCGCTGCTTTGGGTAAGGCGGGTGAAGCCCTCACCCTCACGCTCAACCTCTCGCAAGCCGTCACCTCCACCACAGGCTTGACAGCGGTCTTCACAGTGGGTGGCAAAGAAGTCACAGCGCAAGCTTCGGCTGTGACCAGCAAAGACACCATCATCTTCACAGGTGTAAACGTACCTGCGGGTGCCAACGGCAACGTGAGCTTGAAGAGCCTGGTGGCGGACAACGGTGGCTCCATCAAAAGCGGCAACGGCAACGGCATCGCTTTGAAGCTGCCTGACGCGGGCGCCATTGTCGACGCCAAATACGTGGCAGACGGTCAAGCCCCGTCCATCGTCAGCACCTACACCTTGGCAGAAAATGCTGGCACTGACACAGCGCTCAAAACCATCAAACTCGCAGCCAACGAAAGCGGCGTCACTTGGTCAGGCCTTACGGGTGATGATGCATCCAAGTTCACATTGAGCGGTGGTGTGTTGACATTCAATAGTGCAGCCAACTTTGAAGCCAAACCCAGCTACAAAGTCACTGTCACTGGCACCGATGCGGCTGGCAATAAAACCACGCAAGACATTGTCATCAACCTCACCAATGTCAACGAAGCCCCTGTGGTGGCGAGCCCTCTGGCCAATCAAAAATTTGCGGTCAATTCGGCCATCAACAGTTACACCATTCCTGCTGGTGCATTTGCCGATGTGGATGCGGGCGACACACTCACCTACACCGCCACGTTGAGCACGGGCAAGCCATTGCCTACTTGGCTCAAGTTTGATGCCGCCACTCGCACCTTCAGTGGCACACCGACTGCAGCCACCACTGCGGATGTGATGGTCATGGTCACCGTCACAGACAAAGCGGGTCTCAAGACCTCCAGCGCATTTGCCATCGCGGCGGTGGCTGCGCCAGTGGTGCAAAGCCTCACGGTGCTTGACTCTGACAGTGGCTACATTGGTCGCGCCAACGAAAAAATCACCCTGGTCTTGACGCTGTCTGACAAATTCAGCTCCGCCAAGGGCTTGAGTGCTGTATTCAACGTGGGTGGCCAAGAAGTCCCGGCCACGGCAGCGGCTTTAAGCAATAGCAACACCATCACCTTCAAAGACGTGTTCGTTCCTGCTGGTGCCAAAGGCACGGTCAGCTTGAAGAGCCTGGCGTTTGATAGCGCCGAAACTGGCAACATCAAAACGCTCAGCTTGCCAGCTGACAAAGCCATTGTTGACGCCAACTACACCATCGACACCTCGGCCCCTGCCATCACCGCCACCTACAGCGTGGCAGAAAACACGTCGA
>JACCDY010927935.1_pt1 | contig 12180 bp, 24 predicted proteins | sample 7446391 | NCBI WGS metagenome assembly JACCDY01 (sample SAMN15323451, study PRJNA562643) | freshwater metagenome | isolation source: river surface water | place: USA:Blue River Watershed | collected 2017-08-18 | reverse complement strand
GGTGCCACAGGTGCGGCCGCTGTGCTGATAGAGGCTCTCCATCATGTCGGCGCGTTGCTGGTCCAGCTGGTGAGGCTTCATGGTTCGAGGTGTTGGCGTAGGAGCAGCAGCTCAGCACAGAGCTGCTCACGGTTGCGGATCCCGCAGGTGCCGCGCAGTTGATCAATGCGAACGTCGATCAGCTGGCGCACTCTCTGGCGTTCATCCTGCTGCCCTTGGCGGTATGTGCCGCTGTCGGAGATCAGCTGGTTGATTCTTGCGCGCATGTCGGTCATGGGCTGCCCTCCAGCTCGGCGGCGATGGCGAGCAGGCGCTGGCGGGTTAGCCGTCGCTCGTGTTGTCGAAAGTGCCCAAGGTCAGGCGCAATGGGAGGCAGATCCATTTCTGTCGGCACCACCTGATCCGCAGCAGCGCGGAGGGCTCCAGCAATAGATGGCCCATCCATAAGAGTTGGCACAGCGCGGAATCCTTCCAGCACCGCCTGCGCGGCGGGGGAAAGTTCAGTCATTTAACAGACCCCCATCAAGAAGGCCATCGCACCACTCCTTAAACGGGGCTTCGATCTGAGCCATGGACTTGTTGTCGATGGTTTCGGGCTTGCGGATCATTGCGATGGCTAGGCCAAGTGCATCGCCAAGGCGGTTTTCAAGGCTGTCCAGGGGCACGAACTTGTATTCGGTCATATCTCGGCCTCATGCTCAAGAGCAAATACAAGGGCTGGCGGGAAGTGGTGGTCGGGATTGCTTCTCATCCACTCGGCCACCTCACGGATAGCAGCGCGGGCTTCGGATGCCCAGTTGACGGCTTCCTCATCCCGTTCCAAGCCGTACTCAATGCCGCTGATGGCGAGAGCCACGCGGTTGACCAACGAACTCCCAATTTGGGAGGAATTAGGAGTTGGCTTGGAGTTGGGCGCTAGCAGATCCTTGACCTGTTGCGCCTGCTCAGGCGTCAAGTTCAGCGGTTTGCTGATCTCGTAAACCCTTGGCGCTGAACGCTTGCCGGCCTCCAGCGCCTCGACCCGGCTCGCCAAAGCCAAGATGTTGGCGCTGGTTTCGACAATGTGCTTGTGAGCCGCAGCTTCCAGTGTCTCGACCCTGGCGCGGAGTTCAAGGATTGCCTCTGGCCAACGTGCAAGGTCCGTGTCCCAATCCTCCGGCTTTGCTTTGCAATCCATCACGCCACCTCCACGGTGGCACCAGGCCAGCGGGCTTCGGCATAGCGGATCGCGTGGCGCTTGCTCTCGGCGCGCGTGATCCACGTCATCGGCTGGGCACCCTGCGGGTAAACGATCAGCCGGAACTCCTTGGTGCGTGTCTTGGGCCGCGGCCGGCTGATGCCGTCGCCGTGCTTGCTGGTGGTTGGTTCCTCGCGCCATTGCCAAGGCAGCATGGCGCCAACGATTTCAGGCATGGCAGTTCGGGTCGGTGACGGTTTCAGGGTTGAGCCATTCCATCTCGTGCCACCACGGCAGCCAAGACTCGGCGGCAATGGCGACAGCTTCAGTGAACGTGTGCGCCGTGATCGACTCGATCACATTGGCGCTGCGGATCTGGAAGTAGAAGCGGCGTTCAGTCATCGAGCTGCTCCAGTGCGCGGCGGATGGTGGATGCGCCCAGCTCGGTGGAGCTGTTGTGCAGGATGTGATCCAAGGCCGCCAGCGCCTGCTGCTTGAGGCTCGGCGGCTTGGGACGGCGGGCGGCGCGGAGTTGTTTAATCAGTAGCTCGGGATGGTCTAGCCACGGATACGCGGCAATCCACTCACAGCACACCTCCAGCTCTTGATCTGCGCCCCATTGGGCGGCACTGTCAATGATGTAGTCGTACACGCTGGTGTTCGGCGCTTCGTCAAGCCACTTGTCGCGCAGTTCCTGCGGTGGGGTGATGGGGTGTTGTTGTGTCATGGGTGATTAGTGGAGATGCCTACTAGGCTTCGATCTCGGTGGCGATGGAGAGGAGGCGATAGCGCACCATCAACAGGCTCGGAATCATGGCCGGAGATCCCGGCAAAACCTGATCTGCAGCAGCTCGCAAAGCGGCGGCGACATCGGATTTGATCTGGTCAATCGACTTCGGACAGGCGTAATACGGCACGTCGTAGCGCTTAAGCGTCACGGCATTCAGCACTGCTTGCGCGGCGGGTGAAAGTTCAGACATAGAAGTGGAAGCGACTACAAGGGTTGCTGAAACATCAGAAGTTGGATTCACGCTGCCGCTTCTTGAGAACACGACGCTCTTCTAGCTCGTTAAGAACTTGCAGCCACACAAAAACTGCAAAGCCAGCAAGAGTAATGACAAGAGCGCCGCAGGCCGCGCAAACTAAAAAAGCAAAGTAAAACGACATGGTTATCAGGATTTTTCGTTGTCTGGAAGTTGTTCAAGTGCGCGGCGGATAATCTCCGCTTGGCCTGAGCAAATCCCTTCTGGTGGGACGTCATCGGCCATTTTGACGGCATCATTTAGTGCTTGCAAAGCCTGCTGCTTCAAACTCAGCAACTTAGGGCGGCGGGCAGTCCAGATGTCTTCGGCTAAACGAACACGGTCGCTGGTTTCGTCAATGTAGAAGAGTCCTTCTCCATCAATGATTTCCATTCGACACGCTTTGAGTTCTTCATTTGCGCCCCATTGGGCGGCTTCACGGGCTAAGTCGTACTTGGTGGTGTGAACTTGCATCCACTGCTCAACCAGTTCAGGTGGTGGGGTGATTGGGTGTTCATTCATGGCCTGTTTGTAAGAAGGTGGTGAATGGCGATCCACAGAACTGGGTTGCAAAGGAACCCGACTGCAAACGCCTGAATAACGCGGGGATCAGCCATCGGGTAAAGCTTCCAGGGCGCGGCGAATTAGTATTTCTTGCGTTGATGGTCCGCCGTAACTATCCTCGATCTCGTTTAGGGCGGCAAGTGCCTGCTCCTTCAAGCTCGGCGGCTTTGGGCGGCGGGCGGCGCGGAGTCTGCTGATGGCTGATCCGTAACCATTGAGCATCAGCCACTCACCGCACGCCTCCAGCTCTTGATCTGCGCCCCATTGAGTGGCGCGGGTGGCGATGCGGCTGATCACATTTGGGCCGCCTTCGTCAGTATCAATCCACTCGCCGATCAACTCATCTGATGGGGTGATGAGATGTTCAGTCATGACGCACCACCTGCTGCGTGCCGGAGTGGGTGGGGCTGTGATGTGCGCCGGATTCGATGCCGATCATGGCGAACACAGCCGCGACGATCAGGCAGCAGATAGCGTTGTTGATGCGGTTGATCATGGCGATGGCATGTAGGTGAATGGAGCCCCGTAGGGCTCAGGCGTCAAGCAGCCGGATGATCTCCTGGCGGCGCTGAGTGATCGCCCACCACTGGTCGAACTGCTCGGGCTCCATCAGGGCTTCGGCCTGATCGTTCAGCTCAATCAGCTCGCTCAGGAGGGCTTCCATGTTCAGCGCAGCCTCTGGGCTGCCGAGTGGAGGACCGATCGCCTCCGATGCACTAAGTATGCCCCGCCGACGGAGCACATGCCACAAGCGTGTGACAGTTCTTCACACTGCCCCTTCGCCTACCGCAAGGTCCACGGGCACCCGCAACACCGGCTTGCTCTGACCCTTCCCATTGACCCGCTCCCAGCCGACCACCGCAGTGCTCACCGGCAACTCGACCGTGAACCATGCATGACCGCAATCCGCGCAGCTGCGCTTCCTGGTCACATGCGCCGGATCATGCCCATTCGTCGCCGCTGCTCTGATCTCCGCACTTCCGCATTTCGGACAATTCACGACCGCTACCGTTGAGGTGTACCCCACCAATAGCACACCAATGGATTTCGGGGACTGGATGATTGTCGAAATGACCACCGAGCAGCAGTTCGACATCGAAAAAAAATGCCGCGCCCTGCTCGAAAGCAAAGACGCGGGCAAAATGGCCGCTCAGCTCTACAGGCAAGCCTGCTACCAGCAGCAACTCCTACAGCAGGCCGTCAACGAAATCGCCCGCCTCGAATGCCAGCTGATGTGATCAGAACAGATCACCATCAACATCCACCACCACCCCATCAGTGGCCTTAGCCAGCTGCTGCGCAGGGTCACCAGGATCGACCCAATCGCGCGGAGGCTGCCCAACTGCGCTGATGTACGCCAGCCCCTTCTGGCTGGTCTTCTTCCAACCAGTCACCGGCACTTGCACGCTGCCGTATTGATCGGGAGATTGGCTGAGTACATAACGGCAGAGCGCGTCAAGCTCTTCCACTTTGATGTTCAGCATCCCGGAGAAATCAATCTTGCTCTCGGGTTTGGTCGACTTGAAGATCGACAGATTCAGCTTGAAGCTCATTGGTCCTCTTGGGTGAAGTAGTTGGCCTGTTCGTATTGCTCGACCCCGGCCAATGGGTAGAGCACGCGGCGACCAATCCGCACAAACGGCGGACCAGTGCCAGCAGTGCGCCAGCTGATCAATGTCTGGCGGTGCATATGCCAGCGGGCAGCTAGCTGCACATCAGTCAGAAACTCAGAAGAGTTCGTCATCGTCTGCCGTCTCCGGCTCGGGTGCAGGTGTTGCCACAGGCTGAGCGACAGGCTGGGCGACCTTGGCGTTCAAGTCAGCCACAGGATCGACAACGGTGACCGGCTCAACGTCGAGCACCTCCTCCTGCGTCTGGGTGACGCCGACCAGCAGCTCAGGGACAAATAGACGCCCCCAGAATGCTGCGGCCCTGTAGCGGATCATCAGCTCGGGCATGGTCTGCCACTTGCTGCCGCTCTTGGTCGCCCAGCCTTCGCGTTTGGCCATCGCCATGCTGACCGTTGGACCCTTCAGGTCTTTGCCGGTGGCCTTCTCCTTGGCGACGGCATAGCAGGCCAGGTCATCGCCTTTGCCCGTCATCTCATACCGCAGCGGCTCAAAGCGGCCACAGCCGTTGATCAGGGCAATGATGAACTGGCTCGACCAGCTCGGCCGGCCATGGATGATATGCAAGTTCTGCATAACAGCCAGCGGGCTAAGTCCCATCCGGCCGGCGATCTCCAAGGCCACCAGCGTGTTCGCCAGGCCCTGCTGCCCTTGGAACTGCGGTGGAACCAGGCTGCTGCTAGCCAGTGCCTTGGCAATTCGCTGCGCATCCTCGAACGCCTGAATGCCCGAGAACGGGTTGGTGCTGGTGGTAGTTAGTGCATTGGACTGATCCATCAGAATCCCTCGATCTCTTCAGTGGTTGCTGGCGCCGATGCGCCCTTCTTCGCCCAGTCGGGCAGCGTTAACGTCTCGATTGAATCGCTGTAGCTTGGCCAGCGATCGGCTTCGCGGCATTCAGCAAGACGCTGCAGATCACGGCGGGCCTGCTGCCATCCGTGCTCAATCAGCTCTGCATCTGCGGCGTAGACGCCGACGCCATAAGGCGCCTCAGACTCAACCGCCACAAAGATGAACGCCTCTGGCCTGATGCCAGTGCTCTGCTCGATACCGTGGCTGTACCAGGCCGCCTGCACCCCGTAGCGGTACTGCATGACGCTGTGGCGGAACCCGCGGTGACTGGCGTCGCGCGTGGTCTTTAGATCGACCACCACCTGGCCGTCAGCACTGAGCCAGTCCGGGCGGCATTTGCACTGCAAGCCGGTCTCGCTGTCGCGCCACATGTGCGTGGTCTCAGCTTCGCCTTCCATGCCCAGGAGCATCGCTGCCGCGGGATGCCCCCAGACGGCGCGGCCCATGTGATGCACGGCCTCGCCTTCTTCAGCGGTCAACGCCTGCTTGCCAGCAGCGACAGCCTGGAACTGTGCCCAGGTCTCCTTGCCAGTTTTAGTGCGGCGGTCAATGCCAGCAGGTGCGACGGCCCACTCTGAGTCCCACTTGTCTAGCTCTAAGACATGCGTGTGAACCGCGCTGCCCAGTCGCATTGATGGCGTCGGCTCGGGGATGACGCGCTTGGGGTCGACGTACCGCGCCCAGTAGTGCAGTGGACTGCGGGCGATTTTGTCGAGGTGGCTTTTGCTGATAGCCGGATGCGCGTGATAGGTGGCGTTGTCCATGGCGGGTGGCGACTTGCCGCACGTTACAGCCTGTTGCCATTGAGTGCAACCCCATGCAGCTGAGGACTTGCCAACAATGGGCGAAATCGCCTACAGTGGCCGGAATCGCCAAATTCTTGATGGCCAAACAATGCTGCATTGACGGATGTCAAAACGACACCAGCAAAGGCGCTCGCGGTATGTGCGGAATGCACTCGCAGAGAATGCGTCGCTATGGAGATCCGAGTTTCACTACCCCAGAGGCGCAACGCAGGGCAAACAATCGAGCCGCTCAACTTGCGCGTTTTGATGCAATTAAAGAAAACACTTACAGAAAACTTTATGGCCGCCATGAGCATCGGATCGTTGCCGAGCAGATGCTTGGAAGGCCGTTAGAGCGGGGCGAAATTGTTCATCACATCGATGGAGACAAGCATAACAACGATCCTGCAAATCTCAGAGTAATGACACAATCAGAACACATGAAATTGCATAAAAGCGAAATGCTGGCGGCGAGGAAAGCTAAGCATGGCTATTGAACTTCGGCCTTATCAACGCCAAGCAATCGAGGACTTAAGGCAAGCCTATAGAAAGGGCGCCAAGGCTGCATTGCTTGTTGGACCAACGGGCATGGGCAAAACCTGCATCTTCACCGCCATCGCCCAGTCAGCAGCTACCCGTGGCCGCAATGTCCTGATCTTGGTGCATAGGCGTGAACTGCTCCGCCAGGCATCAACCAAGCTCACTGCGGTCGGCCTGCAGCACAGTCAGATCGCAGCAGGCTTGCCCATCACCACCGATCAGGTGCAGGTAGCCTCAGTCCAGACACTCGTGCGGCGTCTAGCCCGCATGGACTGGGAGCCGGGCCTGATCATCATCGACGAGGCCCATCACGCTGTTGCTGGCTCATGGGACCGCGTGCTCAGCCATTGGCCCAATGCCCCAGTCCTTGGCGTTTCTGCAACACCTTGCCGCCTAGATGGCCGCGGCCTCGGTAATGCGTTTGATGCTTTGGTGCATGGTCCGTCAGTGGCCGAGCTCACCCGCCAAGGATTTCTCGCTGATGCCCGTATCTATGCACCTCCTGTCCTGGCTGATCTCTCAGCTGTTCGCACCCGTGCCGGTGATTACGCCGCAGACCAGGCTGCTGATGCCATGGATCGGCCGACCGTTACAGGTAACGCAGTCGAGCACTACCAGCGCCTTGCGCCTAATTGCCCCGCCATTGCCTTCACCTGCAACACCAAGCACGCGGCATCAGTAGCGGCTCAGTTCCAAGCAGCAGGCATCCGCGCCGCAACGCTCCTGGGTGACACCAAACCCGAAGAACGCGATCGCCTCGTTGCGGGTCTTGCGGACGGTTCAGTGCGGGTTTTGGTGACCGTTGATGTGGTCTCCGAAGGCTTTGATTGCCCTGGTGCTTCCGTAGCGATCTTGCTACGGCCAACGAAATCCCTGGGCCTCTACTTGCAACAGGTTGGCCGCGTACTGCGCCCAAAAGCTGATGGCAGCGACGCGCTGATCCTTGATCACGTCGGCAACGTCATGCGCCATGGCTTCCCCGATGATGACCGCGAGTGGACCTTGGCCGATGGCGTCAAACGCGGCCCACGCGGCGAAAACGCGCCATCTGTGCGCACATGCCCCAGCTGCTATGCAGCGTTTAAGCCGCAGCCACAGTGCCCAGTCTGTGGTGCTGATTGCGCGCCAACCTCACGCCCAGCAATGCAGCAGGTTGATGGCGAACTGAAGGAACTGCATCGCGAATCTGTCCGCCAGCGCATTGCCGAGCGCGCAACTAAGCGGCGCGAGCAGCAGGCGGCCCGCACGCTCCCAGATCTGCTGGCTCTCGCCAAACGTCGCGGCTACTCTCCAGGCTGGGCGTACCGGCTCTGGCACTCGCGTGGCAAACGCTGAAACCAACCTTCAGCAGCACATCCGCCTAGCACTAGGCACACGCGCCGACCTGCGCCTGTTCCGCAACAACACCGGCACCCTGCCCGACCCACGCACTGGCCGACCCGTGCAGTTCGGCCTAGCCCGTGGCTCTGCTGATCTCATCGGCCTGCGCACTGTCACGGTCACGCCTGACATGGTGGGCCAGCAGCTAGCGGTCTTCACGTCCATAGAGGTAAAGACCAGCACAGGCCGTCTCACGCCTGAACAGAACAACTGGCTGCACATGGTTCGCCGCGCTGGTGGCATCGCAGGCGTGGCTCGCTCAATTCAAGACGCAAACGAAATCGTGGGACCTATTGCGTCCTAGAAATTCGCCGATAGCGTTCCCCCAGCGGAACCCCAGCCAAACCAATGCGTCCTAAGCGCCCCAAGCGCCGCACCATCACCCTCGATCTGCCGCCAGAGCAGATCACCTGGCTCGATCAACAGGCCGCAGGTCTCACCTCACGCTCAGCCTTTGTCCGTCAACTCATTGCTACAGCTATGCAGCAGGTGCAGCAATGAATCGCCCTAATCCCATTCGAGATCGGTTTCTCGCTGATCTAGATGCCTGGCTAGCACCCGAACTGCTCTATCACTGCTTCACCGGCGAAAACGACCCCGATGAATTAGAGCGAATCAGCAAGTTGGACCACGTTCTTCAGTCATCCCTCTTGGCCAAAGTCGAGCGGTTATGGCCTGAGCGTCTACAGCAATTAGCAGCTATTCGCAGACGCGAGAAGCAACAAGACAAAGCCGCTGTTCAGCAATTCGTCCTCGGTTTCGATCAATGACCCGCATCACAGATCTCGCTAACGGCCACTGGCCGTCGATTCTTGGCGCCCTTGCGGGCCTCTCTGCTGAGCAGCTCACCGACAAGCATCAGCCCTGCCCCATGTGCGGCGGGTCTGATCGCTATCGCTTCGATGACAAGGACGGCTCCGGTTCCTGGTTCTGCAATCAATGCGGCGGCCCATCGCAATCCGGTGGCGCCGGCAATGGCATCGATCTCCTCATGCGCCGCACCGGCTGGGACTTCCGCACAGCAGCCCAGCGCATCGAGGAGCATCTTGGCGTCGCACCTCAGCGGCCAGAACCTCCCACCAAAGGCGCTGAACATGTCTGGCGCTACAGCGATACCTTCCTTGTCTGTCGCTTCCCTGGCAAGAAGATCCGGCCCCTCTCCTGGTCCGGCAGTCGCTGGGAATGGAAGGCCCCGCCAGCACCTCGCCCACTGCTCAACCTCAGCCAGCTGCGCGGTCGCACTGGCACCGTCCTGATCGTTGAAGGCGAGAAGGCCGCTGACGCTGCAGCCAAGCTCTACCCCAAGGCGATCGTCACCACTTGGCCATCAGGCTGCAAGGCCATCGATAAGGCTGACTGGTCACCCATCACCGGCCGGCGCGTCATCCTTTGGCCCGATGCCGACATCGTTGGCCAGCAGGCCATGGATCGGCTTGCGCAGCTCCTCCTCCGCCTTCCTGTTGATCGCGTTCAGATCGTCACCCCACCAGCGGACTCACCCGAAGGCTGGGATCTAGCTGATGCAACCTGGACGCCCGAGGAGGCGCTCACCTACCTCAAGGCCAACCTCTCGCAGCCCATCGACCTAGCCGCCCAGCTGCCCGAACCCGAGCCCGAACCTGAGCAGGCCCTGCCAGATCTCGACGCAAATGACCATTTCACCTGCCTCGGTTTCGATGGCGATGCTTACTACTACCGCCCCCACAACACCGGCCAAGTGGTGCGCCTCACCCGCGCATCGCACACTTCCACCAACCTGGTCTCACTGGCGAACCTCCCATATTGGGAAGAGCTATGCCCAGGCCATCGTTCTCCCGTCGACTGGACCAAGGCCGCTGCCACCCTCTTCGCCATTGGCGCTGAACGCGGCGTCTACAACCCCGATCGCATCCGCGGCCGCGGCGCATGGTGGGACGACAAGCGCACCATCCTCCACCTCGGTGACCAGCTGGTGGTAGACGGCGAGCGCCACCCCGTTCTCAAGCCGTTCAAGTCCAACTACCTCTATCACCGGATGCCGGAGCTAGTGGGACCAGGTGCCACCTCTCCGCTCTCAGACCTTGAGGCTCATGTCCTCTGCGAGATCGCCGAGCGCTTCCACTGGGAGGTGCCAGCCTCTGGCCTCCTCCTTGCTGGCTGGGTCACCCTTGCGCCAATCTGCGGCGCTCTCCCCTGGCGGCCTCATGCATGGCTGACCGCAGCAGCAGGTTCCGGTAAGTCCGCCATCCTCGATCGCTACGTCGCGCCACTGCTGGCCGACATGGGCCTCATCGTGGCCGGCAACACCACCGAAGCCGGTCTACGCCAGACCCTGCGTTGTGATGCCCTGCCCGTTGTTTTCGACGAGGCCGAATCCAATGAGAAGGCCGACCAGGTGCGGATGCAGAACATCCTCGCCTTGGCTCGTGTTGCGTCTAGTGAGTCTCACGCAACCATGCTCAAGGGCAGCCCTGGTGGTGACGTGACCAGGTTCAACATCCGCTCGATGTTCCTTATGTCATCCATCGCCACTGCTCTCAAGCAAGGCGCAGATCGCTCTCGCTTCGCTCAGCTCACCCTGCGATCGCCCAATGAGATCCCGAAAGAAGAACGTCTTAAGCACTGGGAGGATCTCGATCGCGACCTGGATCGGCACATCAATGCCAGCACTGGCCGCAGGTTGATCGCGCGCACCGTCTCGCTGATTCCCGTCATCCGTCAGTCCGTTCGCGTCTTCACTCGCGTCGCTGCGGAATACTTCGACTCCCAGCGTCTTGGTGACCAGTACGGCACCCTCTTGGCCGGCGCATGGTCGCTCATGTCCAGCGAAGTGCCAACTGTTGAACAGGCACGGCAGCTCATTGAACAGAACAGCTGGGAGGCTTACAGCCAGGCCACTGAAGTGCCCGATGAACAGCGCTGCATCCAGCGCATCCTTCAGCATCACGTCAGGGTCGAGACAAGCGACAAGACCCTGACCCGCACCCTGGGCGAACTGGTGGAGATCAGCACCCATCGCCAAGCGGATATCAACGTCGAGCCGTCACAGGCCAAGCACACCCTCGAACGCCATGGTCTCAGGGTCGAAAACGACAAGGAGCTGCTGTTCGTCAGCAACACCTCCGAGTCAATCGCGGCCATCTTGCGTGACACGCAGTGGTCGCACAGCTGGGGAACCTTGCTCTCCAGGTTGAGGGGAGCGGTCAAGGCCGGGCCGATGCGTTTCAGGGGCTGCGGTGCCCTGTCCAGGGCGGTGGCGTTACCGATTCGGGAGTTGTGACGCCCCTGAAACAGGGTCTGTTACAGCCGAAATCCGTTGCGCTGCAAGGGATCTGCCGATTTTGTTACGGTGTTACGGTTTTTCGCCGACATAGCCACCCCCCTATATACAGGTGTGTGTCCTCTCTCACTCTCTCTTAAATACACCCCTATTAATATCTATATTTCTGTAAAGGTGTAACAACGTAACAAGGGGGGTCCGATCGACTGCGGCGCAAGGAGTCTCGGATGTTACGCACCCTGTAACGTCCGATCGTTGCTGTTACGGGCCGCCTGAGCCATCTCCACCCGCCTGGCTCGGCCCCCGCCACTACCCTTGAGGCATGGCATCCATCACGCTCGACGCTGATCTCTCTGGCGCCATCGGCTGGTCATCAGCCCTTGCGCGCCAAATGCCATTCGCCACGTCGCTCGCGCTCAACCGCACCGCGTTCGACATCCGTCAGCTGTTCAACTACGAAACCCAGCGCTACTTCGATCGGCCTGTTCCCTTCACCCAGCGCGCCTTCCTGGTTGATCGCAGCACCAAACAGAACCTGGAGGCTGTGGTCTACGCCGAGGCCAAGCGCGCCCGTTACCTGCGCTTCGGTATCGATGGCGGTCTGCGGCCCCAGAAGGGCTTCGAAGCGAAGTTCCTAGGGCAGCAGGTCGGGAACATCCCCGCAGGCGCCCAGCTGCGCCCTACAGGGGCCGTCAGGCGCACTGCAGGCGGCAACGTGAGCCTGGCAACCCTGAGGTCGATCAGCGGCAAGGTGGCGACTAGCGGGCCCGGCAGCGTGATGGTCGGCAAGCCAAGAGGCGGAGCTAGGCCGCCAGGCATCTATCGCAGGGAGGCAAGCGGCAGCCTGCGCCCGCTGTTCATTGCTGACTCCAGCCGGGCCGCATACCGCCCACGCTTCCCCATCGGTCAGCTGGGCACGCAGCTGGCTGAGCAGCGCTTCATGGGCTATCTGATCAGCAGCCTGGAGCAGGCC
>JACCDY010718601.1_pt1 | contig 12186 bp, 15 predicted proteins | sample 7446391 | NCBI WGS metagenome assembly JACCDY01 (sample SAMN15323451, study PRJNA562643) | freshwater metagenome | isolation source: river surface water | place: USA:Blue River Watershed | collected 2017-08-18 | reverse complement strand
GTAAAAAAGAATCAAAATGTAAATTCTCGACAATATGCCGTTGCAAACTACTACTTAAATGGTAATGCTAAAGTGATATTGGCACCTATTGTGAAATAAATCTTTGTAATGTTTTTTTGTCGTATGGTTTTCCATTCATATAGTTGCAAAGATTGAATCTTTCGGCTGGAGTAAGAACCACCTTTGTTTTATTTATTTTATTGTATTTATAAATAAATTGCCAGAATTTATAATTTTGTGTACATTCATTTGTTTGTGAATTCATTATAATAATATATATTGAGATAAATAAAATATTTTTCTTAATATTTTATTAAATATCTGTTTCACACAATAGTGGTTCAAATTCATTCGAAATATCATCGCATAATGGTGGTTGAGATTCTGTAAAAAAATTATTAATCAATGGATTATTTTTTTGTTTTTTTTGTTTTTTTTGTTCTTTTTGTTCTTTTTGTTCTCTTTGCATCTTCTCTTTATAGTAATTAATCTTCTCTTCTCTAAACGCAATATATCCATTTTTTGCTATATATTGCATCTCACGCATTGTTAATGCATATGATGCTCCTGAATGGGCTCTTGCAATTGATTCTTTTAACATTTCATTGGAAATTATGTCGATATTCTCATGTGTTGCTGACATAAAGCCATACTCTGGTTCGTAAGTCCTTAACCAATTCCACATATTACATGTTGTTATTGCATTCCATGCGTTTGTGTACATCTCTTTTTCATTCTCATTTACTATAAATTCAAATTTTCCATCTCCAAAAAAGTTAGTTTCCATATTTATTTATTTCAAAATAATTATGGTTATAATGTTGATTATGATTATGATATAGAAATAAAAAAAATCATTTTTTTATTTAATAAAATATCCTCTAATTTTCGAAATTAAATTATTATATACTGTTGAATCTGTTGATTGAGATTGCTGTGTAGATTGATATGTTTGTTGTGAAAGGTTATTGTGGTTAAACGTATTGTATGGTGATTTTTTGGTGTTTTGACTTTTTAAGTAATGTGCTTCGTTAAGCATTTTATTTACATTATCCTCATCTGCATCATAGCCTTTTTCTAAATCAGTTGATTCGATATTCAAACTATATGTATCTTTATTTTGATAAAATTCATTATTTAAATCTATATCTTCATTATTCTCAATACTCTCTTCTATGTTTATTACATATATCTTGTTTTGATTTTTATTGATCAATTCATTTTTTTTCATTTGTGATACGTAAAAATCCATTTTAATCTATTATTTAATAAATAATAGAGTAAGTATTTTTTTAAATCAGTTTTTTTATTGTTTTTATTGTTTTTATTGTTTTTATTTCTTATTTTGTTTACTTTAAAAATATTTATCCTTAAATTCTTCTAAATTTCGCGAACCCATTGAAAGATTACATAACGAGCAAATTACCTTTAAATTATTGATATTTGTATCTCCTCCATTTTTTACCGATATTATATGTCCCGCGTGAAAATTCTCGATATTTAGCGGGGCATTGCATACATAACAATCTCCGTTCATTTTGTCGTCAAAAGTCGAACGCCACAATTTATGACGGAGTGTTTTAGGAATATGTTTTCGTTTATTTTCACATTCTGTCTTAATAAAGATATACGCTATGTAAAATTTTTGTTTTTTAAATGCTTGTTCGTACAATTCATGGTTGTTCTCTTTAAGATTTACTTCTATTTCAGTGTTTAATGCTTCTATCTTTTCCAAGATAGCCTTTGAAGAGAGCTCTTTATTGTGGATGAGAAAATGCTTCGTTATTTGGTCAAGATTTACATTTGGATATCTTGGAGTTTCCGAGTTAGACAGATGCTTTGAGTATTTTGTTTTGAGATATCGTTTTATTTCATTTGCTTTATCAAGATCATTTTCATCAAGAATAAGGTCATGAAGTTGATAATTATTATTAAGATCTATAAAATACTCTTTAACCTCTTGAATTGTTGCACAATCTTTTTGACAAAAGATTATATTAAAGTCTGTTTTGTATGTATCGTAATACTTCTTATATGCGAAGAATCGATGTTGTCCATCTAAAATATAATGTTTATTTTCGTAATTTGCGACGTGAATTAGATTTAGAAAAGGAAGTGATTTATTTTCATTATTTTTAATAATATGGTCGACAATTTTATTAAAAAAATATGAAATCCGTTCTTCTATAAATTCTCGTTGAAACAAAGGTATTTGTGGATTATATTTAGCTAGGAAATTAGAAAAGTGAGTTATTATAAGATTGTCTTTTTTTGTTATTTGGTACTCCATTTATAGTATATCTTTTTGATAATAAAATCTCTTTAATATCAAAATTTATAAGAAAATTGTTTTTGTTTGATTTGATGAAATTATTCTTTCAATATCTTTATAATGCCTGAACCAGATCCATATATATATGTTAAATAAATATCGCCAATAGCATCAACAGCTATCGATGTTATACCATTATTTGAAGGGATACAATCAGAGTCAAATGTATTTGATTGATAAACAGCAAAGTTATATAAAATTACATCTGTATTAAAAAGCACTGTACCTGTCCCGCCCGTTGCTTTATTGAAACAACCACATATTAAAAGAGCACAATTTCCAATAGCTAAATTTAAAATTCTTGTTGTTGTAAGAGCTGTACTTGTGGGAATGTAATTACCATTTGAATCTTTAACATCAACTAGAGGTAATCCAGTGGTATAAAAATTGATATATGCTAGTGATGAACTTCCGCCTGCATAAAGAGCTGATCCACTATTTGTTCCAACATAGACATTTTGAGAATCAGTTGTTAAAGAGCTGACTATTGATGTGGCTCCTGTTGTATTAACTGCAAATGGTGTTGGTGGGAAAGTTAAAAGATTAATCGCAACGAGATTTGCAGAAACTGTTGATTGTATTCCTGCGAAATTACCACCGACAAAAAGAGTATTTCTTCTAAAAGTTAATGCATTAACAGATGTTGTTCCGGAAGTGGCAACGGTTACACCTCCACAAAGAGAAGATAGAGTTCCACAAGCGTTTGTCATTGCTAGACCATATTGTGCTGTGAGGCTGTTATTTATATAAATAAAATCACCGCCAATATAGATGTTTCCAACTGGATCTGGACAAAGTGCATAAACAGTACATTTAATGAAAGGTGATGTATATTGACTTTGTGCGAGGGTTCCAACACTTTGCCATGAAGTTGAATTTTGACGGAGAATTGCAACGGCAAGAAGTGGGGTGGTGCCATCTGCACTTGCTGTAAAAGCACCTCCTGCGTAAAGATTATTGGATGTATCAAATGCAAGAGCATTAACTGCATTGTTGAATCCACTTGCAACAGGTGACCATTGAATACCATCCCATTTAGCAATGCCATAACAATTAATTCCTTCAACTGTAAGAAAATCACCACCAACATAATAATTTCCGTCAGGACCAAATATTGAGGTATTAATGATGGCTGTATCATTGGGATTTTGATTGGAAACTTTTCCTTTAAATATTATTCCTGTTTTAATTGGAAGAGGATTGGGACAAGGAGTATTTGGATTACATGATGAATAATTACTTAATAAAAAAGTGTGATTAGTATACATTGTTATTATAATTGTACTTTAGATATTTAATTTATTATTGAGAGTAAATTAAATATATGATTAATAAGATTTAATGGTTTTATTTATATATTGTACTATTTTTTAAACCATATTGGTAATAGTGGTGACAGGGGTTCCGTTACTGGCATTAGATGCTTGAACGAAGTATTGACCAGTGGTTTGGTTCTTGTAAGCATAAACGAGAACATTATCACCATTTTCAAGAAGGGTGACAAGAGTAGTGGCACCATAATTGACATTAACGTAGTCTCTATATTGCTTCAAGATGTTGCAGTGATCATCGGTTGCGGTTCCAGAGGCATCAGATGAAGTGATGGTAATATTTTCCAAATCATCAACTGCAATAGTGGTATCAGAATAGGCATTGTTCACGGAATTGATGCCTGCAGGATAGACCCAATTGGAATTAAAAAATAAAACAAAGTTTTGAAGAGCAATAGCAGTACTTGTTCCAGCACTGGTAGTAGTAAATTTACCTGCTACAGCTAGTCCTTGAGAAGTAGACATAAGGGCGTAGATCACGTTACCAGCTGTAGTAGCTCCTTTAGCAATATATCTACCTGAACCATCTACAACATCATTAATAGTAACCAAACTGCTCATTAAATTAATGTAACCTAAACAAGAATTTATAGAACTAGAACCAGTACCTCCACTAGCAATACCTGCAGAAGCATCAGTACCAATATATAAGTTACCACAATTGAGAGCTAAAGCACTGACAGAACTTGATATAGTATAACCACTACCAGTACCAGTACCTTGACCAAGAGTAATGACTGAAGGAGTTAAACCAGTAAGATTGATAGCCATTAAATTCGTTCTTCCGCTAACAGCGTTACTATCAGTATATTCGAAAGTACCACCAACAAATAAAATGTTGTGGTTAGGATCATAACATAATACTCTAGGGTAAGCTGTGCCGGAAGTATTAGTAATACCAAGAGAACCAGAACCTAAAAGAGGACTTAAACCACCACATGCACTAATAGTGGCTAAACCTTGAGCAACACTTAAATTAACATAAGTAAAGTTTCCACCAACATAGATATTTCCATTATTGTCATTTGTTAAACAATAAACGACTGCACTAACAAATGAAGTGTAAGTAGCTGAAAAGGCGGGAGCGGATCTAGCCAAAGAACCAACAGAGACCCATGCAGATCCATTAACAGGCAACTTGGCAAGAGCCAATAAGGCAGTTGCACCACTTGCAGTAGAAGTGAAATCACCACCTGCATATAAATTACCATTAGAATCAACGGCGAGGGCGTTGACTAAGCCGTTGAAACCACCTCCAACTGCAGACCAAGCAGTACCATTCCACTTGGCAATACCGGAGCAATAAACACCATCAACGGTAAGGAAATTACCACCAATGTAGTAGTTTCCTGATTGATCATAAACTGCAGAAGTAACAACTGCACCAGTTCCTGCAAGATTAGGACCAGAAGCTAAAGAGATAGTACCTCCTAAAGTGGGTCTGTTGGGATTAGGACCGGAGACGGGACCGGTATTGGCATAGTAAGAGAAAACTGGAGGTAAGTTTCTGGAATTACCAACAGATGACTTAACATAGTAAGAGTAAGAGTTATCGGGAACGTAGAAAACGTTGTTTTGACTGGCCAAATTTTGCAAAAGAGCGACAGATGGATTCATTTTTATATATCTATATGTTAGATTTTTTTTTCAATTCATATTATTTTAAAAATTAAAAATTAATTAATTAATTTATATATTTCATTTAAACTTATCTAATGGCTTAAGTAATTTTTCTATTTTATCCTGGTATTTTTCATAATAATTTTTTTTAAACGAGCGTATAAAAATATATAATAATCTTTTATTTTCCTTAATTTTATTAAGCCATTTATCCCTTATTACATCCACATGTTTATATTCATTTGAATTAATATGAATTATTGACATATATTTTTCCATATCTAAGTTAAAATTTTTCTTATATGTTTCTAAATTATATTGCACACCATTATATTTAAAAGGTAAATTGTAAATTTCCTTATATCCCATTAAAAAAAGCATTTCATTTGGATACAGACAATTGTAAGAGATAATTTTCTTAATATTTTTAACAGATTCTTTGAATTTTTCCTTAGATGGGTTTAAAAGCATAATTCCGCCATTAACATAACTTTTCTTAGAACATTCTTCAAAATTTTTATTTGTGTTTAATTTTATCTTAAAATTTTCTAATATTTTGTGTGGATAATAATATGTTAGAACAGACGGTGTCTTTAAATCAAAAATATCATCTATATTTCTTAAAATTATCATGTCAGATTCTATCAAACAAATTTTCTTATATTCTGTGAGATTATAAGCAAATATAAAATTGCAAGTTCTTAATGTATTAAAGTGACTATAATATGATTTAAAATTCTTTATATTATATGTTATTCCATCATCATTATAGGGAATAGTTTTTGTTACGAATTTTTCTATAGTTTTTACAAATTCATTTGGCGTATCATTTACAGAATATAAATATACAATATCTGCCTTACTATTTTTCCTTAACATTATTGCCAAATATATTTCTAACTCTAGATATTTTGGTTTACTTCCAAAATGAACAATAACAAATGCATTTTTTTTCATAATTATTTCTTATATATATTTAAAATATCTTATTTTATTATGTCATTATATATTATAAAATGAATAGTCAAAATGGAAGTATTCCATCCTTAAAAAATAATGAAAGGAATAAAAGAAATAGACCAAATGAGAAAAATAAGGTAAATAACATAAATCGAACCACCACAAATCGTAATAAAAATGTGAACATGAGTAACAATTTAAAACGCGAATCGAATGTTGTCCTTAAATCAAAACTAGTTCGAAATTTCCTTAATCTTTTAATAGATGTTAAAATATATCACTGGAAAACATATTCTTATGCCGAACACAAGGCCACTGATGAATTATATGCGTCGTTAAATGAAAATATCGACAAATTTGTAGAAGTTATGTTGGGGAAAAATGGAAAGAGGTTGGATATGAAAGAGAAGAAGATAAAGATTATTGATCCTAATGGGAAGAATGAATTTTTGGTGATGATGCGGGATTATCGTGAATTAATTGAGCGAGATATCGATAAATATATATCAATGAACAGTAATACTGATTTGTCAAGCATTAGGGATGACATATTGGCTGATATCAATAAATTCATGTATTTAATGACATTAAGATAAAGATATTATATTTATTATAAAAAAAGCAACAAAAAAATATTTTTGTAATAGTCAATCTATTTCTATACCATACCATTCTTCTATTCTTTCTTTACACCAATTTTTATCATAATTTATTTGTTCTTTAATTTTATTATACAAATAATCTGTTTTATCTGCATTTGATTTATTTTTTATTAAACCTTCATAAACATTGCACTTTTTACATAAAACACCGCGATATTTACCTGCATATCTATTGTTATTTGCATCTATTATATGAAGATGTTCAATAATTAAATTATTACCATCATCTTTTGCATAACACCATGAACAATAATTATAGCGTAATCTGTTTTCGGCTATATTTCGACAAATTGTATTGAAATCATTGCCGAAATTTTTATGATGCTTTATTGCAAAATATTCTCTTTCGGTTGTTGTATCAAATGCAGCATTTGGAAATACTGTATTTTTTACATTATTTATGGTTTTTTTAATCAGTTCTTCGTCTGTTGGATGGTCATAATCGATATCCATTGGAGAGAATGTTTGTTCATGAATATTTATAGAATTGATAAATACTGATGATAATGTATCATCAATATCCATTGAATCGCTATCATATGTTAGGTCAATAGTTGGTATTGTAGTGCTTTTTTTCATTTTTTTATGGTTTTATATGTTTATAGTTTTGATATCTTATATTAAATAAATTTTTTCATCAATTTTTTTAATCTTTTTTAATTTCGATACCATTCTTTAATGCATTTTTTACACCATTCTATATCATAATAGATATATGGTGCTATCTCTTTGTACAGTATATTTACCTTATAATTAGTTGGTAGATTTGAAATATGTTGATTTATTGCATTACATCTTTGACAAAGTAGACATTTATATTGATTCATTGATTTACCATCTGTACCAGCAATGATTGGTTTATATGTTATAACTATATTATTTTGATTATAGTCACGGCACCATTCACAATAATAATATTTAAACATGGTTGTTGCAATTGCTTTGCAAATATCTTTCATATTCTTCTCACCATATTTTTGATGATAATAGAGTGCGAAAGATTCCTTCTGTATATGATCAGGTATTGCATTTGACGAGAATAGTACATTATAAACCAATAAGGCAACTGCTTCTATATCATTGATATTTGGAAGTTCATATTCTACATCCATTGGATCCATAACTTATTTTATTATATATTTTATAATAGAATTATATTTATATTTGGAAACGTGATTAAGATATAATTATATTCTCTTTCTCTTTCCAACTCTCTTCAAACATATCGTATATATCTTCATATATAGTACTATATTCATCATTATAGTATTCATTAATAATTGGTTTAATGAGATCCAGTAAAATAATTATATCTAATGAATTACCAGGAGAATAAAGACCTTCGCAATCAGATTTATTGACAAATGAATAAATTCCGCCAACATTAAAATAAATTAATACATCTATATATTGTGGAAATTCGGTAATAATATGAATAAATATATTTACATGACCATCTTTATGTGTTGACGTTGAAAGTAAAATATTTATTCTGTCAATAAATTTTTCAATCTCTTTTTTATTGTAACCATAATTGTGATCTTCATCCTCTTCATTTTTAGTACTTTCGTCTAAAACAAATTTGGCTCTCAAATATCTTAAAGTTGCTTCAATTATAGTGACTCTCAATCTATTCCAACCGCTGTATGAACAGCAAAATCCCTTCTCTTTACAACGAACTGAAATACCCATGATTTGTACAGTGTTTTTTAGTATTATATATTGGAGAAATGAGGAATATAGTCATAATTTTAATCAATTTTTTATTGTTTTATTATTGTTCTATTATTGTAATCCTAATAATATCAAATCTTCCGTATCAAAATCTGTAATTGACTGTTGATTTCTATCCTTTATCTCTAAAATAGGAAGGATAGAGAGATCATTTAATATTAAATTTTGGACAATTGATTCTTTATTTTGATTAAAGAATACTGTTACACATTCATACTTTAATGTAGATGGCTTATAGTTCATTAATTTAGAAAGAATATGAAGTAATAATGATGAGAAAAGGATATTATATAAAACGTCTGCCAATATATTACCTTTTTTTTGAATAACATGGCATGACAGGTTATTTTGTGATTCATAAAAAAAATATGTTGAATCAAATGGTTCTACATCAAGAAGATTGATGTAAGTAGACTCTTTATGAATTATCTTTTCCATTAACTTTGTTAATTTATCATTTTTTAAATATATCATCATTTTATTGATACTTTCTCGATATTTATCTTTTAAGGGTGTGAATATGGGAAATGATTTTGTTAAATCAATTTTGACATCAAAACCGAATGAATTATAATATGAATTTTGATTATGTATTACTATATTTTCATCCTTTAACATACCGGAAAGTTTTTCATAATATGTTTCCTCTGGATGTTTATATGTAGTATCATATTGTAATACTTGATACTCAATCTCTTCATGTAATTGAGATTTTTTAACTGAAATATAAAACAAAGAATCTGTCATTTTATAGAAGTGTTTATCTCCGTCAATTGTTCTATGAATTCTTGTTATATATACCTTATTTAAGTATCTAATGTAAAAACTTGTACAGTAGTATTTATATATCTCAGCGCCACCAATTATAAAAACCTCTTCAATTAACTTATTTTTATAATAGTCATTACATATCTCCATCGCATTTCCAAGTGAATCTACAAAATAAAGATTAGAGTGTTGATTATGGATTGGGTCGTTTTCATATTTAGATGGATTTGATGTTATAACGATATTTATACGGTTTTTTAATGGATTTGGAATAGAAAGATATGTTTTTGAACCCATTATAACGACATTTTTTTTATTAGAATCCTTAACATGTGTAGTTATTCTTTTAAAGTATTCTAAATCTTCTTTGTAGTACCATGGCATTTTATTGTCATGACCAATCACATAATTATCTGCATATGCAACAATAATATTTATTTTCATCTTTTTTTTAAATATATATTCTTTAAGTGGTATCTTTTTATGTATATTTATTTTGTGTATTTATTTTGTGTATTTATTCTGTGTATTTATTTTTAAATTGATTGGAAAAATAAAAAATTGATTATTTTTATTTCTAATCCTTCTAAATATATATTTAACACTATTTTATGAAATATATGACAAAAACGGAGACGAATAAGGAATCAGACAAAGATCAAGAAAATATAAATGAGATTGAGAATGAAAATGAGAATGAAAAATGTCCAATATGTTATGAAGAATTATTTGAGAAAAACAAAGATTGTGTAAAAAATCACAATATAGAAAGTAATTGCAAGCATTATTTTTGCACAAAATGTTTGACAAAAATGGCGTTTTGCAATATAATTGACTGTCCTATTTGTCGAGATGACATAAGTGAACTTATTGAAATATATTCCAATACAATACATGAATATTGTATATGTGGTTGCGGAAAGAGCATCTTCATGAGTTATTCTGCGGACGATAAAAAATGAGTAATATTTTTCTTTTATTAAAGAAAAAATAAAAATATCAATTATTATTATAAATAAAATGAAATTTGTCGGTGATATTCAATATGCTAAAAATTTATTAGAATCAAAAGGAAACAATAATAATGTAAAAAAACATATCAGTAAAATAAAATTGATTGTTAATAATGAATTAGTTAAAGATTGGAGAGATGAAACATCAATTAAACTTCACAACAGTTTTAAGCTTCTAAAATATTTAAAAAATAATGGTATTGACAAATCTTTATCAAATGAATATTATAAAGACATTGAAAATTTAATAAGATTACTCAAACCTGAACTTAGAATAAAATATATGGAAGAATTGGTAAAAAGAGAATATGGAAAAAACACATTAAATGGCTCTAATTTATTTGTTGATATTGCGATGATGAATAAAATTAAAGAATTTATTGCTTTATCTGAGTTTAGTCATCTTTTTTCAAGTGTTAATGATTTTACAGAAGAAGGATATTATTTAAATGAAAAAGGTCACATTATTTTAAATAGTGATGGTTTTCCCGATTTGAGCAATAATGCGAGAGAAGAGAGTTATGGAAAGACAGTAGGTGGAAGATATTATTACTCTCTTGGTCCACACTGGTCATCTTCCAACAACAGCGGTTGGAGACAAAATAATAAAAAAGGTGTGTCAACTGATAAAGAATTTAAATATTTATTGAATAATAATAGGCTAATGGAATTTATCGTAAAAAAAATGAATTCTAATAATAAAAAATATTCAGGATTAATTAAAATTATGAAGAATGATGGGCATAATTTCATTCAAATGTTACATAAATTAGTTGATACTGAAGATAATGAATATTATTTAAGAGCTTTTGTTTTATACTGCTATATTGAACATTATATACATCATCATGGAAAATTACCGAAATTTCAAACATCAAGTGGAAAAAATGGTACTCTTTTATCTCCTTTATATAGTGCATATTATGACATTAAGAATAAAGAAGAACGTAAAATAAAAAAAAATCAAATTAAAAAAAGAAAGACAACAGATGGAGTAAAGAAACAAATGAAAAAGAAAAAACAATGAGTGTAAATATAGTAATTATCATAATGTAAAAAAATAGATATTTTCTATTTTTTTATTTGTTCTATAATAATGTCTATTGATATAATTAGTAATTTATATAATGTTTTTACAATAGAAAACAACAAAGAGAATATATGGAGAATTTTCATGAAAATTGGAATAATTGTCGTACCAATGTCTTTTTACGTATATGCGTCGACAAATACACGAAGAATTAGAATTAAGCGAAAATATAAATATGTAAAGAGTGGCATGACATCTTTCATGATAATTGACATGGATGAAAATCATTATTCCTTAAATAACAGCATATGGTTTTGGAAGTGGGATGCGATAGAAGATTGGTATTCTCTCGATAACGAACGAGAAATAAATATTAAATTCTATGGTTATCGAATACCTATTTTATCTCTCTTTCCAAATATATATTCATATTCTAATTATCAATTGTATTGATAATAGATTTTGATATTGATGGGATATAACAATAAAGTATCAGTAAAATCGCATGACAAATTGCATGGAAAATCGCATGGAAAATCGCATGACTTTTTGAAAAAGCACTTTTTTGAAGTTGAAAAAGTCTTCTCAGAATTTTGATTTTTCTTTTTTTCAAAAAATGCATTTTTTTGTTTTTTTTTGCATTTTTTGCATTTTTCAGAAAAAAGGGGGTCCGGCGAAAAAAACTTTTTCAAATTAGCAAAAGTGCTTTTTCAGAAAGTCATGCGATTTTCCATGC
>JACCDY010374454.1_pt1 | contig 12186 bp, 17 predicted proteins | sample 7446391 | NCBI WGS metagenome assembly JACCDY01 (sample SAMN15323451, study PRJNA562643) | freshwater metagenome | isolation source: river surface water | place: USA:Blue River Watershed | collected 2017-08-18 | reverse complement strand
TGCCCACGTTGGCGATGTTGTTGGACGTCACCGCGAGCTGCGCGGTCGCGGAGTTCAGGCCGGTCAGCGAGGTATAGAACGACATGCGGTTGGCTCCTGGAGGGGAATCGGTTCGGGGTTACTGGGCCAGGCGCTTGACGGCCGACAAGGCGACCGAGCCGCCGCCGGCGGTCTGCAGGGTGATCTCGCCGGAGGTGGCGTCGTGGGTCACCGCGGTGATGGCGTTGAGGGTCTGCACCTCCAGCGCCTGGTTCGCCCCGTTGACCACGCCGTTGGCGGTCAGGGTGTAGCTGCCGGCCGGCGCACGGGCGCCGGCGCTGTTGGTGCCGTCCCAGGCGAAGTTGAGGGTGCCCATGGGCTGCACGCCGGCCACCAGGGTCTGCACCAGCTGGCCCGTGGCGTCGCGCACCTGCACCGTGACGCCCGAGGCGCCATTGGGCAGGTCGATGCTGGCCGCCACGCTGCCGCTGGCGGCCAGGCTGGCGGTGCCATTGGACACGGCCACGCTGCGGCCGATCAGCGCGGCGCTGTCCATGACGCGCGAGGACTTCATGGTGGTGGACAGCGCGTCCAGCGACGTCTGCATGTTGGTCAGGGACTCCAGCTGCGAGAACTGGGCGAGCTGGGCCACGAAGGCCTCGTTCTTCACCGGGTCCAGCGGGTTCTGGTTCTGCAGCTGCGCGGTAAACAGGGTCAGGAAGTCCTGCTTGCCCATCTCCGAACGGCCCTTGCCGGCGGTCGCGGCCTTCTTGTCCTCGTAGCTGGTGACGCCCAGGAGCTGGGCGGCGGTGGCGGACGATGCGGTGGTCATGGCGTGCGCGGGCCTCAGGCCTTGGTGATGTCCAGGGTGCGCGTCATCAGCTGGCGCGCGGTGTTGATCACTTCCACGTTGTTCTGGTACGAGCGCGCGGCGGACATCATTTCCACCATTTCGCTGACCTCGCTGACGTTGGACTGGTAGACGTAGCCATCCTTGTTCGCTTGCGGGTTGCCCGGCTGGTACACCAGCCGCGGCGCCGCCGGGTCCTCCACGATGCGGTCCACCTTCACGCCCCCGGCGTGTGGCGCGCCGCCGTGGGTGGACTGCTCGTCCAGCAACGCCTTGAACACCGGGCGCTTGGCGCGGAAGGTCTCGGCCTCCGTGCCGGAGACGGTGCCGGCGTTGGCCAGGTTCGAGGCCGTGGTGTTCAGTCGCGTGAGCTGCGCGTTCAGGGCGGTGCCCGCGATCCCGATGATGTGGTCCAGTGCCATGTTCTTCACTCACCCTTGAGGGCCTTGCGGATGCCGCTGATGCGGCTTTCCAGGAAGCTCAGCGTGGCCTGGTACTCGGCAGCCGCCTTGCCGTAGTTGGCCTGTTCGACGCTGATTTCCACCGTGTTGCCGTCCATCGCCGTGTTGAACGGGATGCGATAGCGCAGGCCGTCCGCGCCCGGCATCTCGCCGTCGCTGTAGTGGGACGCGCGGGTCGCAGCCATCGACGTGTCGCGCGTGCCGACCTCGGCCAGCACCGACTTGAAATCGATGTCCTGCGCCTTGAAGTTCGGCGTGTCGGCGTTGGCGATGTTGCGCGCCAGCACCTCCATCCGCCGGGTCCTGACCGACAGGGCCTGCTCGCTGATGCCCAGGGCACCTTCCAGCAACTTCATGTCCGCTCCTTGGGAGTTCGCTCGACGGCGGGTGGTACACACGCCGGATTCCCGACACGAAGGCCTCAAGGAATCCGGCAACCGGTCGATTCGTGCAAGACCTGTGCCACGCGGGAAAGCCGACACGCCGCGCGGCGTTCAGCGCTTGTCGATGCTGTTGGCGGCAAGCAGTTGCCGCTGCGACGGCGAGTCGTTGCCGCCGATCGCCTGCTGCGCGTTGCGAAGCAGGCCCTCGGTGAGCGAGCGCCGCGTGATGGCCATGCCGCCGCGCTCGTTGCTCTCGTAGAGGATGCGTGCCTGCACGCCCGCGATCGGCAGCGGGGCGTTGGCGGCGCGCTGCGAACGCGCGGCCGGCGTGAGCACGGTGAGGTACAGGTCGTCGAGGCTGACCTTGCCGCCGCGCGGCAGCCCCACGTCCTGGAAGTAGCGGTCCACCAGGTCCAGTTGCTGGAGCACGCTCATCTTGCCGATGTCCTTGGCCCGGGCGGCATAGCCCACGCTGGCCGCGCCGCGGCCGGGGCCGCCGCAGAACTGGATGATGCCGTGGCACCGGCCGTTGGTCGCCGAGGGATTGAGGCCGTCGCTCTCGATCAGCGTCACGCGCGCGAAATCATCGGGGTCGAAGCCGTAGTCGCTGGCCATGCGGTCCACGCGGTCTCGCACGGCACCCGCCTCCTCCGGCGGCACGAAGCCCCGCTCCACGGCGCGGGCCAGGGTGCGCTCGAACACCGGGTTGGCGGCGGCTTGCCGGCCAGCCAGCACCTGCGCCGTCGTGGCCGGTCCGGCGCCCGGCACGCTCCCGGCCACCTCCGCCGCCTGGGGCAGGGTATCCAGCCGCAGCGCTTGCCCCGCCCTCACGTTGTTGGCGTCGGCGATCCCGTTGTCCTTGGCCACGCGCAGCGCCATCAGGAAGGCCTGCCGGTCGTCCACCTGGACGCCCTGGGCCTTGTAGTGCGACTTGACCAGCCCCACCAGCGTCTCGCCGCGGCGCACGGTCACAGCGGGCGCGGCAGGCATCCCGGGCAGGTTCTTCAGCGGCAGTTCCATGGTCGTGACCTCGTTTGAAGTTGGCCTCTTTCTTGCAGATCCAGGGCATCGGACACCCAAGCGTCGGAAAACCCACACCGCCATGAAGCTGCAAATGTCGTGCCTCCCGCCAGCGCCCCGCAGGCGCCCCTGGCTGCCCGCACTGGCGCTCGGCTTAGCGGCCTGCGCCCAGGCGCAGGTTCAGGTCCAGGCCCAGCCCCAGCCCGCCGCGAGCCTGGTCGCAGGCGCGCAGGCCTGGTTGTCGGGCCGCCACCAGGTGCCGGCGTCCGCCGTGGGCGTGCAGCCCCTGGACGCGCGGGTGCAGGTGCGTCCCTGCGCCAGCAACTGGCAGTTCGACCAGCCCTTCCCCGACCCGTCGACCCTGCGCGCGCGGTGCGCCGACCCGGTCTGGAACGTCTACCTCAAGGTAATCCTGCCGCCGCAGGCGCTGGCCCAGGCCCAGGCCCCGGCAGCCGCCGCGCCAGCCTTTCAGCAGGCAGCGCCGGTCGCGCCGGCCTCCCCCCCGCCGGCCGCCGGCCCCCACATGGTCCGGCGCGGCCAGACCGTGGTGGTCACGATGACGCCCGCCCCTGGCCTGTCCATCACGGCCCGCCTGGAGGCGATGGACGACGGGCGCCTGGGCGACACCATCCGCCTGAAGAACCGGGAATCCGGGCGGGTCATGACGGCCGTGGTGAACGGCCAGAACGCCGCCCAGGGCCTGTGACGGCGACCCCACGGAAAATTCTCATGGATGCCCCTCAAGTTTCCGGAAGCCGCGTCGACTCATCAGACAAGCCGGGGTCGGATGCCTGTTCCCCGGGGAAAGAGCCCACATGACCAACCCGATCACCTCATGGACCCGCACGGCGTCCCCCACGGCCGTAGAGCGAAAGAACTCGGCTGACCGTGCGGACCGCAGCGACGCGCTGGCCGCGGACGTGCCGGCCAAGGCCGCCTCCGCGGCCCAGGCCGACCAGTTGCAGCTCAGCGAGGTCGCCCGCCAGGCCACGCGCGAGCCTGAATTCGACCGCGCCAAGGTCGAGGCCATCAAGCACGCGGTGCAGAACGGCCAGTACCCGCTGGATGCGCGCCGCATGGCCGAGAGCTTCCTGGCCCTCGAGCAGATGATCAGCGAGTGATGCAGCCCGCGCGCCTCGCCCCTGCCAGGCCGGCGTCCCCGGCCACGCCGGACTTCGACGCCGCCCAGGCCGAGGTGCAGGCGCTGGACGAGGTGCTGGCGCAGGAGTTCGAGGCGCTGCGCACGCAGTCCTTCGAGGCCCTGGAGCCCCTCCAGGACCGCAAGATCGCCCTGCTCGAGTCCCTCGAGCGCACCTCCCGCCAGGTGGCGGCCCTGGACCCGACGCCAGCGCCATGGGCCGCCGTGGTCGAGGCCCTGGGCCGGTGCCGGGAGCCGCTGATGCGCAACGAGCACCTCGTCGCCCGCCAGCTGGAGGTGGTGCGCAACGCCCTTCGCGCCCTGCAGGCGGCCGATCCCACCGCCTCGGTCGACCTGTACGACCGCCTGGGCCAGATGGCCCGACGCGGCGGCGCCCGCGCCTGGCTCGAAGCCTGATCCCCCAGGCCTCCTAGCCCCTTCCCCTCGCCCGGTCAGGCCCGCAGGTCCCGCTTCTCGTCGCCGGGCCGCATGTCCTTGAGCCAGTACACCCACGACAGCACCACCGCCACGGCGGTGTAGGCCTCGCGCGGGATGGCCTCGTCGATGTCCACCCGGGCCAGCAGCGAGAGCAGCGCCGGGTCATGGACCACGTGCACGCCCTGGCGGCGCGCCTCCTCGACGATCTGCTCGGCCACGTCCTCGTGCCCGCGGGCGGTGACCTCGGGCGTCAGCCGGTGGCCGTACGCCAGGGCGACGGCCTCCCTCAGGGGCGGACGACGGCTGCTCACTGGCCCGGCCTCATGCCTTCACGTCCACCAGGCGCCCGGGCTCGCCGGGCGGGGTCGGGGAGGTGTCATCGACAGCCGGCGGACGGCCCTGCGCCACGCGCAGCCCGCACAGGCGCAGCCCGGACTCGTTGAGCCAGGCGGCCAGCCCGGGGCCGGCCGCGCGCGCCTGCGCGGCGAAGTCGGCCCGCTCCGCCCACAGGGACAGGTCCACGTCCTCCCCGGTGATTCGGGTGCGCAGCCAGATCTCGCCGAAGGCGCTGCTGCGGGTGTGGAGGTCCACCCGCCAGGGCCTGCGGCCGTCCCGTTTCCCGGCGCCCTCCTCCCGCCCCTCGCCTTCCCCGGTACGCGTCCAGCGCACCTCCACGGGCTCGGCGTCGGCGAAGGGGATCACCATGGCCAGGCCGACCTCGCGCCCGGCCTGCTGGTCGATCGCCACCCGCAGCTGCTGGGACTCGATGTCGTCCACCGCCTGCTGCACCCGTTCACGCGTGGCGGCGGGCGCCTGGGTCCAGGCCTGGAGGATCGCCTGCAGCAGGGACTTGGTGCTGGGGCCGTCATGGCGCCCGGCGGCCAGCGCCGCTTCCTGTGTCCAGCCCCCGGTGCGCAGCAGGCGCCGCACCAGCTCCGGCGAGAGCTGTCGGGTCGAAGGAAACTGGCGCACCAGCTGGTCGACCCATCCCGCGACCTCGGCTTGCGGCGCGGCTTGCCACAACGCCGCCAGGGCGCCGGGCTGCATCAACGCGGCGAGCGCCTGCGTCGATGGCGGCCTGAGGGCCAGCTGCTCCAGGCGACCCGCCTGGACGGTGACGCCCTCGGCCCCTGCCGGCGCCGGCCCCTGCGGGCCACCGGGCTCAGGCTGCCCGGCCAGCGGCACCAGGGTCACCTGCCCGCGGGCATCGGCGCGCACACGCCACCAGGGCCGCTCGCCCGCCAGCTGCCGCAACGACGGGGGCACATCGATGGCGTGGCCCTGCAGCATCAGCCGCACCTGGCCGTCCGTCACTTCCACCAGGGGGCGCACGACCTGGCCATCGTTCAGGCCCAGCGCCTTGGCCGCCGGCGCCTCCAGCACGGGCAAGCGCCCTTCGAGGTGGATGACCGGCGGGCGGGTCGCCAGCTGCGTGGCGTCGGTGACCGGCAGCATGCGCGCCCCGCAGGCTCAGGGAAAGCGGACCCAGGCCCGACGATCGCCCGGGACATTCGCCCCCGGGGCCGCGGCGGGATGGGCCTGGGCCGCGGCATGCGCCGCAGCGCCCGGGGACGTGCCCAGCGCCCTCTGGAGGTGGGCGCGCAGGTCGGCCACGTTGGGGACCTGCAGCGGAGCGCCCGCCACCAGCCGCATCGTCCCCGGCTGGACGGCGGCGGCATTGAGCTCGAGGAACACGCCGCGCAGGAAGGATTCCTTGAACGGCAGGTCACCCAGGGTACGGCGCACGGCGGCGTCCACGGTCTCGTTGCGGCCGGCCACGGCCCGCGCGCGCTGCGCGCCGCTGGCGTCAGCACCCTCGGGCAGGGACCCCAGCAAGGTCTCCAGCGCCTGCCGGGTGGGGGCCGGAGCCTTCGGCAGCGACACGGCCTGGGCGGCCGGCATGGCCACGGGCGTGGTGGCTGCCGATGCAGCAGCCGGCGCGGGCGTGGCCCCGGCGGGGCTGGCAGGGCCACCGCCCGCCGCCCAGGCGGAACAGGCCAGGCCACCGGCCAGCAAGGCCAGTGCGAAGGCCCCGGTTCCAGCGGGACGCGGAGGTCTCTGGGTGGCTTTCATGGGGTCGCGCTCCTCGGGGCCATCGGGCTACAGCGGCAGGGCGACCCAGTCGCCCGCCTTCTCGGGACGCGGGCCGGCCAGCCAGCGCAGGGCGGCGCCGTCGGTGCCCGCCATGTCGACCTGCACGATCCCGGCCGAACGCAGCGCGCCGGGCTCCAGCAGGCGGGAAGGGAGGTACTGCCGCTCCACGAGCAGCAGCCGGTCGCCGGCCTTCAGACCATTCGCAGCGCCGCCTCGCAGCAGGAGCGACGGGCCCGAGGACTCGACGCTGAAATGCACCGGCTCGCAGGCCACCTGCTGGTCCAGGGCCTGCACGGCCTGCGCCATCAGCAGGGACAGGTCGGCGGCCCGCAATTGGCCGGCGGGCAGGCGCAGACGCAGTCGCCGCGCCGCCGTGGGCTCCTGCACACGGGCCAGCTCGAAGCGGGCTTCGACGCCCTGCCCCTCCAGTCCGGCCAGCTCGATGCGCAGCAGCCAATCGGAGCGGTCGGCCTCGCGCCCCACCAGCGCCCGCTCGTAGGCGGACACCGGCTGGTAGGGACGGCGCTGCGCGATCCAGCGCTGCGACTCGTGCGCCGCCCGCACGAAGGCCTGCGCCAAGCCAGCGGCCAGCCGCTGGGCGGCACCGGGATGCAGGACGTCCAGGTCCGGCGCGAGTGCGACCTCCACGTGCAGCCCCAGCCGCCAGCGGCGCTGGTCGGCCAGGCACTGCTGCGGGTCCGTGGCGGCGCGGGGACCCGTGCCCGTCGGCAGCGGTAGCGGCTGCGGCGCCACGTCCACGCGCGCCTGGGGAGCCGGTGCGGACGGGTCGTCCAGGTAGGACTGCACCCGCACGCCCCGCACCCTGGTGTCGCTCGTGAATTGGGCGCTTTCATGCAGCCGGCCCTCGGCATCGATCCAGGCGAAGGACTGGACGCGAACAGGCGCGGCCACCGTGGTGTCGATCAGGGCCTGGCGGATCGCCTGCAGCTGGCGCTCGGGATCGGCCGGCACCGCCCTGGCAGGCGCGTCGGCCTGCGCCACGGACGTGGCGAGCAGGCAGGCCGCGACCAGCCAGGCCCGGCTCATTTGCGCTTGGCGGCCAGCTGGCCGAGGTACAGGGCCCGCAGGTCGCTGACCACCTGGCGGTCCAGGGACAGCGTGGTCTCGTAGGTGTCCTCGCCCACCGGCGTGATGCTCACGAGCACGGCGCCGTACACCACCCCCTCCACGCGCGTGCGGAAGGTGTCGCTCATCACCACCATGTCGGAGACGGTGGTGGTCGCGTCCAGGTGCTGGCCATAGACCTGCTCGGTCAGCGCGCGGTAGGCGTCGAGCTTGGAGGCCCGGATCGCCATCAGGCGCTGCTGCGCCGGCAGCTTGTGGTTCTGCACGCTGATGACCGCATAGCCGGTGGCCATCAGCGTTTCGCGCCTCTCCACCATCGGGGCGATCAGGCTCGCGGCCGCCGGGTTCTCGGGCGCGGGCGCGGCGACAGCGGCCACCGGCGCAGGGGCGGGCGCGGCCTGCTGGGGCGCGCTGTGGGCCATGCAGCCGGCCATCAGCGGCAGCGCCAGGAGGGCAAGGTGGCGGGTGATCATGGCGTCCTCGCGGATGGCGCTCAATTGAACGCAGGCGCGGCGGAGCGGGCCGGCATCAGGCCCGGCAGCGTGCCCCAGGCATCGCGGATCTCGGCCACCAGGCTGCGCACTTCCTTGATCGCTTCCAGGTCGTTGTGGCCATTGGCGTGGATCAGGCGGCGGTTGACATAGCCATACAGCTCGTCGAGGTGGACGGCCAGTTCGCCGCCCCGCTCGAAGTCCAGCGCGCCCTGCAGGCCCAGCACGATGCGGCTGGCGCGTGCGATGGCCTTGCCCTTCTCGGCGACGTTGCCGTACTGGATGTGGCCCGTGGCCACGGCCAGGCTTTCCAGCAGGCCGTCGAACAGCATCAGGATCAGCTTGACGTTGTCGGCCGTCGCCACGTCGGTGGCCACCTGGACGGCACCGTAGCCGTCAAAACCATATTTGTGCAGTCGCATGTCGCTGACTCTCCGTCGGGTTGCATTTGCTCCCCTGGGGAATCGGATCGACCGGCGCGGACTTTAGGGGGTGGGCACCTGTTCGGCCGCAGGCGCCGCGGGCGCGGGCTCCGGCATCAGCAGGCTGGACGCCGGTTGCAGGACATCCAGGCCGCACAGGCCGTGCAGCGTGCCGCTGGCCTGGTCCAGGCGCTGGCGCAGCCCGGGAAGTTCGGCGGGATCGCCGCGGCCGACGGCCTGGCCACAGCGGTACAACTCCTCCACCGCTTCCGGCGGCAGCCAGGACTCGACCTGCATCTTGGGCGTGCGCACGATGCGCGTGGGCTGGGGCACGGCGTCGAACCCCTTCTTCTGGTCGGACACGCCCTCGTTGAAAACGAACGCAATGTGTTCAGCCAGGAGCAGGCGGTAACGCTTTCGAACGCTGTCCAGGGTGGCATCGTCCAGCGGCTGCGCCGCCTCGCCGGTCATGGCCTCCCACAGGGCCTTGCCGGACAGCCCCGCGTAGGGCCCGGGCGGCGCCTTGGGCGCCTGGGCCTGCTGCAGCGCCAGCTTCATCGCCTGGGTCTCGCGCTCCAGGCCGCTGAAGCGGTCGGCCAGGTAGATCACGAGGACCACCAGCACCGCGATGGCCAATCCCATCAGAGCCAGGAGCGCGGTGGTCATCATGGGGTTCAGGCTCCTTGAGGCGGGGTGTCGCCACCCGGTTGCTGGCCGTCTTCGCCGTCGCCCTCGTCCGACTGCGCCGCCAGTTCATCGCGCAGGAACTGCAAGGCGACGAACGGGCGGGTGAGCTTGAGGGCGTCGTAGGAAATCCGGTCGGCCAGGCGCTGCGCCGCGGCAATCGCCTGCTCGGCGCTCAGCTCCGTGCGCTGGTACAGCATGCCGATGGCAAAGGCCTCGTCGGCGAATTCACGGGGCAGGTAGACCATCACGTCGCCGGAGGTGGACTTCACGGACTGGAACAGGGGCGCCAGCGGCGGCTCGGGCTTGTTCTTGCCCTGCGAAATGGCCAGGGCGCAGGCCAGTTCGTGGGCCTCGGTCTGCTGCGCGCCCGCCACGAAGGTCTTGTCCACGTGGGCCCGGCACAACATGCCCATGCGAAGGCGCATGCTGTGCGCGTCGTGGTTGTCGGCGGTCAGGGAAACCGTCTTTTCGTAGGCGGCGACGGCGCGGGTGCGCTCGTCCTCCTCCGGCTTCCTGAAGATGTTGAACATGTCTGGAACCTTGTGGCTGCGGAAGTCCATTCAATGGTGGCGCCGGCCCGGGGTCAGGCCGGCTGCAGGTGCGCACGCAACTTTTTGGCGATTGCGCTGAGAAGCTGGCTGATCCTCGACTCGCTCACGCCGAGTATCTCACCGATCTCCTTGAGGTTGAGCTCCTCGACGTAGTACAGCGAAATGATCAACTGGTCGCGCTCCGGGAGGGACTGGATGGATTGCGCGAGCGCCTCCATCAGTTGCGCGCGCTCGACCTGCACCTCGGGCTGGAGCACGGCGTCGCCGGCGATGCTCATGACCTCCTCGGTGGCCTCCTCGATGGAGCAGGTCTCGCTGCGCCAGGCCTGACCCTGCTCGCGGTGGAACTCCTGGATGTCCTTGCCCATGGACTGGGCCAGCTCCGCCTGCGTGGGCAGTCGACCCAGTTCGGCGACGAGCTTGTGGTTGGCGGCGTTCTCGCTCTTGTTGAAGGCCATCGAGGACCGGGTGAGGTCCGACACGCGGCGCACTTCGTCCAGCATGGCGCCACGCACGCGACTGAGCGCGAAATGCTCGAACGGGATGCCCCGGCGCACGTCGTAGCCGCGCGCCGCCTCGATCAGGCCCAGCATGCCGACCTGGATCAGCTCGTCCAGGTCCAGCAGCGGCGGGATCCGACCCTTGAGGTGGATCGCCACGCGCTTGACCATGGCCATGTGCGACAGCACGAGCTGCTCCTGCCGCTCCTGCGCGCCTTCGTACAAATCCATCGCAGCATCCATCGGGAGTTCCTTGCCGCCGGCCTCAGTGGCGCGTGCGCTGCGCGTGCAGCATGCGCTCCATGAAGAACTGCAGGTGTCCCTCGGGCTCGGCGATGGGCAGCAGCTTTTCCAGGGACATCGCCAGGCGCCGGAAGTCGGCGGCGGCGCGGCTGCCGGGGGCGAAGTCCACCACGCTGCGGTACTTGCGCTGCGCCTGCTGCACCAGCTCGTCGGCGCCGACGGTGCCCAGGTGCTTGACCGTGCGGCCCAGGAAACGCATCGTCACGTCATTGACGAAGTAGGACAGCTGCTGGCCCTGGGCCTCGGTCTCCATGGCGTTGGCGACCATGTAGATCTCGCCCAGGCCCTGGTCCTGGATCATCACCTTGACCAGGCCATAGGCATCGGCCAGGGCGGCCGGCTGGTCCTGCAGCACCACCAGGCGGCGCTGGCAGGCCGCCATGAAGGTCAGCACCGAGGGGGAGATACCGGCGGCCACGTCGACGATCAGGTAGTCCACCGACTCGTGCAGCCCGTCGAACGCATGGATGATGCTGGCCACCTGAGCCATGTTCAGGGCCGCCATGTCCCGCAGGCCGGAGGCGCCGGGCACCAGGTGCACGCCGGGCGCGGCGTAGACGATGATCTCGTCCAGCCGCTTGTGCCCCGACAGCAGGTGGCTGATGTTCCACTGGGTGCGCACGCCCAGCGCCACCTGGGCGTTGGCCATGCCGAGGTCGGCGTCGAGCAGCAGCACGCGGTGGCCGCGCTGGCCGAGGGCCGCCGCCAGGTTCACGGCGACGGTCGTCTTTCCGACGCCGCCCTTGCCGCTGGCGACGCCGATCACATGGGGGGTGCGCATGGGGGTGATGGACATGGGAGCCTTACGCGGTAAGTAGGGGTCAGGCCGCCAAGCGCGCCGACGCGCCGACGACGGGCTCGAGGGTCCAGGCTGGCACGCCATCGTCGACGGCGCCCGGGGACGGTTGGGCCGGCACCTGCGCGCGCAGGCGGTCGAAGGCCAGGTCCAGCATGCGCGGCGCGTCGAATGCGCGGGCGGGTGCCTGCGCGTCGCCAGAAGTGGCCACGGCCGTCACCGGCAGGCGGCGATCGCTCAGTGCCTGCAGCAGGGGCCAGGGGCTGACGCTCTCGTCGAGCTTGCCGATCATCACGCTGGCCCAGGCGCACTCGGGTGCAAGCATGCGCCTCACGCCGCCGATGGACGCGTCCGCCGGGACCAGCAGGTGCTGGCTGACCTTCAGGCCCGTGGCCCGACGCCGTTCGGCGTCGGCCACGCAGTCCACGCCGCTGGTGTCGACCAGCCCCAGCGCATGGCCGGCAAGCTCGTCCAGCAGCACCCGCAGGGTGTCGAGGTCGCCCGCGCGGTGGCAGGCCACGCCTGCCTGCGTGGCGAGTACGCGGGTCTGGCTCCAGGCGCCGCAGCGCGGGTCATTGAAGGACACGATGGCCACCTTGTCCGCGCCCACGCGCAGGGCGGCGGCACGGGCGATGCGGATCACCATGTGGGTCTTGCCTGCGCCGGTGGGGCCGAAGATCGCGTGGGCGCCGCGCTCGATCGTGCCGCGCGGGACCGCCTGCATCGAATCGTCCATCAGCTTGCGCATCGCGAACAGTGCGCTGCGGGGATCCAGCGCGCCCCGTGCGGCATCCATCATCAGTGCGCGCAGGCTCGCCGGCATGCCGGCATCCTCCAGCGCCTCGATCACCTCGGCCACGCCGGCCGGCCAGCGCTGGCCCTCCTGCCAGGCCTGCACCTTGCGGCTGGTGGCGAACTCCTGGCGCAGCGCGGCGATCTCCCGGCGCACCAGGTCCACGACCTGGCGGCCGCGTTCGTCGTCGTTGG
>JACCDY011162818.1_pt1 | contig 12198 bp, 10 predicted proteins | sample 7446391 | NCBI WGS metagenome assembly JACCDY01 (sample SAMN15323451, study PRJNA562643) | freshwater metagenome | isolation source: river surface water | place: USA:Blue River Watershed | collected 2017-08-18 | reverse complement strand
TGTGTTGCTGGAGAGCCTTCGGGCGACTTGCTGGCAGCGCCAGTATTAAGCGCACTAAAGCAGATCCCTGATACCTCTAGGTTAGAGGTCTACGGGATTGGTGGCCCCCGCATGCAGGCAGAAGGTCTGCGCTCAGATTGGCCAATGGAGACACTTAGTGTTCGCGGTTACGTTGAGGCAATCAAGCAATTGCCTGCTATTCTGAAATTACGAAAAGAACTGATTGCCAATCTCACAGGTGACGGGCGTCCCGATGTCTATTTGGGTATTGATGCTCCGGATTTCAATTTAGGCGTTGAGTTGGCTTTGCGTAAAGCTGGTATTCCAACGCTACATTTTGTCTCGCCATCTATTTGGGCATGGCGAGCAGGGCGCATCACCAAAATTAAGCAGGCAGTGGAACGCATGCTCTGTATCTTCCCTTTTGAAACAGAGATCTATGAACGTGCCGGTATTAGCGCCACTTATGTAGGTCATCCGCTTGCAAGTGAAATACCGCTTGAGCCAAATCCAGCGACCGCCAAGCAAAGAATTGAAAGAGTCTTAAGCCTGCCATCTAATACATTAGACGGAATTATGGTTTCCGTTCTGCCTGGTAGTCGCGGTTCTGAGATTGAGCTCATTGCGCCAGTCTTTTTTGAAACCATGGCAGAGCTTGTGAAGCGCATGCCGGGACAGCCACTCCATTTTGTAATCCCAGTTGCTACACCACGCTTGCGTGAACCACTTGAGGTTTTGCTTAAAAACGCTCTAGAAAAAAATCCAAGCCTGAATATTTATTTGATCGATGGTGAGGCCGATGCAGTGCTTGAAGCTGCTGATGTTGTGCTAATTGCCAGTGGTACTGCAACATTGCAGGCAGCTCTCTGGAAAAAGCCCATGGTGATTTCGTATAAGGTGCCCTGGTTGACTGCGCAGATCATGAAACGACAGGGCTACTTACCTTATGTGGGTTTACCGAATATCCTTTGTGGCGAGTTTGTTGTCCCAGAGCTTTTACAGGATGATGCAACCCCAATGAAATTGGCTGATGCCCTATTAGTTTGGCTAAATAACCCCAGCAAAGTTGCTCAACTAAAAACACGTTTTTCAGCGATGCATGAGACCCTGCGCAGGCCCACAGGGTTATTAGTCGCACAAGCCGTCGCTCAAACGATTACTGCTGTTAAAAATCGGACTATTGTGTGAGTGTGATTTGGGTATGCGGTGTTGATGAGGCAGGACGTGGTCCATTGGCAGGGGCGGTTGTCGCTGGTGCCGTCGTTCTAGATCCTGAAAACCCTATTACTGGATTAAAAGATTCTAAGAAGTTATCAGCCACGAGACGCGAATTTTTATTTGAGCAAATTCAGCTCAAGGCAAAAGCATGGGGTATTGGTGAGGCCAGTCCACTCGAGATTGACGAGATCAATATCTTACAAGCAACGATGTTAGCAATGCGCCGTGCAATTGAAGACCTCACTATACGTTTAGGTGCTTGGCCTGATAAGGCATTAATTGATGGCAATCGCTGCCCTGAACTTCCCATGTCAGCTGAGGCAATCGTTAAGGGCGATACCAAAGAGCCAGCGATTTCAGCTGCATCGATTCTGGCTAAGGTGACGCGTGATCGTCAAATGATGGCTTTGCATGAACTCCATCCGCAGTATGGCTTTGCGCAGCATATGGGTTATCCAACAGAAGCACATTTCGCTGCCTTAAAGAAGTTTGGTGCCTGTGATCAACATCGTCGGAGCTTTTCACCCGTTCGCAATGTGCTGGCCTTGCATAGTCGATAATCCCAATTATGAAAATGGAATTTATCAGCTCAAAAGACAATTCTCTGTTTAAGGAAATTCGTCAATTACAAGCTACTGGCCCCAAAGGCCAAAAGGCGAGATTTGCATGTGGTCAAGCTCTGCTGGAAGGTATTCATTTAGTGCAAACCTGGGTGGGTGACCCAGCACTCAAGATATTAATTACATCAGAGTTGGGTTTGCAAAACCGCGAGATTGCTCAGGCCGTCTATGACCATGTAGAAATTTGTCCCGAGACTCACGTTTATCAATTGGATAAAGGCCTCTGGGACCTACTATCTGATCTAGTCAATGCTCCGCAGATTGCTGGTTTGCTTGATCTTCCTCAGACCGCATTAAATCCTCAAAAGTCTGTTGCGACGATTGCTGGTGATGTGATTATTTTGGATCGCATTCAAGATGCGGGCAATGTGGGTTCTATCTTGCGCACTGCAGCAGCGGCTGGATTCACTCAAGTCATTGCATTAACGGGTTGCGCTCATCTGTGGTCCAGCAAAGTATTGCGTGCCGGCATGGGCGCCCATCGTTTGCTGGATCTGTATGAGGGTTGGTCAACTCAGCAAGTGCTCAGCGATCTAACATCACCTTTACTGGCTGCTACTGCCGATGGTGAGTTAGATCTCTTTAATATGACTAAGGTATTAATGCATCCTGTTGCTTGGGTAATGGGCAGTGAAGGTCAGGGCGTTTCTGAAGAACTTATGGCTCAAGCCAAAGGCGTATCCATTCCGATTGATCCTAGGGTGGAATCCCTGAATGTTTCTACAGCAGCAGCTATCTGCCTATTTGAAACCGTGCGTGTTCGTAGGATCTAAAAACTAAAGCGCTAGCCTAAGATTGTTTTATCCGACTTAATGGATTGCAATACGGTAGTGGCAATCTCTTCAATCGATTTGCTAGTTGTTGCTACCCAAGGAATAGATTCCTTTTTCATCATGGCAGTGGCTTCATTAATTTCGTAGCGGCAGTTTTCTAACTTCGCATAGTTGCTGCCAGGGCGTCGCTCATTCCGAATCTCTGATAAACGTTCTGCATCAATCATTAAGCCAAAAATCTTATTGCGATAGGGAATTAAATCTTTTGGCAATTGCCCACGTTCAAAATCCTCGGGAATGAGGGGATAGTTAGCTGCCTTCATACCGTATTGCATTGCCAGGTACAGGCTGGTTGGTGTCTTGCCTACGCGAGATATACCAACCAGAATGACATCCGCTTCTGCTAAATTGCGATTGGACTGGCCATCATCGTGAGCTAGAGAATAGTTAATAGCCTCAATGCGGTTTTTGTAGGCTTCGGTATCGGCATTGTGGTGCAGGCGATTCATGGCATGGGTCGATTTGACCCCTAGAGCTTGCTCCAAGGGCGCCACAAAAGTCTGGAACATATCCAGAATCAGGCCATTAGCCTTGCCGACAATCTTGTTGAGTTCAGGATTCACCAAAGTGGTGAAAACAATGGGTTGTACCCCGTATTTAGAGGCCGCCTGGTTGATGCTAGAAACGGCGTCATGGGCTTTTTCAGGGCTATCTACAAAAGGCACCCGAATATGCTTAAAAGTGGCCTCAAATTGGGCCAAAATCGATTGGCTGAAGTTCTCGGCGGTAATGCCGGTGCCATCAGAAACGATAAAAACAATACGGGTTTGGGTGGACATGAGATTGGCCTATCAGTCGTGGTCAGCACTACAATATGTAGTTAATGAAGTATGCCGTATTGTATTCGGCCGCTCGACCAGTTTCCTTATCTTTAGAGAGTATCTTATGTCCAACCAACAGCAACAAAGTAACGATGTAGCAAATGCCTATGTTTTGCCTTTTGAGCAACTCCGAATGACAGATGTTGAGTCAGTCGGCGGTAAAAATGCCTCACTCGGTGAAATGATTTCTCAGTTGTCTTCCACGGGTGTACGTGTGCCGACTGGATTTGCAACAACCTCATTGGCATTTCGTGATTTCTTAGAACATAACAATTTGACCGAGCGCATTCAGAAGCGTTTGGAAAATCTCAATATTGATGATGTTCGCGCTCTAGCTGAAGCTGGTAAAGAGATTCGTGGCTGGATTGAAACTGCACCATTTCAAGCGCGTCTTGATGAAGAGATTCGTACGGCGTTTAAAAAATTAGATGACTCTGGCAAAGGTTCCTTTGCAGTGCGTTCCTCTGCTACCGCAGAGGACTTGCCTGATGCCTCATTCGCTGGACAGCAAGAAACTTTCTTGAACGTTGAAGGTATTGATGATGTTCTGAAGAAGATTCGTGAAGTATTCGCATCCTTGTATAACGACCGTGCTATTTCTTATCGCGTTCACAAGGGCTTTGCTCACGCTGAAGTAGCCTTATCTGCTGGTATCCAGCGCATGGTTCGCTCTGACCTGGGTGCAGCTGGCGTGATGTTTACCCTGGATACTGAATCTGGATTTGAGGATGTCGTGTTCATCACCTCTAGCTATGGTCTGGGCGAGACAGTGGTTCAGGGTGCAGTGAACCCAGATGAGTTTTATGTATTCAAAACAACTTTGGCCCAAGATAAGAAAGCGATTATTCGTCGATCTTTAGGTTCCAAGTTGATTCAGATGCAATTTGCCCCAGCAGGTTCTGCTGAGAAGGTCATGACTGTGGACGTAGCTCCAGAAAAACGGAATCGTTTTTCATTGGAAGATGCAGATATTACTGAATTAGCAAAGTACGCAGTCATCATTGAGAAACACTACGGTCGTCCAATGGATATCGAGTGGGGTAAAGATGGTCAAGATGGCCGTATTTACATCCTGCAAGCACGTCCAGAGACGGTGAAGAGTCAGGCTGCTGGTCAGGTAGAGATGCGCTACAAGCTCAAGGGTACATCCAAGGTTCTTGCTAAAGGTCGTGCGATTGGTCAAAAGATTGGCGCAGGTCCAGTGCGTGTGATTCGTGATCCTAGCGAGATGGATCGTGTTCAGCCAGGTGATGTATTGGTTGCCGATATGACTGACCCTAACTGGGAGCCAGTAATGAAGCGCGCTTCCGCGATTGTGACTAATCGTGGTGGACGTACTTGCCATGCAGCGATTATTGCTCGTGAGTTAGGCGTTCCTGCAGTAGTAGGTTGTGGCGATGCAACTGAGCATCTGCAAGACGGCATGATGGTTACTGTGTCTTGTGCAGAAGGCGACGAAGGTCATATTTATGATGGCTTGATTGAAACTGAAGTGACTGAAGTTTCTCGCGGCGTATTGCCAGAGATCCCAGTCAAGATCACCATGAACATTGGTAATCCTCAGTTGGCCTTTGATTTCTGCCAAATCCCCAATGCTGGTGTTGGTTTGGCTCGTCTTGAGTTCATCATTAATAACTACATAGGCGTTCATCCCCGTGCTGTATTAGAGTATCCAAATATTGATCCTGATCTCAAGCGCGCTGTAGAAAGCGTTGCTCGTGGCTATGCAAGCCCACGTCAGTTCTATGAAGATAAATTAGTTGAGGGTGTAGCAACGATTGCTGCTGCTTTCTATCCAAAGCCTGTGATCGTTCGCTTGTCTGACTTTAAGTCAAACGAGTACAAGAAGCTCATCGGCGGCTCACGCTATGAGCCGGATGAAGAAAATCCAATGCTCGGTTTCCGTGGCGCATCACGTTATGTATCAGCTGATTTTGGCGAAGCCTTTGCCTTAGAGTGCGCTGCGATGAAGCGTGTTCGCGAAGATATGGGTCTAGATAACGTCGAGATCATGGTACCGTTTGTCCGTACTATTAAGCAGGCTGAACGCGTGATTGACATGATGGCGAAGTTTGGTCTCAAGCGTGGCGTCAATGGCTTGCGCCTGATCATGATGTGCGAGATTCCTTCCAATGCGATTTTGGCAGATCAATTCCTCGAGCATTTTGATGGTTTCTCAATCGGTTCAAACGATATGACTCAGTTAACACTGGGTCTTGATCGTGACTCCGGTATGGAGCTGCTGGCAATTGACTTTGACGAGCGCGATCCTGCGGTTGAGTTCATGATTGCTCGTTCTATTGATGCTTGCCGCAAGCAAAATAAATATGTTGGTATTTGCGGTCAAGGTCCTTCAGACCATCCAGACTTTGCACGTTGGTTGGTTGCTAAGGGCATTACTTCAATCTCCCTCAACCCAGATAGCGTAGTGGCTACCTGGGAAATGTTGGGCAAGAAATAAGTTCAACTCTTTCTAGCTAACAAAATAGGGCGCAATGTATTTGCGCCCTATTTTTTAACGAGCACCTCAATAAGATGTTTTCTTAAGAGGGTTGATGCTGGGGACAGGGCGACGCCTTCTTTGCTTGCTAGTAATAAATTGCGTTTTGCCCAAAGATCGCTTAGCTTAATGTATCCCAAATTCATTGCCTTGATTTGAGATTCACAAGCCTGAAGCGGTAAAACTCCGATGCCTAAGTTAGCGGCAATCATTTGACACATGGCGTCATAACTTCGAACTTGAATTCTGAGTCGCATTGCTTTGCCAAGACGCTCAGCTGATCTTGAGGTTAGCTCTAATAAAGAACTTCCTCGATTTAAGCCTACGATGTCGTAATCAAGACATTCTTCAAAAGCAATTTGTTTTCTGCTTTTGAGTGGGTGTGATTTACTGCAAACAATCACCAATTCATCATGACCAATGATATGGGTGCTTAATCCGGCAGTGGGGGTGCCTTCAGCGAATACGCCAATATCTGAAATGCCATCTAATAAGGACTTCACAATATCCCCGCTAAGCTGCTCTTCAAGATCTACTTGAATTTCAGAGTGCATCTTTAAAAAGCTGGCTAATGTAGTTGGCAGAAACTCGGTTAAAGCTGACATATTTGCCCAGAGTCGAACGTGCCCTTTAGTGCCGCTTGCATATGCACCCAACTCTTCGCTAAATTGTTCAAATCCTTGATAGAGGCGCAGAGCGTGTTGCATTACTGCGTGACCAGCTTGGGTTAGTGTGACTCCCTTGGCACTCCTCTCTAAGAGTGCATTACCAATCACATCTTCTAGTTCTGAAATTCTTCTGCTTGCAGCTGATAGCGCTAGATTGCATTCTGCTGCGCCTTTGGTGATGCTTCCTGACTGGGCAGTGGCGCAAAAGAGCTTAAGGGTGACAAAGTCGATTCTGGCGGGGTTGATGTAGGGCTTCATAGGTTTATTCTAGCCAAGCCTTCGCAAAATGAGAAGGCTTCCTCTTGGGATAGCAATTTACAAGGTTTACATTGGGCATTATGTTGTTGAAATTGCAAACAAGGAGGCCCAATGGAGCCATTATCCGGCCTGAAAGTCATTGAAATGGGTCAGCTTATTGCTGGGCCATTTGCTGCTAAAACCTTAGCGGACTTTGGAGCAGATGTTGTCAAGATTGAACCACCCAAGGTGGGCGATGCTCTGCGCAAGTGGCGATTGCTAAAAGATGGTACTTCAATCTGGTGGCAAGTGCAGTCTCGTAATAAACGCTCTCTCTCGTTGGATTTGAAACAAGAAGAGGCACAAGATATTGTCAGAACGCTTGCAAAAGATGCAGATATCTTGATCGAGAATTTTCGTCCAGGGACCTTGGAGGCTTGGGGACTTGATCCAAAAGACCTACTCCACATTAATCCTCGCTTAATTGTTCTCAGAATTAGTGGATACGGCCAAACCGGTCCATACAGGGATAAGCCTGGCTTTGGGGTTGTAGCGGAGGCGATGGGTGGTTTACGTCACTTAACCGCTGAGCCTGGAAGAGTTCCTGTTCGTGTAGGTATTAGCATTGGCGATACATTGGCATCTTTGCATGGAGTGATCGGCATTTTGATGGCCTTACAGGAGCGTCATCGGAGTGGCAAAGGTCAGGTAATAGATATTGCCTTGTATGAAGCAGTTTTTAATTGTATGGAGAGTCTTTTGCCTGAGTACAGCGCATTTGGTGAAGTAAGGCAGGCTGCGGGTAGTGCACTTCCGGGAATTGCGCCAACAAATGCCTACTTATGTGCAGATGGCGGTTACATTCTGATTGCCGGCAACGGGGATAGTATTTTTAAGCGACTGATGAAGTTGATTGGTCGCGAGGATTTGGGGGATGATCCACAATTAGAAAATAATGATGGGCGGGTTAAGCGCGTTATAGAGCTTGATCAGGTAATTGGTGAGTGGGCTAAAACGGTCACTACTGATGTGGCATTAGAGGCCTTGGATTCTGTAGCAGTTCCAGCTGGAAGAATCTATACCGTAGCCGATATCGCAAAGGATCCGCACTACAAAGCTCGAGGCAATATCGAGACCATCAAGATGCAAGACGGAACAACTGTGGATGTTCCTAGTGTTTTCCCCAAACTCTCCCGCACCCCAGGTTCAATCAAAACATTAGCGCCCGATATTGGTCAAAATACCGAAGAAATATTACGTGATATTGGCTTGAGCGACTCACAGGTAGCATCACTCAAGGCGCGCGGTATTGCATTTACTAAATAATGAAAAGAGAAGCGCATGACTAGAATTTATTTCAATGACGTAGTGACAAGGGATGGCTTTCAGATTGAGCCAAGTTTTATCCCGACACAAGATAAAGTTCGACTCATTGATGAATTGAGTCAATGCGGTTTTGCCAAGATTGAGGTGACCTCATTTACCTCACCTAAGGCGATACCGATGCTCCGGGATGCTGAGGAAGTCATGGGAAAAATCCAGCGAGTTCCCGGGGTTGAATACACGGTGTTAGTGCCTAACTTGCGTGGTGCTGAGCGCGCCTTCGAGTCTCGTGCAGATGAATTTAATCTAGTCATGTCGACTTCAGAAACGCATAACCTCGCCAATCTTCGGATGACGAGAGAAAAGAGTTTTTCCGGGTTGGCAGAAGTTATCAAATATGTTGATGGAAGGACACCTATTAATGTTTCTTTATCCACCTGTTTTGGTTGTCCTATGGAGGGCGAGGTGCCGGAAAATGTTGTGGAGGATTTTGCTAAGCGCTTTGCTGATCTTGGGGTTCGAGGCTTAACGATTTGCGACACGACTGGTATGGCGAATCCTCGGCAGGTGGCGAAAATGTCAGAGGCTTTGCAAAAGCGATTTCCGAATTTACAACTTACGATGCATTTTCATAACACCAGGGGAATGGGGCTTGCTAATGTATTAGCAGCAGCGCAATCTGGCATTACACGTTTTGATGGATCGCTTGGAGGTTTAGGTGGATGCCCATATGCCCCTGGAGCCAGTGGAAATATTTCCAGCGAAGATGCAATTTATATGCTGGATGCCATGGGTTATGAGACTGGTATTGATGTCCCAAGGTTAATTGATTTAGCAAGGGAGTTGCCTTTGATTGTTGGACACCCTGTGCCAGGTCAAGTTGCTAAAGCTGGAAGTACTTGCGACCTCCATCCAGCCCCAGATTATGTTGACGAATTGCGTTAGAAAATCAACTTGGAGGATATATGATTGATCATCTAGACCACTTGGTAATAACAACAGCAAATGAAGCTGCATGTATTGACTTCTACACTCGCGTATTGGGGATGAAGTTAGAGTCCTTTATTGGGGGGACGCCACCTGTTGAACGTAAGGCATTTAAGTTCGGCACTCAGAAAATTAATCTGCATATCAGGGGTAAAGAGTTCGAGCCTAAAGCAAATTTTCCAACACCGGGATCCCAGGATCTTTGCTTTATCGCGGACTGTCCATTGACAGCAGTGATTTCGCAATTGAAGAAAGAGGGATGGCCGATTATTGAGGGCCCCATTATCAGAACAGGCGCAACTTCAAAAATCAATTCTGTCTATGTACGCGACCCCGATCTCAACTTAATTGAGATCAGCGAAATCTATCCCGACTAAAGATTGATTAGACTCTGCTGCGGGTCTTTGCTGTGACTTTGGGCTGCTTGGTGATCGACCTAGCAGATGCTTTCGTAGCTTTAACTGGAACTTTTTTAGTGGCTCGATGAATCGGCACCGCTCCCATTTTCTTGGCAGGTGACGCAATCGAGCGGGAAGGAGTTGCTCCAGACCAGCTTGGCTCTGCAATCGAATTAAATGCAGAGCGTAATTTCTCGCCCCACAGTTGGTGAATCATTTGGAAGTAGGGGTTGGACTCATCCATGGTCACTAACTTACTGGCTTGCAGGGAGTTCTTTTCGTAGACCATTAGATCTAGTGGTAGGCCAACAGAAATATTACTATTTAAAGTGGAGTCCATGGAGATCAGCGCGCACTTGGTAGCTAAGTTGAGTGGCGTATCAAAGCTGATCACTCTATCTAAAATTGGCTTGCCGTATTTAGACTCCCCAATCTGGAAATAACAAGTCTCAGGCGTAGCCTCAATAAAGTTACCGGCTGAATAAATATTAAAGAGTCTTGGGCGTTCACCCTTAATCTGCCCACCAAAAATGAGATTGCAGTTGAAATCAATGCCCGCTTTTTCTAGCGCCTTGTGATCTCGGTCATAAACCTGCTTGATGGCATCACCAATGACAACGGCAGCATCATGGGTGCTTTCGACATTCCACAGATTCTTTCCATTAAGGAGTTGGCCTTGCAATAGAATTTCTTTAACGGCTTGAGTAATGGCAAGGTTTCCAGCGCTCATCAGGTTGAAAAAGCGATCTTTATCTTTCTGGAATAAAGACATCTTTCTGAAGGTGCCGATTTGATCAACACCTGCATTGGTGCGAGTATCCGATAAAAATACCAAGCCATCTTTTAGGCAAAGCCCAACGCAATACGTCATCCTGCAACCCCTTTAATTATTTTTCTGAATTATCTCTTACTTAGCTTTACTAGGGGTTAGATTAGTTCTGTTTGGTAATGGAGATACTGGCGCTTAACTCTTCACCGCCTCCGCCAGAACGAACCCCTTTGACGGGTGCTGCCGAGTAGTAGTCTCGGCCAATCGCTAAGCGAACATGACGTGCATCAGTAAAGCAGGCGTTAGTGATATCAATGCTAAGCCAGAGCCCCTTATCAATATCGGTGCAGAAATCAATCCAGGCATGGCTTGCCAGGTTGGGTGCATCTTCAGCAAAGAAATATCCGCTGACATAACGCGCTGGAATACCTGATGCACGGCAGAGGCCCAGCATGATGTGAGCATGGTCCTGACAAACACCGGATTTCATAGCAAAAGATTGAGCGGCCGTGGTTGCAGAATTCGTTTTCCCCGGGAAATACAGAATAGTTCCTTGAACTGCTGCCGCTAACTCGAGAACCTCATCAATCGAATTTGTCTTTGGAAGCGATGCTGAGAAGAACTCCAGCATTTCAGCTGTGGGCTCGGTCAAATTCGTTTGTTGGAGAAGGTGATATGGTGAGACGGCTTTTGGATCATCAATAAACTCAAAAGCATCTTGAGTATGCACATCACCCTCGGCCTCAATCATCATTGAGGTATATGAACTCTCTTGTACAAAAACGCTATAGAGGTTTCCAAAAGCATCGAGCGACGCGCTTGCCTTAATGGGCGTACTAATTTTCCACTTCTCAATGACTTGGCCGGCTATATCTGGAGGTGTGAGGCGCAACTCTTGAATGGAGTAACGCACTGGTGTTTCATAGCGGTATTCTGTGCGGTGACGAATCTTCAGGTGCATGGCGATCTTTAGGCTACTGCTAATGGTATGAGATAGGCATTACTGAATTCATCAGCAATATGATTGATACGCTCTAAGAATTCTTTAATGAACTCTTCTAGGCCTTGCGAGAAGACCTCATCAATATCCGAGTAATCTAGGCTTGCCTTAAGCTTGCCCAGGAGGCGTTCAATTTCTTTGGATTGCTGATTCTTCATCTCTGCAATCAGGGGGATCAGTTCGTTAACACAGCACACTAATGAGCGTGGCATTTGTTTATTAAATATGAGGAGTTGCGCTACTTGCTTTGGAGTAACTTGATCAGAGTAGATCTGCCTATAGATCTCAAAAGCAGAGACAGAGCGTAGTAAGGCAGCCCAGTGATAAAAATCAAAGAAGTTGCCGTCACCCTCAACTGCTTGATCTTTTTTATCGGTACGCAATACCTTCAGTGCAGCTTGACCTTCGTATTTAGTTTCCAAAATACGTGCAGTGTTGTCGGCCCTCTCTAGCAGGGTGCCGACATTCATAAAGTAGAAGGCCTCATTCTTGAGCATGGTGCCATGCATAACACCCCTAAATAGGTGGCAACGATGCTTTACCCATTCCAGCAATCTACTTGGATCAGCTTGATTGCGAGCCTCTAAAATGCGTTGCAACTCTAACCAAGTGGTGTTTTGGGTTTCCCAAACTTCGGAAGTAATTTTTCCCCGAATGACACGAGCGTTTTCTCTGGCTGCGAATAAGCAAGACACGATACTTGAGGGATTGCTTGTTTCATAGATCATGAAATCCAATACATTTTCACGATTGATGACTTTGTACTGAGTTAAGAAAGCATCCTCCAGCTTTGAGATCGTAAGCAACTTCTTCCAGCTCTGCTC
>JACCDY010826051.1_pt1 | contig 12202 bp, 11 predicted proteins | sample 7446391 | NCBI WGS metagenome assembly JACCDY01 (sample SAMN15323451, study PRJNA562643) | freshwater metagenome | isolation source: river surface water | place: USA:Blue River Watershed | collected 2017-08-18 | reverse complement strand
GAGGCGCGTCGGTGTTTTGCGGTCCTGATCAACGGTTACAGGACCGGCATCTGGGTGGCTGCCGCCGCCTATACCCTGGCGGCCGATCACTACAATCGAGGCGAACACGCCTTGGCGGCTCCATTGTTCGAGACCTACGCCAACAACATCGGCAAGGACACCGAGAAGGCGCGCGGATTGTATTTCGCAGGCAATTGCTATCGATTGCTGGGACGCGACCATCAGGCTTTGGAGTCTTTTCAGAAGGTGGTCGATGACCCGGCGGGTGCCGACTACGCACCGATGGCGGAATTGGCGATGGGCCACATCGCGGTCAAGATCGGCCGTGTCCAGGATGCTCATGACCGCTTTCTGGCGATTTCCGAGAAGGATTGCCCCGACAAGGTGCGGGGCGAAGCGCTGCTGCATGCGGCGCTGACGGCGCGGAAGCTGGGCAAGAAGGAGGTGGCGGGTCCGCTGCTGGAAGCGATCCTGCGTCACCCGGGGATGGGGGATTTCTGGCCGGATGCGCAGACGGCGTTGATGGCGAACCATTTCGACGCGGAGGATTACAAGAAGGTGCTCGAATTGTTCTCGAACCAGCAGGTCAAAGCGGCCGACGGCGAGCGCGAGGCGGCGCGGTTGATGATCGCCGCACGGGCGCACATGAGGCTGAAGAATTACAAGGAGTCGCTCGAGTTGTTCCGTCAGATCGAGCGCTTGGTTCCGCCTGAGAATGATCTGGCGTTCAAAGCTTCGTATTACCGATTGTTGTGCTTTTTCGAGATCGAGGGACAACACGTGCCGGATCAGGTGGATGCCTTCCTGTTGCTTTACCGCAAGAGCCGGCCGCACGATTTCCGGGTGCACACCGCCTTGATGATGAAGGCGGAGTCGCTCTATGCCAAAGGCCGTGTGGCTGAGGCCGCGCAGGTTTACAACGAGGTGGAAGCGACCAGTGTTAGCGAGCAGAACCGTGCCGGCTTGTATTACCAGCGGGGATGGTGTCTGGCGGATGCGGGTGACCAGCCGGGAGCGATCCGTTCGTTGAGCGATTTCATCACCAAGCATTCGGAGGACGAGCGCGTGCCTTCGGCGCTGGCCAAACGGGCACGCGTGTATGTCGAGAGCGGCAAGGCGCAGAATGCGATTGCGGATTTCGACAAACTGATCGCGCTCGGCAAACCGGAAGAGCTGGTTTCGCTCGCTTGGCTTGAATCGGCTCGTCTGCGTCGGGCGGACGGTCAGATCGAGGACATGGTCAACCGATACCGCGGCTTGTTGCGCGACGTGAAGAAGCCGGGTGACGAGCTGAAGGCGGAGGCGAATTACTGGATCGGCTGGGGGCTGGTGAAGACGAACCGGTCGAAGGATTCGATTCCGTATCTGGATGAGGCGCGCAAGATCCGCCCGGATTTGTATCAGAAGCATGCTGGCATCCTGCTGGTGCTGGGGTATTTCAGCTCGCAGGACGCCGCCAAGTTGGCGGCTGAAGTGCAGTTGGCGATCGACAAGTCCTACGAGAAGGAGATTCCGGCCCAAGCCCTGCAATGGTCGGGGATGCAGACGTACAATGCCGGTGACCATGCCCAGGCGGCCAAGGTGCTGTCCTTGATCGCCAATCCCGAGGAACCGCGGCAGACGCCCAAGGAAGTCTGGCGATACCTCGGCAAGGCGCGACTCGAGATCAAGGAGTTCGAGACGGCGCTGGTGGCGGTGAACCACGCTCTGGAGGTGGAGGATAATCCGGCCTGGCGGGCGGACGGCCTGCTCGACCGTGCGCGCGCATTGCTGGCTCTGGGCAAGGATGACGAAGCGCGCAAGGCTGCTGACGAGGCACTGGCGATGCAGCCGCAAGGACGGACCCGCGGCAGCCTACGGATCCTGATGGGGGATCTGGAGATGAAGGCGGGTGACCCCAAGAAAGCCTCCGCGCAGTATCTGATCGTCGTCAGCTTCATGGATGACGACGTCCTCAAGCCACTGGCCTTGTGGAAATTGATCGCGGCCTTCGAGGCGCAGCCGGACCCGGCTGAGGCTGAGAAATACCGCCAGCAGCTGAAAGCCGAGTTTCCCGACTGGAAAGCGCCGTGACCGGTGTTTTGAGCTTCCGTTCCGGGGCTGCAGCCGTTTGATTTTCCGCCCACGCATCTTTCCACATGACCGCACCCGCACCCGGATCCAATTCCAACCACACCAAGTCCGCCAAGACATGGAATCCCGAGGCTTCCGCCGAATTGTACGGCGTGCACAATTGGGGTCATGGCTTCTTCGGTGTCAGTGATGAAGGCGAGGTGACGGTGGCCTTGGATGACGGCCGTGAGAAGAAGCACATCTCACTGAACGGGATCATCGAGGGTTTGCGTGAACGGGGAACCGATCTGCCGGTGCTGCTGCGTTTCCGCGATCTGCTGCACTCACGGATTGCCGAGATCAACGAATCGTTCCACAAGGCGATTGCGGACACCAACTACCGCGGGCAATACCGCGGGGTGTATCCGATCAAGGTGAACCAGCAGCGGCAGGTCATCGAGGAGATTTCCGAATTCGGCAAGAAGTACCATTACGGACTTGAGGCCGGATCCAAGCCGGAGCTCATCGCGGCCTTGTCGCACATGCACGATCCCGAGGCCTACATCATCTGCAACGGCTACAAGGATGAGGAGTTCATCGATCTGGCGCTGCATGCGCAGAAGATGGGACTTCGAATCATGCTGGTGCTGGAGATGCCCAGCGAGCTGAACCTGATCATCGATCGTTCGCGCCGGATCAACGTGCTGCCGAACCTCGGGATCCGGATCCGCTTGTCGACGCGCGGTGCCGGTCATTGGCAGGAGAGTGCCGGCGACAAGTCGGTTTTCGGTCTCAACGCGGCGCAGGTGATCGATGTCGTCGATTCGCTCAAGGAGCAGGGCTATCTCGGCTGTCTGCGGATGCTTCATTACCATCAGGGATCCCAGATCCCCAACATCGCCTCGATCCGCGAAGGCGCGACCGAAGCCGTGCGCGTCTATTGCGACCTGGTCAAGGAAGGCGCGCCGATGGGTGTGCTCGATATCGGCGGTGGCATGGCGGTCGACTACGACGGCTCGCATACCAACTTCCATTCGTCCTGCAACTACTCGGTGGCGGAATACTGCAGCGACATCGTCGAGGTGGTCTCCCAGGTCTGCGACAAGGCGGGCATCGCCCATCCCGACCTGATTTCCGAGAGTGGCCGGGCGGTGGTCGCCTATTACTCGGTGCTGGTGTTCAACATCCTGGATGTGACACGGGCGCAGACGAGTGATTCCCCACCCGTGGTGCCCGACAAGGCTCCGCAAAACCTGCTCAACTTGATCGACGTCAACAAATCGATCCACAGCGGCAACCTGCAGGAGTGCTTGAACGACGCCGTGTATTACCGCGACCAGGTGCGGGCGCAGTTCTTCTATGGCAATGCCACCCTGCGCGAGCGTGGACTGGCAGAGGCCTGGTTCCTGCACATCGTCACGCGTATTTCGAACATGATCAGCGAACTGGATGACATCCCGGAAGACCTCCGCGAGTTGTCGTCGACCTTGGTTGACTTCTATTACGGCAATTTCTCCTTGTTCCAGTCCTTGCCTGACTCCTGGGCGATCGAGCAGTTGTTCCCGGTGATGCCAATCCATCGCTTGGGCGAAAAGCCTCGCCAACGTGCCTTGTTGGCGGACATCACCTGTGACTGCGACGGCAAGATCGACCGCTTCATCGACCGTGAGGACGTGGCAAAGGTGCTGCCGCTGCACGATCTCAAGCCCGACGAGCCGTATTACGTCGCCGTGTTCCTCGTCGGCGCCTACCAAGAGACTTTGGGTGACCTTCACAACCTGCTGGGTGACACCCACGTGGTGGGCGTGCACCTGGAGAACGGCCGGCCGGTTTACAGCCACGAAGTCGAGGGCGACACGGTGGCCGATGTGCTCAGCTACGTCGAATTTGACCCCAAGGAGTTGATGTCGCGCTTCCGCAGCTTTGCGGAGAAGGCGGTCAACGACGGCAGAATCAGCCCGAAGGAGCGCCGCGAGATCATGGACCTGTTCCGGATCGGTCTTGCCGGCTACACGTATTTCGAGAGCTGAGCTGCCTGATTGGACGGTATGTAGCGGCGGTCTATGACCGTCGCTAGCTGTTCCGAGGAAAATGGAATCCTCTCATGGCGACTTGCACGTCGTCTCATGCGTGTCCATTCGCGGTTGGGTTACCATCTCACCCCACTCCAGTCGTCGATTTGAAGCCAATAAAAAACCCCGTCCGTGATGCGGACAGGGTTTTTTGAGAGTGGGATCGGATCTGCCGTTTGCCTCAGCTGAGGGCGACGACGTTGACGCGTCCGCCGTTGCGGTCGAACTGGACTCTGCCGTCGACGAGGGCGAAGAGCGTGTGGTCACGTCCGCAACCGACACCGACGCCGGGATGCACCTTGGTGCCGCGCTGGCGGACGATGATGTTGCCGGCGACGACTGCCTGACCGCCGAATTTTTTCACGCCAAGGCGCTTACTGCGTGAGTCGCGACCGTTCTTGACGGAACCTTGTCCTTTCTTGTGGGCCATGGAATTGGAGGGGTTGGTGAGGATTGGGGAATCAACCGGCGATCGAGGTGATCTCGAGCTTGGTCAGGCTACGGCGGTAACCCTTGGTCTTGTGGAAGCCCTTGCGGCGTTTGAATTTGAAGGCAATGCCTTTGGGACCGCGGTGCTGGCCGATGACCTTGGCGGTCACCGAAGCACCTTCGACGGTGGGGGTGCCGACCTTGATCGAGTCGCCTTCGCCGATGATCAGGGCATCGAACTGGATGACGGCATCCACGTCGGCGTCGAGCTTCTCGACATCGAGTTTGGTGCCTTGTTGGACGCGGTATTGTTTGCCGCCGGTTTTGATCACTGCGTAGGCCATTGCCGTATGAGGAAATTGGTTCAGTTCCGACCCCTTGAGGGCGGGCGGGGAGGTCACCACGGAAGCCCGGAACGCGCAAGGTTTTTTTGCCGGCAGGGGGCAGATTTTGAGGATTTCCGGGCCTTGGGGCGCCGTGGGGGCTGCCGAGCCCGGATTTCAGGCCTTTTTGAAGCCGGCCAGAGTGGCCCGGATATCGCCGATGAAGACGTTGGCGCGGACTTCCACAGGGATGCGCAGATCGTCGTCGGAGAGCCACAGGGTTGCCGGCCCCTTGAGCTTCTTGTAGGGCCTGAGTTCGAGGCTGGTGCGGTCGATCTTGAACATTTCCAGGCTGATCGCGATGCAGTCGCGGTCGAGGTGTTTTTCACGGTCGAGAACCTTGGCTTTGAGCAGGTAGGGGCTGTTGAAAGGGTGCAGCATCAGGCTGAGTTCGTCGCCTTTCTGGAGCTTCTGGCTGCGGATGTGCAGCAGGGCGGAGCTGATGTCGTAGGTTGGTGTATGGGGAAAGGTCTGCTCCTCGACCTGCTCCTTGCGCTTGCCCTTGGTGCGGGTGACTTCCTTGCTGGTGACGCAGTTGTTTTGGAAGCGGGATGTGGTGGTGGTGGTCTCCTGATTGCCCTTTTCCCAGGCCTCAAGCAGTTTGGGTTGGAGGTTGCTGCTGTTCAGTTCGGCCCATGAATTGCCGCGGTAGGGGAACACGGCGGTTGCGGCGCCCAGGCTGGTCGCGGTGGTGCGGACGACGCGGGTATTGGGTTTGTGCTCGCCATCCTTGCCGAAATCCATGGTGACCAGGCCCGAACGGACCATGCCTTTCCAGGTGATTTCGAGTTCCAGAGTACCGGCCGGCAGCTCCTTGTGCGGGCCGATGCGGGCTGGGCTGAGGTTTTTCTTCCACTCCGGTTCGGCTGCCTGAATGGCAAGCGCCGAGGCAGCCAGCAGGGTGAGGCAGGAAAATAATCTCATGCGCGGGTGCGATGGGTTGACGGCACGGCAGCCAGCTCCTTACTCGTAGGACGGGAGATCGGCCGGTGTCGCACGGGGTGGCAACACGCCACCATTGGTCGCATCCAGACTGGTGAAGGGTTTTTCCTCAACGACGGGCAAGGGGCGGAACGACTCCGAGTGGGTGTCGACGCGGAACTCGAGCTTCATGAGGTCGCGATTGGTCTCTGCCAGTTGGTCGAGCAGATCGCGGTTCTGGTGCTCCATGCGGGTCATTTTATCAATCAAGGCCTCATAGAAGGCTTTCTGGCTGTTTGAATCGGCCTGATTGAACGCAGTGAACGATGGTGCCTGTGCTGCAGGTGGCTGTTGGGCGACCACGGTGGGTTGTCGTGCGGCAACGACCGGTTGCTCCTGTGGCAGCACGGGAATGCCATTTTGGCAGATCGCAGCGAACTGGTGGACAGACCACCAGTGGCTGGCCCCGGCGGCGACGATGGCCGCGAGGGTCATGCTGCAGATCACGGGGATCGTGGTGGGTTTCATGGTGCTTTGGGTTGTTTGGCTTTGGCGTCCTTGTCTGCCGGTTGGGGATCGGCGGGTAAGGTCACCAGAAGTTGTTGGAGTAGGTCGATGGCAGAGCCGAGTTGTTTGGAATCTTGTTCGAGTTGTTCGATCGATTGGCTGACAGCTGCCCCGACAGTATCACGCTGACTGTAGCCAAGTGAAGCATTGAATCCGGGTTCGGCAACGGCGAAATGGCTGTTGCCGTCGGCATTCGGGACCAGCAGGTGTGGGCGGATGGTGAGGGTGATCTTCTTGCCGGGGCTGAGTTCGACTTCATGCTGGAACGCAGGAGCCTCGTCCGAGGATTCGAGATGCCACCCGGCAGGTGGCTGGCCCAAGGGCTTGGCGGGGAATGGGGCCAACAGGTTGACTTTAGAGGTGTCGATCCTGCCATTGCCCGATTGCACGCTTTCCACGCGGACCTCGAGGCCCTTGTGGGGATCGGGTTCGGGGGCGGTGTCGTCGGGGACGATGGGAATCTCGGAAATGTCGATCAGCTTCGATCCCTCAGGCGGTTTGCCTGTCACCAGCACCGGCTTACCGGGGTCGCTTGCAGGCTCCTTGGGGGTGTCGGTGGCAGGCTCCTTGGGGGTGTCGGTGGCATTGGCGGGAGCCTCAGCTGTCGGTTTTTCACTGGGGGCCGGAGTAGGTGGATCGAGCACTACGATCACTTCGTTCGGCTTGGATTTGTCGCGGTTGTTGAAGGCGCGGATGGCGGCCTCAATCGGGTCCTCGTTCTCCGCTGCCTCTTGGGCGAAGAGGGCGGAACCAAGCAGCATGGTGGCCATGATGGGGATTCGGGAGTTCATCATTGGTTGCCTTGGATTTGGATGGCGCTGGAGCTGGTTACGCCGGCACTGCGAACCTCGCGGCCGGCATTTTCCTGGTTGGATGGCAGCGAGGGGCTGTCGGCACGCAGCTCGCTCGACGGGATGGATTGTTCGATCAGGCTGCTCCATTCACTCAGCAGTTGCTGGCCTTCGGATCGCAACTGCCGGGTCTTGTCCTGATAGTCCATCAGTCGCAGCATCAATGAGCGTGCTTGGGCGACTTCCGCAGTCGACCAGCGCAGTTTTCGGCTGGGGTAGAGCACGGGCACGTTGAGGTCGATGCGGCTGACGTGACCGCCGGGAGTTTCCGCGGTGAGGATGTGCTGCATGCGCAGGTTGGTTTCCTCGTAGATGGAATGCAGCGGAGCGATGGTCGGCGCTTTTTTCGGATTGCTGCCTACCGGGCCGGTGGTGGTGATGCCTGGTTGCTTCTGTCCCGGCAGGTGGTTCTTGTCGGGAAGCAGACCACCGTCACTGTTGCCGGAGTCGGATTGTGCAATGCCGCCGGGTTCTTCGACCGCTGCGCGATTGTCGGGAAGGATCGGTTTGGTGATGTACATCACGCAAAACACGACGGCGATCGCAGTGCTGGCACACAACAGCCAGGGATAAACCCGGTGCACGTTCGATTGCTGACTGCGGCGGTTGGCGGCGGAATAGGATCCGCTGACAGACGATGCCGCGCCGACGAGCGCGGACGACGCATCGCCGGGCCGTGCCTCATCCGGGCCAGGGGCTGTAGGGAGTGGTTTCATTTCGATGGAGAAGGGCTGGCGGTCTTGGGTTCCGCCTTTTTTTCGATCGGCTCTGCGGCGACCGAATAACTGACAATCGTTTGATTGGAAACCCCGGGGAAGGTGGTGATCGTCATGGACTCGGCGGACAGTCGCAGGTGGCGCAGCACGCCATCGACGCGACAGGTTGCCTGCAGGCCGGGAATGATTTCGAGTGCCCCGCCGCCACTGCGCTGGGTGCCGATGCCGTCGGAGCGGTAGATCTCGAAACTGGCGTGCGCATCGCTGTCGCTTTCCGTCATGATCCTGACGGTGACGCCGTTGGTGTAAACGTGGAAGGCGATCGGTTTGATCGGGATCGGCGTGATCTTGTCGCCGGTGAGCTTGAAGTGGGACTTGAGCAGGTAGTCACCCACATGTCGGAAGCCATCCTCATCCTGCGCGTTGGATGGGGAAATGCAGGACCACCACAGGGCAAGTGCGAGTCCGGTGCTTATTGCCCAACGTCCCATAGCGAATCAGTGCTGCTGCCGGACGGATCGTATGCCGAGCCGGAGCCATTGTCGACGACTGGTGGGGAGACGTTCACCTTGATGTTCAGGGTGATGCCCTCGAGCGATTGAACGGTCGGAATCGAGGTGCCCCGGTTGGTCAGGTAGGGGATGATGTCATCCTTGGTCAGTTCGGACACTTTGGCTGTCGGATGGTCCGACAGGTAGACACGCTGGGCCGTGTAGACCTGGCGCAGTTTTTCAGAGGCCTCGCGGCCGAGTTTCCACTCCGAGATTTTGCCGACCGAGAGCATGCCTACGCCGATCAGTGTGAGCAGGATCAAGATCACAAGGGTCATCTCCAGCAGCGTCAGCGCCTTGGGGTGGCGGCAGGGGTGTGGTGAGTTCATGGGTTTCTGGGGTTGAGGGATGCTGGCAATATACCGGGTATGCACGAAAATCTCAACCTTTAAGGATTTCCAAGGCTTCCATGAAGTTTTGGCGGAATTTCGGGTCTTCGACCAGGCTTTTCACATACAGGAGGACAAGCACCACGATGGCCGAAATCACCAGAAAACTGAAGACCTTCCAGCTGAAGGACTTGTCCTTGGGGACGAAGATCCGGACCATCAACCCCTTGCGGTCGACGATCTTGGTTTCGTACATCTGGCCGTTCTCCCTGAGGATATCGATCAGTTTTTCCCCTTGTTTGGGCCGGCGAGCGATGAACAGGTAGCGGTAGCGTTTTCCCGGGGCTTCGGGCAGTTCGATGACGCGTATTCCCGGCGGCACCCGCTCAGGCAGTCGTAGCGTCTGGATGTGCGTTTCGTAGGCGAATTTCTCGCGGAGCCAGCGGTCGAAGCGGGTGAGTTGCATGATGGTTGTTTTGTGGTATGCGGAACCCGCGAGGTGAATCAGCCTGCTGCTTGCATCATCTTCGGACCCATGAGGAAGATCGGCAGGAAGGTGCCGATGAAGACCGCGGCGATCAGCATCACCGCGATGATCATCACGAGGAAGCTGACTGCGGCGGAAAACGCCGCCATGTGGGTCTGGGAGTCTTCCTCATACATTTCGCTGAGCATCTCGAGTTGGGCGTCCAGAGACGCCGATTTCTCGCCGATGGCCAGCATGTGGGTGACCTGCGCGTCCACCGAGGTGAATTTGGCGAATGCAGTGGAGAGCGGCACGCCGGAGTGTTCGTATTTGTCCGCTGCGGTGCGCAGTTCCTCGTAGAACGGGGTGTTGCGCACGCTGTTGGCGGCGGTCCGGATCGATTTGGCGAGGTTGATGCCGTTGGAGTGGAGCAGTCGGATGGTGGAGAGGAAGGTCAGCTGGCGCACGCTCATGATGAGCAGCCGCAGCAGGCGCCATTTCGCCATACCGAAGCCAAGCAGCATGTTGCGCACCTTGTTCGAGCGGGCGATGGTGATGGCGATGCCGATGATCGAGCAGACGACGATCGGCCAGACATTCTGGGTGAAGTGGCTGATTTGGAACGAAATGGCGGTCATGCCGTCGGGTTTGGCACCCACACCGCTGAGCATTTCCTCAACCTGCGGCACGATCTTGACCTGAGAAATGATGAAAGCACCTACCAGAACGGCGATGATCACACTCGGAGTGATGGTGGCCTTGCGCAATTGTTTCTCGAAGTAGAGTTCGGTCTTGAGACGATCGGCAAGCGCCTGGAACGCGTGGTGCAGCTGGCCGGCGTCGGAACCGGCTTGGATCAAACCGATGATCGTTTCGCTGAAGCGTCCGCTGCGGCGAAACGCTTCGTGGACGTTGATACCCGAGTTGATGTCCTCGCGGATTTTGGTCATGGCATCGACCATCCCTTTGTTGGGGAGGCCGTGGGAGTAGTATTTGAGGGCGTCGGCCGTATTGATCTGGGCGCGCAGCATCGAGCCAAGACCGCGGAACATATCGACCAGTTCCTTCTTGGAGAACTCCTTGACCTTTTTGGGGGCGGTCAACGATGCGAGCAGCCCTTTTGGGGCTTCCTTGGATCCGGCTGCAGTGAATGATTTTTCAGTCATCGGTGTAAGTCATGTCGATGACCTTGCTGACGGCGGCAAGGTCGGTTTTACCATCGCGCAGAAGCCGCAGGCCGTTGCGGCGCAGGTTGGGCAGGATGCCTTCGTCGGCGATCTTGCATTCCAATTCGTAGGGGGTCATTTCGCCTTTCGAGAGCAGGTCGGACACCTTCGGTGTGATGGGAATGATCTCGAGGATGGCCGTCCGGCCGCTGTATCCCGAATTGCGGCATTCCGAGCAGCCGCCGGACTTGGCGACAAACATCGGGATATTGGCCCAGGAGTCGTCGAGGCTGAAGGTCTTGCGTTCGAGTTCGGAGAGGCCGTTGGTGGGCTCCTTGCAGTAGGGGCAGAGGATCTTGACGAGACGCTGGGCGCAGGCCGCCTTGAGGGTTTGGGCGATCTTCCAGCGTTCGATACCGAGCTGTTCGAAACGTTCGATGATCTGGGAGGCGCGCGGGGTGTGGATGGTGGTGAGCACTTTGTGGCCCGTCACCGCCGCTTCGATGGCGAGTTCGGCCGATTCGATGTCGCGCACCTCACCCATCAGGATGATGTCCGGGTCGGAGCGCATGAACGAAGCGATCATCGGCTTGAACTCCTTGGGGCTGCGCAAGTCGCAGTGGGTGATCCCCGGCACCTCGTCTTCCACCGGGTTCTCCAGCGTGAGGATGTTGACTTCCGGGCGGTTGAGTTCGCGCAGGATGGCGTTGAGTGTGGTGGATTTGCCCGAGCCGGTGGGGCCGGACATGACGATGATTCCGGCGGGAATCTTCATCACCTTGTTGAGCACGAACATCGTCTCGTCGTCGAATGCGAGGGTGCCTTTGCCGAGGGTCACGTTGATGTTGCTCTTGTCGAGCAGACGCATGGTGACGTGGTAGCCGCGGTAGGTGCGGTGGCGCTCGTAGCGGACGTCGATCGGGCGGTGGAAATACGAGATCGTGAAGCGGCCGGAGATGCCGGGAGCCGTATTGCGGATCTCGGTCGGCAGTTTCATCAGGTTGAGCAGGTAGGCGTCGAGCCGGTCCTTGAGCTTCATCGGGATCTCGACCTTGGTGCCGAGGTCGCCGTCGACGCGGAAGCTGTAGTAGAATGATTCCTTCTCCACCTTGAAGTGGATGTCCGAGGCGCGGGTGCGCACGGCGTCGGACATGATGGTGGCCACCAGCTGAGCCATCGGCTCGGTGTAGTCGGTGGTGACGTCGAAGTCGTGGATGCCGTCGTCGGTATCCTCGACGTCGATCGACTCGAGGTCGGAGCGGCTCGGGCCGCTGTTGGTGGCGACGGATTCGATCGCGCGGTTGATCTCGGAAGCCAGTGTGACCACCTTGACCAGTTCGTATTGAGGGAAGCGCGGGGCGAGGTATTCTTCCGCGAGCGGGCTCCAGGGGTTGGAAATCGCGACGATCAGCTTGTCGGGTCCCGACATGCAGAGTGGCGAGAAGAAACCACGGGTCATCACCGTGGCGTCACAGGCGGAGTGGAGGTCTGCGTCGCAAAACTCGGCGATCTTGGGGAAGAACGGCAGACCGTTGATCTTGGCGATGGCCGCCATGAAGCTGTAGCGGGTGACCCGGCTGGACACCTGATCTTGCGCAAGTTCGGCATAACTGGGATCATGACCGGCCAGCTCGGACATGATCTGCCGGCTGATCATTTCGTTGAAGGAGATGCCGTCGAATTCGATCATAATTCGAAG
>JACCDY011185658.1_pt1 | contig 12206 bp, 13 predicted proteins | sample 7446391 | NCBI WGS metagenome assembly JACCDY01 (sample SAMN15323451, study PRJNA562643) | freshwater metagenome | isolation source: river surface water | place: USA:Blue River Watershed | collected 2017-08-18 | reverse complement strand
CTAATGGAACTTGGCCGTGCGACATTGGGCTATGCTATGGATATTGGGTTTGGGCTTGACCCCGATGGTGACCGATTAGTCATAGTTGATGAAAATGGTTTGCCAGTTTTTGAAGAATACACATTAGCATTATGTGCACAGTCTTTATATAAAAAATTAGAAAAAGAAAATGCAATTTCTTCAGGAGGACCTTTTGTAACTAATTTATCAACATCCAGAACTGGTGATGATATCGCAAAAAAATATGGAATTGAAACTATTAAATCCCCTGTTGGTGAACCCAATGTAGTTAAAAAAATGATAGAAAACAATAGTATGTTTGGCGGTGAAGGTAATGGTGGTGTAATTTTTCGTCCAGTAAATTTTTGTCGAGATTCTTTTGTAGGGATGGCACTAATATTGAATTTAATGGATGAAACTGATAAAAAAATCTCAGAATTAGTAAATGATTTAACTAAATACATAATGGCCAAAGAAAAAGTAACTGGAATTACAAATTTTAAAGACTATATTCCTAAAATTGAAAATCTTTTCCCGGAAGCTAGTTTTGATTATCAAGATGGTTTATATATGTCATTTCCTGATTCATCATGGCTCCAAGTAAGAGCTAGTAATACTGAACCAATAGTACGTATTTATGGCGAATCTAAAACCCAAGAAAAAATGGACGAGCTGGTAAATAAAGTAAAAGACGTCCTAATTTAAATAGTATATAAAAAGACCCATTAATTTGGGTCTTTTTATATACTTGTAGTTTTAATAAATTGTGTTATAATATAATTAATAAATTAAAAACGAAATGACAACACAAAAAACCTATGAGCCCTTTAAATACGAGGCCGGTAAAAATTTTGAGATCTTTAAATCAAGAAATTCAGTAGACGTAAAAAAATGTATGGAATACATCTGCTTAATCCTTGATTGTGAAGAGCGTGACATTGATAATGAAAAACCTTATGAATTTAAAGAAGATCTAAATATATTAGTTCTCAAAACTTCAGCAAAACTTAAGATAGAGATTATTTTGAACTTACCAGACCCTGTGATCATTAACATAGGGTGGGGAGATTTAGATGCTCATCTTTTAAAGAGAATTGCCCAAAAAGCAATATTTGAAAAGTTAATTGCATATGAGATTCTCAAAAAAGAGCATGTCCCCTATTTTGAAAAAATTGTGGTGTTAGGACAAAAAATGACAACAACTGAAGTTATTGAAATTTTATGTAATTACCACCGGGTCCCGGAGAAAAACATCCTTGATGCTTTTTTAAATTTGAGAAAAGCCCATGAAATAAAAGGAGTTACTGCTATTTTTTCAAAAGGAGTTTCTTATGCTCTTAACATAACTTACCTTGATAAAGAAGGTGTGTTTTTTGCAAATGAAAGAATTAACCAGTACGACGGCGAACCTATGAATCATATAGGATAGCATCTTATATTAAAATTTCAATATACGATCTCATGAAAATGAGGTCGCATTTTTATTTGTCTTAAAAGTAATCCCGAGGAAATACGACCTCAAACCACATAAGAGGTCGGACTTCTAAAGATCATAGGTATTTATTTGCTTTTTTTGTGAAATAGTGTATACTGCAAGGGTAATCTATTACTCGTTTTTGAGTCAAAGCAATTGAAAGAAAGAATCAACAATCAGATAAGAGTCCGGGAAGTTCGCGTTATTGGTATGAATGGCGAAAATCTTGGTGTTCTCTCCCTTGAAGATGCCTTAAGAGAGGCTTCATCTGTTGGATTAGACCTTATTGAGATTTCACCCGAGGCTCGTCCTCCGGTTGCTAAAATTGCAGATTACGGCAAATATGCTTATGAACAAGCTAAAAAAGCCAAGAAGATGCGCCAAAATGCTCATACAACTGAGACAAAAAGTGTTCAAGTTAAAATAGCAACTGGCGAACATGACTTGGAAATGAAAGCAAAACAAGCATCAAAATGGCTTGCTGATGGCCACCGCATAAAAGCAGAACTATTTCTTGCAGGAAGAGCTAAAGGTATGCCTGATGATTTTTTAAGAGAAAGAATGGATAGATTTTTAAACTTTATCACTGTTCCTTATAAAATATCAGAACCTTATAAGCGTGGTCCCAAAGGCCCAATCATAACAATAGAACGAGTAAAATAATTATTAATATTTTTATATGAAAACAAACAAATCTCTAACAAAAAGACTTCGTGTTACTGGAACAGGTAAATTAATGGCACGCCAAGCTGGGCAAAACCATTTTAATGCCAAAGCTAGTAGAACTAAACAATTAGCTACACGAAAATCAGTTGAAATTAAACTTTCACCAAAGCTTATGGGTAAAAATTTACCTTTTGCATAATTATTATAAATAAGTATTTATATACTAAATAACTACCATGACTAGAGTAAAAAGAGGAGTAATTAAAAACAAACGTCGTAAAAATGTCCTTAAAGAAGCAAAAGGATACCGTTTTGGGCGATCAACTAAAGAAGCAGCAGCAAAAGATGCACTTCGCCATGCAGGAGCATATGCTTTTGCTCACAGAAAAGACAAAAAAACAGACCACCGTGGACTATGGCAAATGACTATTAGTGCAGCATCAAAACAATTTGGTTTTTCATACAGTAAATTTATTGATGCTATGAAAAAGAAAAAGATTGCTATTGATCGAAAAATCTTAGCTGATTTGGCTTATAGTGAACCTGAAACTTTTAAGAGAATTGTAGATAAACTAGACGTAACTGCATAATAAAAATCCCCTAACGGGGATTTTTTGTTTTAGAGCGGAGCCAGATAAGTATTTTTGAGCATGCGGGAGAGTAGGAGGGTTGGTAGCACGCGCAAAAAATATTTATCTGGCGAAGCAATTAAAATTCTAACATTACACTATCTCCTCTTTCTGGGATTACAACATCTGTCCCGTATTCATCATGAATCTTTTGAGCTAAAAATGATGACGAACCGGGCTCACCTAAAACAACAAATAATTTTTTTGTATCCTTAGCATTTGATCCAAACCATTCCACAATATGGTCGGAATCCTTGTGTCCTGAATAACCAATAATTTTAGCTATTCTTGCTCGAACTGGAACTTCTTCTCCTCCAATTTTTATTTTCTTATGACCTTCTTCAATGTATCTACCCAAAGTACCAACAGCTTGATAGCCAGTAAGCAATATTGTACTTTTAGGATCACTAATATAGTTATGTTCGTGATGGATTATTCTACCGCCTTGGCTCATCCCAGATCCAGCAATTATGACTTTAGGCATTGGTTCGTGAAGTATCTCAATAGAGTCCTCGGTATCGAGAGTAATTGAAAGTCCTGGAAAAGAAAAAATATCATCTCCACTGTTTATTATTTTTTTTGCATTTTCATTATAATATTTTGTATATTTTTTAAAAACTTTTGTAAGTCTTATAGCTAGTGGTGAATCCAAAAATACTCGCATATTTGGGATTTCTTTGTTTTTCATCATTGTATCAATCTCAAAAAGTAATTCTTGGGTTCGCTCTAGTGAAAATGTTGGCATTACAAGTGCCCCACCACGTTTGTGGTTATCAACTAATTCTTTTATTAATTTACTTCTTCTTTCTTCTCGGCCTTCATGGTTACGGTCACCATAAACTGATTCTGTAATTACATATCTAACCCCATTGATTTGTTCAGTATCGCGCAATAATACTGAAGGTGAATTACCCAAGTCCCCTGTAAAAACCATTTTTTGTTCATTATATGTAAGCTCAATCATGGCAGAGCCTAATATATGCCCAGCATCAAGTAAACGCACAGTAAACCCATATGGTAGATTTATTTCTTTATGATATTCTACTCCTTCCCATAATTTCATTATGCTCATTACGGCTTCTTCGGTATACATTTCTAAAATGTGCTCATCTTCTTCGTGAGACATGATGGCCACAGTGTCTTCTAGCATTAATAATGCTACGTCTTTAGTTGCATCAGTTGAGATTATTTTACCTCGAAATCCTGCAGCATAAAGTTTAGGAATAAGTCCAATATGGTCCACATGTGAATGTGAAATAAAAAGAATATCAATTTGTGCTGCATCAAAAGGAAAGGCTAGCCAGTTAATAGGATCAGCTAGTTTTACTCCTTGGGTTAAACCACAATCAAAAAGTATTTTGTAACCATTATCACCTTCGGAATTACCAGGGTGTTCTAACAAAAAATTAGCTCCGGTTGCAGTTCCAAGTCCAGAGACAAATGTTAGTTTTAGATCAGGGTGTGTTGTAGACATATGATTTTATTATAACTTGAATTAAATTATTCTCCTAGAACGATTTTACGGTGCCTTAGATATATAAATACGGCTTCTACCCCACCAGCAAGATCAAAAAATATATCACTAACAGAATCCATAAAAAGATGCCTATTCCCAGCGACTATCGCCCAAAATATTTCATACCCTTCCCAAATTAAACCAATTATTAAAACTAAAATTAAAGATATAATTACAAATTTGGGAATTGATATTTCTCGTATTTTTTTAAAACGAAGTAAAAAAGCAATAATTAAAAGATTTGAAAATAGACCACCTAAAAAGTGCATTGGCATGTCATACCACCATAAAATGCTGTACAAAGAAAGCCAGACTCCAAGTGTATTTAAAATAAAGGTAACAAATGTTGCAGTTGCCCCGCGGGTAAATATTCGGTTTTGAAGAGCTTTTCGCTGTATTTCGTTCATGGGTATATTATACCATAGCTTTTTATTTTCCTTCTTTAACCTCATCCCCGACCCTTCTCCAGCACAACCAGAGAAAGGAGTGTAGTTATATAGAATATGTAAAGTAATAGATATAGTATAAATATAAACTTTTAGCATAAGAAATGAAATTCCCCTCTCCATCGAAGATGGAGAGGGGCCAGGGGTGAGGTAAACAAAAAATCGTGCATATGCACGATTACTTGTTAGGATTATTTGATGATAGTTACCCTAGTTTGTTACTAGGTGGGTGCACTATCAGGTAAACCAAGATTTATCTGAACATCGTACTCCCGAATAAAAATTGTTCTAGAATAATATGTCAAATAATCCTATATTAAGTTTAACTTTTTCACGCAAAAGGTCAATATAGACGAATACAATTTTTTGTATTATTTTTGGAAACGCATATTATTCCAATTTAAATTATACTTTTGTTCAATTAATTTTCTCTCACCTTCAGAAATACTGTTATGATTTTGTAAACCAAGTAAATCTATTGCTTGTTTTATATGTTCTACACTACTGCCTTCTATTTCTAAATATGTTGGCATACCAGGATAAGTATCAATATCAAAACTCCAATCCTTGAATTTAAAAGAATGTCTATCTTTTTCTTGATGAGCATAATTTATAAGACCAATTGCTTCCAAGAGCTTTTTTCCATTTTCAAAGTCAGAAATATCAAGATTTACTTCGTCAGATTGTCTTGTGTTACCTACGATTTTAGATAATGATTTCCAGCTTATTTCAGACATCCCATCACTAGTCTTACGAACTCGTAAATACCAAGGATGATCATTATTTACAATCCCCTTTGGTGAATACCAGTCCACAGTTAAACGAGTATTTTTAATTTCTGTAGCACCAAGACTTTGCAATTTTTCAGCAATTTCTTTAGCATCTACCTCTAAAACTTTTGTTTCTATTTCTTGCATATTATTTTTTTATTTGTTTATCGAAAGTAAAAACTGAATAATCATGATCACTGAAACCATATCTTTCACAAATTTGACCAAAAGAAAAACGCAAATGATCTGCCCAATTAAAACCAAGATCTTTAGATATTTCTTCTACCCTCTCCCAACTTTTACCTTCAATTTCTAAATACGTAGGCACAAGTGGCCAAGTATCAATATCAAACTCAACATCATCTTTAACCCAACGTATTCTTTTACGTTCCTGTGAAAATTTTTCAATAAGTCCAATTGACAATAATAATTTTTTTGTTGTATCAAAATCATTAACAGTAACTTCAATTTCTTTCATACCTTCATCTGAAATAGAACCATCCTCGGAACTAACCCCTAAACGTTGTTTATAAGCAAGTGTTGTTTTACCAAACTCTGATCGCAACCTAACCCAAGCTTTTTCTTCTTTTAATCTATAATCAGGGTAATCAAAATTAGTTATCCTAGATAAAGTCTCCCCTATTTTTTCAGCCCCAATATTAGATAATTTATTTTCTAATTCTTCAGCATTAACCTCTAAAAATTTTACTTCTATTTCTTCCATATTATTCCATTCCAAATTTATTAAATAACATAATATCGTATTTACCATCAATAACATGGTCTTCTTCTGTAATACCAAACTCAGCTAAAAACCCAAAAAGTTCTTGTTGGATTTTTTTACGTTCTTCAGGGTCAGGATTTTCAACAACTTTTTCAATTTCAATAAATTCACCAAGACGTGCAACGTCATCCAAAACTATTTCCATATCTTTATAATTAGTTTTGATTCTCTTTTTATCTACAGTTGGAACTTGTTTATAGCCAAGCAAATGAAAAACTTCTAGCATTTTATCCCCGTCAGAAATTTCAAATTCTTTTTCAATACAATCCTGTTTACTTGATTGTGGAATTTTTAAAGTAAAAAAACTTTTACCGTTTTGTTTACGGACGCGCAGTACTGGTACGCCAAGTGGTGGTGGAAAAACCTGATCTCCTGGTATAAAAATACTATCTATTTGATGTAATTCTTCCCCAAATGAACACCCTAAATCAGCAAGCTTCTTTTTTACAGAATCTCTATCTTTTAATTTTGCTTTTATTTCAACTTCATACATAAATTTACTATAACACAAAATCCTCCATTTATAGGAGGATTTTAGTAGTATTATTCGTCAACACCAAAACGTTTGTAGTCCATGATTTTTATATCTCCAAACCAGTGTTTGATTTCATGCTCTGCTTCTTCTGGAGTTTCTGAACAGTGAACAATATTCATAACTGCACGCTTTTCCATATTAGCTAATGCTGGTGAATCAATAGAGAAATCTCCACGAATTGTACCCATATCAGCTTTATAAGGCATTGTATCACCTGCAATTTTACGAACAACATCAACAGCATGTACGCCTTTGACTACCATTTTAACAAGTGGAGCTGAAGTCATGTAATCAATAAGCCATTTTCGGATTTCTGGACCAATTTCACTAGCTTCTGTTGTACCAAAATCAGCCATTGCATCATACCCATATTTTTCATATGTAGTTAATGTTTTGTTCCCTAGACGTGTTATCCATTCTTCAGACTTTGGATAGTGGTCATTTACTTTATCAAATTCTGGAGTAAACATTTCCAAAGCAACAATTTTTAAATCTCTTTGCTCTAGGCGACGAATAACTTCACCAATAAGGCCTTTTTTAACGCCATCTGGTTTAAGCATTACATAAGTAAGCTCTTCTTTTGGGTGTTTCATAATAAAAATAGCGCTGTGCGCATGATAATAATAACTAATATCTATATAGAGAATAGCAAAAAAACACTTGCTTTGCAATATTGCTTGTCCGGTCCCCGGGTCTGAATTAACCTCTATTATATTTAGCGATGATTTCAGCTTCAACTTCATCACGGTCACGGCCATAACGAAGATATGATAATTCTTTAAGTAGTGGAACAATTTCAGGGTTACTTGGTGGATTGTCTGCTGTTCTTAAATTAAATGGTTTTACTGGTTGACCTTTGTGGAGCATTGCCATATAGGCCTCACGGTTTTCCAATTTCATAATATCAGTTGCACTAAATACTGGCTCATATTGTTTTTGCATAAATTCTGCATCTTCTGGTGAAATACGAAAACAAGCTTTAGAACCCACGTTACCAAAAACCGCACCTTTGATATCATCTTGAAGCTGACTAATGTACTGATGAGCCAAGTTTAAAGACAAACGGTACTTACGCGCCTCGGAAAGAATTGAAGAAATAGCCGGAGTTGTAACATTTTGGAATTCATCAATATAAAGGAAAAAGTCTTCTAATTTTTTACCATAAGAATCCGCGCGAGAAAGTGCAGCCATTTGGAATTTCATAACCAAAATCATACCAATCAAGTTCGCATTCATCTCCCCAAGACGGCCTTTGGATAAATTAACCAATAGGATTTTTTTATTATCCATAATATCGCGCATATTTAATACGGATGTTTCTTGAACAATAATAGGTCTTAGGAATTCATTAGAAATTAGTGGATCAAATTTAGATGTAACATATGGTACAAAGTTAGCTAATCCTGATTCCCCGGTGGTTTCCTCGGCACTTTTCCAGAATTGTTTAACTATAGGATTTTTACAATGTGATAACTTCATATCCCGAAATTCTTTATCTGCCATAACTCGTGAAATTTCAAGAAGTGTATTCCCAGATTCTGGATGATCCATCACCAGCATTGCCGAGTTTTTAAAATATTGTTCAAAAAGTGGACCCCCACTGGTTTTAAGATCAAATAATTGGTTAAACACACTCATTAAATTATCAATAACCATCGTTTTTTGTTCAGGGAAACGTGGATCAAATTCAAGCATGTTTAATGCCATTGGACGTGGAGTATATGCTGGATCAAAATAGATAACATCATCAATACGGTCTTTAGGAACATAACTTAAGATATCTTGAATATCGTTACCATGCGGATCAATAAAACAACAACCATGACCTTTGGCTATGTCTTGAGATATCATAGTCCGCAAAATTCCAGATTTACCAACACCAGTTTGACCAATTACATACAAATGACGCATGCGGTCTTCGGTACGCATAAATATAGGAGTTGTAATACCACGGTATGAATTGTAACCAAGTAGTACCCCATCGTCATCATCTCTTACATCACCCATTTCAATTGGGGCTGGTGATCCGGCTGCTTTGGCTTGTTTAAGTTGTGGAGAATTTTCAATATCATAAGGGAAATGAAATATTGTGGCCATTTCAGATAAATTAAGTGGCATAACAATATTCTTATCAAATGTTCTATATATAAAATCGTGTAAAAATGATTTCATTTTAGAATCACTAACACGATTAAACTCAATCCCGTTCCTGTGTGATTCAGTGAATTGATTAAATCCAGATTCAATTTCTGTTAAAATACTTTTTGCTCTATCTTTACTTTTACTTGTTGCAATTATTTTAAGATTTACACCCATAATTGGACGTTTTACTTTTTCTTGAATATAACCAATTGATTCATCATCGGTTTTATGTTCGTCATTTTTTTCATCTTTGGTTTTGTTTGATATTAAATCAACAGTAAGTTTACCAAAACTATTAGCTAATTTACCCAAAGCTGACCGCATCAAATCTTTAACTTTTTCACCTTTTTGAACTTGTTTTAAAATAGAATGATATTTATCAATATATTCTTCGGATTGTGGCATGATTGTTAATTGAACAGCAGCACCTTCACCACTACGTTTTAGTTTAGTAAAAACATTAATCAAAATATTAAGTGGATCATGGTCAAATGTATCAAAAGTTTTTATTGGAAAAACTTCATAATTTTGAAGCATTCCATAAGATGCTGCCGCAACGGATCCTTCTTCTGGGAATAAATTATAATCATCTGGGATTTCATTAATTCTTGCTTTTGGATGAACACCAAAAATATGCTTTTCCAAAAGTTGAGCTTTCTCTGCAGGAACCGCAGCGTAAAAAACTATATGATCAGTATTATTAGCTAAAACAATTTCTAATGAAAAATGAGATTTTTCTTTATTTTTTGGAGTTTCTGCAATTGATTGCATACCCGCATAAAATTGCTCCATTGCTGTTATTAATGCCTTGAAATCAGTATTGTCTTTTTCATTTTCTGGCTCAGGTAGAGTAATTTCAAAAAGTCGCATATCAATTTGCTTCCATAATTCACTAGTATTTTTAATTCCTGGTAATGTATGAGCTTCACATAAATATTGAACTAAAAATCTATGAAAATCAGCATCAATATGTGGATCATTTAATTCTAAAACTACATCAATAGTCGACAAAATTCCCTTTTTCATCATTAGAGCAAAAAGCTCTTCCATTGTTTTGTCATGAGTTTCTGGTTTTAAACGAAGAACAATGTCATCACTTTCTTCTTTAGGTATTTGCATTTCAACAGGCTTTGAGATACTAGCTGTAATATTTTTATATTCATTTAATGTTTGTTCTGCTATTTTTTCTTTATTTGTTTCAAGTCCAGAGTCTTTTAATACTTTTTCTTGGCGAGATAATTCACTACGCAAAAAAGCAATCTCCTCTTCATGAGATTTAAATACTGGGACCTCCATAGGAGTAAAAGTTTCCATGAAAGTATTATATCATAAGACCTCTCCCCTTGCCCCTCTCCTTAATAAGGTAGAGGGGAAAAGTTAAAAAATAACCTCCTATAAGTCCGACCTCTTATGTTCGTGAGGTCGGACTTCTTTTAAATTACAAAGAATACCACACCCCACCTAAATCCTCCCCGTCTCCAGGGAGGACTTTAAATACAAATTAATAAAGAAATGATATTATTTAAAAATGAAGACGGTTTTTACAAAATCTACCTTAAAAGAAAGAAGGCAGGATCTAAGGAAAAATATGACAGTAGTAGAATCTTTGCTTTGGAATAGATTAAGAAATAAACAAATAGGGTTTAAATTTAGAAGACAGCATAGTATTGGAATATATATCGTAGATTTCTATTGCGTAGAGAAGAAATTAATAATTGAATTAGATGGTAAAGTGCATTTAAAAAATAAGGATTATGATAAAGGAAGAGATAATTATTTAAAATCTTTAGGTATTAATGTGTTTAGAATTAAAAATGAAGAAGTAGGTACAGATATTGATAAAGTAATATTTAAGATAAAAATGAAACTAAATTCCCTCCCTGGACACGGGGAGGGTTAGGGTGGGGTGCGTATATATATTAAACTTAAACCTTGGTTAAAATTTCATACCCAGTCTCTGTTATTAAGACTGTATGCTCAAAATGAGCAGATAGATTATGGTCTTTAGTTGTTACTGTATAACCATCTCGAGAAAATGATACAAAACGAGTCCCCATTGTCAGCATTGGCTCGATAGCTATAACCATCCCTGGTTTTAAAATATCCCCTGTACCAGCTTTACCATAATTAGGGATATATGGGTCTTCATGGACAGTATAACCCACTCCATGGCCAGCTAGTTCGCGAACAATTCCATATTTATAAGGTTTTACATACTTTTCAATTGCAGATCCGATGTCCCCAGTACGAGCATTTGGTTTTATTGCTTTGATACCAGCCATTAAAGAATTTTGAGTTATCTCTAATAACTTTTTAGCTTCATTTGATATCTTACCAACAGCAACAGTAATCGCATGATCAGTATACAAACCATCATGAATAAGCCCCCCATCAAGAGTAACAATATCACCTTCTTTTAAAATCTGATTTTCATTTGGTATACCATGAACAACCACATCATTAACAGATGTACAAAGTGATGCTGGAAAAGGATTTTTAACACCTTCGGGGCGATAGCCCAAAAATGCTGGATCATCCCCCATTTTACGGATTTCTTTTTCAAAAATAATATCTAATTCTTTAGTCGAAATCCCTGGCGCAATGTGTAAACTTGTAGTCAAAATTGCTTGGGCTAAATGCCGTCCTCCAGCTCGAAGCGATTCTATTTCATTAGGTTTTTTAATTGTAACCACGTATAACACTGTAACACAAAATCGTGTTTTCGTGAAGGAGTTTAATTTTTAATTAAAGTCCCTATAAATTCACGGCCTTCGATATAATTTCTTAAGTTTTCTAAATTATTACCATTCATTATGGCTACCTCTATCCCTAGTTCGTCTGCTTTTTTAGCTGCAATTGGGTCAAAAGGTGCATTTAATCCTGGGTCCCATTCATTAGGAAGTAATGCCCTAAAATCAGCCCAATTAGATTGCTCTATTTTAACTGCATCTGGGAATTTTTTAGGATCTTTTGTATATGCAAAATCAATATTTGAAAGATTTATAACACTTTTAGCCCCTGATTGTTCCGCACATAGTATCGCGTCATAATCAGTAGAACAACCTGGCTTCCATCCAGCACCAATTATAATATTCGAATCAATAGACTCTAATTCTTTAGGGTTACGAATTATTTCATTATATGTACTATCTCCAAAAGATAATTTTATAAATTCCGCATTAAAAACCGTGGAAGCTATTCCTAATAAATCTAAATCATTATTTGTAACAGTTCTAATTTCTTT
>JACCDY010066172.1_pt1 | contig 12207 bp, 10 predicted proteins | sample 7446391 | NCBI WGS metagenome assembly JACCDY01 (sample SAMN15323451, study PRJNA562643) | freshwater metagenome | isolation source: river surface water | place: USA:Blue River Watershed | collected 2017-08-18 | reverse complement strand
TGGCACAGTTGGATCTTCGCCACCTTGATCACCATTTGTGCAGATGCAGTAAGAAACCTTTATGCCAGCTGCTGTCCATTTTGCAATAGTTCCGGCGGCACCAAAATCACAATCATCTGGATGGGCGGTTACTACTAATACTCGTTCAATTTCACTATCTGCGATTGGCTCCATTTGCGAAAGATTACCGCACACATTGAACTGTCAGTACCGCCGATAGGATTATCGATATGTCTGCGTTAACCGATGGATTAAATCCACAACAAGTAGAGGCGGTAACGCACGAAGGCTCACCATTATTAGTTGTCGCAGGTGCTGGTTCTGGAAAAACTCGAGTACTCACTAGAAGAATTGCATACTTACTTGCCAAGCGAAATGTTGCACCGTACGAGGTTTTAGCAATTACCTTCACCAATAAAGCTGCTGGAGAGATGAAGGAACGTGTTGCCGAGTTAGTAGGAGATCGTGCTCGCAGTATGTGGGTATCAACCTTTCACTCTGCATGTGTTCGTATTTTGCGTAAAGAGGCACAACTACTTGGTTACTCAAACTCATTTACGATTTACGACCAAAGTGATTCACTGCGATTAATCACCTTAGTAATGCGGGATATGAATTTAGATTCAAAACGTTATGCACCACGTGCGGTACAGGCCTTAATCTCATCTGCAAAAAATGAGTTGCTTGGTCCAGCTGATTACTTAAATCAAAGCAAAAATCAATTTGAGCAGATCGTTGCAGATGTTTACGCCATATATCAAAAACGTTTAACCGGTGCTAACTCAATGGATTTTGATGATCTGATTGCTAAAACTGTTGAGGTTTTGCAACGTCACCCTGAAGCACGAGCAAAGTACCGCTCTAGATTTCGCCATATTTTGGTGGATGAGTATCAAGATACCAACCACGCCCAATATATTTTGATTAAAGAGTTAGTTGGTGATCTTCGTGATGGATTTCCACTTGCAGAACTTTGCGTGGTGGGCGATGCCGATCAATCTATCTACGCTTTTCGCGGCGCTAATATTCGAAATATCCTGCAATTTGAAGCTGATTATCCGCAAGCACGAACCATCTTGCTCGAACAAAATTATCGCTCTACGCAAAATATTCTCTCCGCCGCAAACTCAGTAATTGCAAATAATGAAAATCGCAAAGAGAAAAATCTATGGTCTGAATCAGGTGCAGGCTCCACTTTGATTGGTTATGTAGCCGAAAGTGAACATGATGAAGCTGAATATGTAGTTAGCCAGATTTCTAGATTACGTGATCTGAGTAAATCAAACCCGGGGGATACTGCAATTTTCTACCGTACAAATGCACAATCTCGTGTTTTTGAAGAGGTTTTCTTGCGAAGTGGCATTCCATACAAAGTAGTTGGTGGAGTTCGATTTTATGAACGACGAGAGGTAAAGGATTTTCTAGCCTATCTGCGAGTATTGGTAAATCCAGAGGATGAGGTTTCACTGCGTCGAATTATTAATACACCAAAGCGGGGAATCGGCGATCGCGCTCTAGATCAAATTGATTTGTATGCATCAACCAATGGTTTAACTTTTTGGCAAGCATTATGCGCAGTAGAAAACAATCAAGAGATCGCTGCTCGCTCTGGAAGTTCCATCATTGAGTTTGTTAAGTTAATTCAATCGCTACAAACATTGGTGGAAGCTAAAACCCGTCCATCGGTAATTGCGCAAGCAGTTCTCGAACAATCTGGTTTGTTAGCCGAATTAAGTGATAGCAGTGATCCGCAAGATGAGGTGCGAGTAGAAAACTTAGAGGAACTTGTTGCGGTGGCAACTGAGTATGAAGAGAGTGAAGTAGATGAGGGCGAAGAGATTTCATTAGTTGGTTTTCTCGAGGATGTTTCACTAGTTGCAGATGCTGATCAAATTCCAGAGGGTGAAGATCATGGTGGCGTTGTAACCATGATGACTCTGCATACCGCCAAAGGTTTAGAGTTTCCCACTGTTTTCTTAACCGGCATGGAGGAAGGAATATTTCCGCACTCTCGAACACTTGGTGATCCAGAGGAATTACAAGAAGAGCGCAGACTTGCCTATGTTGGTTTAACTAGAGCGCGCGAGAATTTGTTTATTACTAGAGCTGAGTACCGTTCCTCATGGGGTGCACCAAATTACAACGCACCATCTAGATTTTTATCTGAGATACCTGATTCAGTAATTGAATGGAATGAGGTTCAAGAAAAAGCATCTTCAAGTTTTACTTCAAGTAAATCATCTATTCGACGAAACTATGTTGCACCAAAGCCAACTGGAAAAAGTTCTAGCAACACAATGCAATTAGAAGTTGGTGAGCGTGTGTCACATGACACATTTGGTTTAGGAACTGTTGTTGCGGTTACCGGTGCAGGCGATCGAGCCGAGGCAACTATTAATTTTGGCTCATTTGGCGAGAAACGCTTACTACTTCGCTATGCACCAGTCGAGAAATTATAAATTTTAAAGAGTATTCATTAGGATCACGCCGTGGATTTATTTGAGTATCAAGCGCGCGATTTATTTGAAGCCCATCAGATTCCAGTTCTAGCTGGCGCAGTTGCATCAACCCCAGAGGCTGCTGAAGCTGCCGCTGCAAAAATGGGTGGCAAGGTTGTAGTTAAGGCGCAAGTAAAAATTGGTGGCCGCGGAAAAGCGGGCGGCGTAAAGCTTGCCGAGAATGCGGCTGATGCCAAGGAAAAAGCAAAAGCAATTTTAGGAATGGATATTAAAGGTCACACAGTTCATCAAGTAATGATTGCGCAAGCAGCACCAATTGCTTCCGAGTACTACATGGCAATTTTGTTAGATCGCGCCAACCGAAACTTTTTGGTTATGGCATCTGTTGCTGGGGGTATGGAGATTGAAGAGGTTGCACATAAAACTCCAGAGAAATTAGCAAGAGTTGGCATCGATCCAAACAAGGGAATTGATAAAGCGAAGGCATTAGAAATTGCAAAGAGCGGACAATTTCCCGCAGATGTACAGGATCAAGTAGCAGATGTTTTAGTTAAATTGTGGGCCGCCTTTGTTGCTGAAGATGCAACCTTGATGGAGATTAATCCACTTGTAAAAACAGAGGATGGCAAAGTTGTTGCGCTCGATGGCAAGGTCACATTAGATGACAATGCTGGATTTAGACATCCAAATCATGAAGCATTAGTTGATCACGCATCAACAAATCCACTAGAAGCACTAGCTAAAGAAAAAGATTTAAATTATGTAAAGCTTGATGGCGAGGTTGGCATCATTGGAAATGGTGCAGGTCTGGTTATGAGCACATTAGATGTTGTTGCTTATGCAGGTGAAAAGTATGGTGTCAAGCCAGCTAACTTCTTAGATATTGGTGGCGGTGCATCTGCTGAGGTAATGGCAAATGGTTTATCAATTATTTTGGGTGATCCAGATGTGCGAAGTGTTTTTGTAAATGTATTTGGTGGCATTACCGCTTGTGATGCAGTTGCAAATGGAATTGTGCAAGCACTTGAAATTTTAGGAAGCAAAGCAACTAAACCGATTGTAGTTCGCCTAGATGGAAACAATGTTGTTGAAGGTCGCAGAATTCTTAACGAGGCTGCACACCCACTTGTTCAACAATTAGACACAATGGATGGCGCAGCGGCAAAAGCTGCAGAGTTGGCGGCTCGCTAATGGCAATCTTTATTAATGAAAACAGCAAAGTAATTGTGCAAGGTATGACTGGCTCCGAAGGAACTAAGCACACCAAGCGCATGCTTAAAGCTGGCACAAAAATTGTTGGTGGCGTAACTCCTGGTAAGGGCGGCCAATCAGTTGATATGGATGGCACGCAGATTCCAGTGTTTAACTCTGTTGCAGAGGCGATGTCTGCAACTGGTGCAAATGCATCTGTTGTTTTTGTTCCACCTAAGTTTGCAAAGGCTGCCGTAATTGATGCGGTTGATGCCAAGATGCCATTTGTTGTTGTTATTACTGAAGGTATTCCAGTTCATGATGCTGCCGCGTTTTATGCATATGCAGCTAGCAAGGGAACAACTCAAATTTTAGGACCTAACTGTCCTGGAATTATCAGCCCTGGAAAATCAAATATTGGAATTATTCCGGCGGATATCACCGGACCGGGAAAGATTGGTTTAGTTTCAAAATCAGGAACTCTGACCTACCAAATGATGTATGAACTTCGTGACTTTGGATTTACCACTGCAGTAGGAATTGGTGGCGACCCAATTATTGGAACAACACATATCGATTGCTTACGTGCATTCCAAGATGATCCAGAAACACAAGCGATTGTGATGATTGGTGAAATTGGTGGCGATGCAGAGGAGCGTGCTGCGCAATTTATTAAAGAGTATGTAACCAAGCCAGTTGTTGGATATGTTGCTGGATTTACTGCACCTGAAGGAAAGACAATGGGACATGCCGGTGCAATTGTCTCTGGTTCTTCCGGAACAGCTGCTGCGAAAAAAGAAGCATTAGAAGCTGTCGGTGTTGCGGTTGGTAAAACACCAAGTGAAACCGCTAACTTGATGCGCAAGATTTTGAATGGATAAGCAAAGCAGATAGGAACACCATGGTTGCGCGTACCGTTTCCGTAACGCTGCAACAAGTAATTAGATCAATCTTTTTAATTGTTTTTCCACTCGCCTTTATTACCTTATTTGCTTGGGCAACCGCCGGAAGTACATATGGCACAACATCTGATCCAATGCGAGCTGCGGTATGGCTTTGGCTCGGCGCACACTTAACACCATTTAATATTTCAAATGAATCTATGGATGGTTATCTATCTTTATTACCGATAGGTGCTGCGGTTTTGCCATGGCTTGCCATGCGAAATGGCTATCGCAGATCAATTGAAAGAGTCGGTGATACTAAATCAACTCGTACCTACTTTATTTTTTGGTACCTAATTACTTACACACTACTTGCATTAGTTGCCAACAATTCACAAGCCCATATTGATTGGCAACGCGGCCCAGTAACGGTTTTATTTATATTAATAACTGCAACCTTTTCATTAAAGGCAGCGAACTTTCTCAAACTACCAGCCCAATTCTTTTTGATCATGCTGGGAATCGCTGGTTTGGTTTTCACAACCTCACTAGTCATGAATTTTCAAACTGCAAAAAATCTATCGATCGTTTTGCAACCGGGCATTGTCGGTGGCTTCTTGTTGTTGCTACTTCAACTGGCATACCTACCAAATATTTTTATCGCCACCCTAAGTTATATTTTTGGCGCAGGTATATTTCTGGGTGCCAACACCGAGATCTCACCAACCATATTTTCACTTAAAGAGATTCCGGCAATTCCAGTATTAGCCGCACTTCCTAGCGGAACTGTTACATGGTTGCTCTTATTTACAGTAATGATCGCTATCTACGGTTGGTTTAATTTAATTATTTTGCGTAAATCGCAGGAATTTATCAAGATTAAGAATCAAAGCATCTTGCGCTTTTTTGTGATCTCAGTTGGTGGCTTTAGCGCACTGGCCTTCTTAGGCTCTGGATCATTGATTACTTCAAATATGTCACCAGTCGGTGTGAATATTGAAAAGGCAGCATTAATTATTGCTAGCCAATTGGTATTTGTGTTGTTAATTCAGATATATCTTCCTAAATTAATCGGTAAATTAAATGATAAAGGTAGAGTTAAACCATGAGCGCGCAGATATTAGATGGCAAGGCGGTTGCGCAAAAAATTAAGTTAGAGATTGCCAGTCAGGTAAAGTCATTGAAACGACAACCTGGCCTTGGCACAATTTTGGTAGGAGATGATCCAGGTTCTGTCTCATATGTTGCCGGAAAGCATCGCGATTGTGCTGAGGTTGGAATTGCTTCAATTCGAATAGATCTACCTGGTACTGCAACTGAAAACGAAATTTTGCAGGCGGTTGCTCAATTAAATAAAGAGGCTAATTGCACCGGATTTATTGTTCAGCTACCTCTACCAAAGGGCGTTGATGCACAGAAAGTTTTAACCGCAGTTGATCCAAATAAAGATGCCGACGGATTGCACCCAACTAATTTAGGAAATTTAGTTTTGGATAAACCATCAATCACGCCCTGTACGCCAAAGGCAATCTTGAGATTACTTACTGAGTACAAAATTAATCTATCTGGTAAGAGAGTCTTAATTATTGGTCGCGGCACAACTGTTGGTCGGCCGTTATCAATCTTGCTCTCCCAGAAGCAGGTAAATGCCACGGTCACCGTGGCTCATACCGCTACTGAAAATTTAAATGAGTTGATGAAAAGCGCAGATGTAATTGTGGCAGCAATTGGTAAACCACATTTTGTTAAGCCAGAGATGATTAAAGCTGGAGCGGTTGTAATAGATGTTGGAATCACCAGAACTGATGCTGGCTTGGTCGGAGATGTTGATCCAAAGGTGATCGATGTTGCCGCTTACTTTGCGCCAATGCCTGGTGGCGTAGGTCCAATGACTCGCGCCATGTTGCTTAGTAATTTGATTGAGTTGGCCAGCAAATGAGAGAGAGTTTTACCTTAGATCAAATTCGTAGATTCTCTTTAGTAGTAGTTGGTATCGGAATCATTATTGGAATCAGTGGGGCTGTCAGAACCGGCTCAATAATTCTTTCACTCAGCGCCAGCATCTTTGTTGTGGCTAGATATTCGCAGCTTCAGGTCAAGCGTGGCATTGAGTTAGTGTTGCCGATCACGATCTGTGCGCTGCTTTTTGTATTGGCATTATCACTGCCACACGCTCGGTAATATTGCGCCCGAGCCAAGGAGATTAAATGAGCAGATCTGGAAAAGTAACTGTTGTTGGTGCAGGATTTTATGGATCAACCACCGCACTTCGATTAGCAGAGTACGACATATTTGAAACGGTAGTTTTAACAGATATTGTTGAAGGAAAGCCAGAGGGTTTAGCTTTAGATATTAATCAATCTCGCTCCGTTGAAGGATTTGAAACCAAGGTAATTGGTGCAACAACTACACCAGATGGTGCTGGTTATGAAAAGACAGCTAACTCAGATGTTGTTGTAATTACTGCCGGTCTACCACGTAAGCCTGGCATGAGTCGTATGGATCTAATTGGCGTTAATGCTGGAATTGTTCGTGGTGTTGCCGAAAATATTGCAAAGCACTCGCCAAAAGCGGTAATCATTGTGGTTTCTAATCCACTAGATGAAATGACTGCACTTGCACAGATCGCAACTAAATTTCCACACAACCAAGTTATGGGACAAGCGGGCATGTTAGATACCGCTCGCTTTACAAATTTTGTTGCTGAAAAGGTTGGTGTACCAGTATCAGCGGTTAAAACTTTAACCCTTGGCTCACATGGTGAAACCATGGTTCCGGTGCCAAGTCGTTGTACCGTAAATGGCAAACCATTATCAGATGTATTGAAAGCTGATGAGATCGCTGAATTAGTTGATCGCACACGCAATGGTGGTGCAGAGATTGTTGGATTATTAAAAACTGGATCTGCATACTACGCACCATCTGCTGCAGCTGCCCGTATGGCAAAGGCTGTTATCGAGGATTCAAATGAGGTAATGCCGGTATGTGCATGGGTTGATGGCCAATATGGAATTAGCGGCGTATATCTTGGAGTAGAAGCACAAATTGGCAAGAGCGGAGTTGTAAAGGTAATTGAAACTGCATTATCCGCTGATGAGTTAGCTTCATTGAAGGTAGCCGCAGAGGCGGTACGTGCTAAACAAGCAGATGTTCAAACTCTTTAAGAGTTAAAAGAAAGTTAACGTAACAGCAGACTAGAGAAGAGAGCGCATGAATAAGATCAAGGTAGAGGGCACCGTTGTTGAATTAGATGGCGATGAAATGACCAGAATTATCTGGCAATTCATCAAAGACTCATTGATCCTGCCTTATCTAGATGTGAATCTTGAGTACTACGACCTAGGTATTGAACACCGCGATGCTACAAATGATCAGGTAACTATTGATTCTGCCCACGCTATTCAAAAGCATGGAGTTGGCGTTAAGTGCGCAACTATTACTCCAGATGAGGCTCGCGTTAAAGAGTTTAATTTAAAGCAGATGTGGAAGTCACCAAATGGAACTATCCGTAACATTTTAGGTGGCGTTATTTTCCGTGAGCCAATTATTATTAAAAATGTACCAAGGTTGATTCCTCACTGGACTAAGCCAATTGTGATCGGCCGTCACGCATTTGGAGATCAATACAAAGCAACAGATTTTCGCGTTCCAGGTGCCGGAAAGTTAACCGTTACCTTCACGCCAGCTGATGGTTCAAAGCCAATGGAGTTTAATGTCTTTGATTTCCCATCATCAGGTGTTGCGATGGCGATGTACAACCTAGATGATTCAATTCGCGACTTTGCGCGTGCTTCATTTAATTATGGTTTGGTTCGTAATTACCCAGTATTTTTATCAACAAAAAATACAATCCTTAAAGCATATGATGGCCGCTTTAAAGATATTTTTGCTGAGGTTTTTGAGAAGGAGTTTAAAACTCAATTTGATAAAGCTGGGCTTGAGTACGACCACCGGTTAATCGATGACATGGTGGCAACCTCACTTCGTTGGGAGGGTGGATATATCTGGGCATGTAAGAATTACGATGGCGATGTGCAATCAGATACCGTCGCACAGGGTTACGGCTCACTTGGTTTAATGACATCAGTATTAATGTCACCAGATGGTCGCACCGTAGAAGCCGAGGCAGCACATGGAACTGTGACTCGTCACTACCGTGATCACCAAGCTGGTAAAGCAACATCAACAAATCCAATTGCATCTATCTTTGCTTGGACCCAAGGGTTGCAACACCGTGCCAAGTTAGATAACACTCCAAAGGTTGCTGAGTTTGCTAAGACCCTAGAGCGAGTATGTATTGAAACTGTTGAGAGTGGAAAGATGACAAAGGATCTTGCATTGTTAATTAGCAATGATGCACCTTGGCAAAATACCCAAGAGTTCTTAGCCTCAATTGATGAAAATCTAAAGAAGGCGATGGCCTAAAAGAGTTCAATAAAAAAGCCCCACTCGATTTGAGTGGGGCTTTTTTGATATCTAATTAATTAATCCGCTTACCGGATGCTGCATCAAATAGGTGAACCGCATCTGGATTAACAGTTACAGTCACAGTTTGACCTGCCTTTGGTGGATTCTTTGGATCCCAGCGAACAATTACTTGTCCAAGCTCTTCAGTTGCAGCAGCAAACTTAAGTGATTTATCTACTGGCTTGCCGTAAACAAATGCATCTGCACCTAACTCTTCAACAACCTCAACTGCAACCTCAAAGCCAGTTGATGCTGGTGAGAAACCTTCAGGGCGAACTCCAACTGTTACTGATGAACCAGCAGAGGCTGGAACTGCAATACTGAGATTTCCTAGCATCGCCTTTCCACCTGAAACTGGCGCAGTAAGTAGGTTCATCGCAGGTGAGCCGATAAAGCCAGCTACGAAAACATTTTGTGGCTTATCGTAAAGATTACGTGGTGTATCTACTTGTTGTAGCAAACCATCTTTAAGAACTGCCACGCGATCACCCATGGTCATAGCCTCAACCTGATCATGAGTTACATAAACAGTTGTGATTCCTAGACGACGTTGTAGCGCTGCAATTTGGGTACGAGTTGCTACACGAAGCTTTGCATCAAGGTTTGATAATGGCTCATCCATTAAGAAAACCTGTGGTTCACGAACAATCGCACGACCCATTGCAACACGTTGACGTTGTCCGCCAGATAATGCCTTTGGTTTACGATCTAAGTACGCTTCAAGATCTAATAACTTTGCCGCCTCTAAAACGCGACGATCACGCTCTGCCTTATCAATGCCAGCAATCTTTAATGCAAAGCCCATGTTCTCTGCAACTGACATGTGTGGATATAGTGCGTATGACTGGAACACCATTGCGATATCGCGATCCTTAGGAGCAACATTTGTTACATCCTTATCGCCGATACGAATTGAACCAGTATCGATTTCCTCTAGTCCGGCCAACATACGAAGTGATGTTGATTTACCGCAACCAGATGGACCAACTAGTACTAAGAACTCGCCATCATTTACGACGAGATCTAATTTATCTACAGCAGGTTTGGTTGTTCCTGGATAGATGCGAGATGCCTTTTCAAAGACAACTGATGCCATTTCTTTACTCCTTCTCCGGGCAGGTACGTGCCCGACGATCCGTTGGATGAAGGTCTCACGGTTGTGAGAGTTGCCAAAGGTTACGACAAGAGGGGCAAAAATGTGAAGGGGCACGAGTAGCGTCTCATTAGGTGGGCGAGCACGGCGTTAACCCAGATACCATTAGATATATGGCTTATGAGCTTTTAAAAAGCATTGCAATCGTTCTAGGCCTAATCGGCTTAGGCGCTTTTTTCGTAGCCGCTGAGATTGCACTGATCTCCCTGCGCGATAGCCAGGTCAAACAGATTTCACTTCGCGGCAAACGTGGTGCCAAGGTGGCCTTTCTAACCAAGAATCCAAATAGATTTCTAGCAGCGGTTCAAATTGGTGTGACGCTTTGCGGATTTTTATCAGCTGCATTAGGTGCCGAGCAATTAGGTAAGTATGTAATTCCAGAGTTAGTTGCAGCAGGCATATCTGAAAATTCAAGCGAGGTAATCTCTCTTGTTGGAATTACCTTGGTTATTGCATATATCTCTTTAGTATTTGGTGAATTAGTTCCAAAACGAGTTGCCTTATTTAAGGCTGAGCCAATTGCGCTCGCTTCGTCAACAATCATTGACTTAGTTGCCAGGTTGTTTGCACCAATTATCTGGTTGCTTTCTCACTCGACCAACTTAATTGTTCGAATCTTTGGCATTGATGCTAAAACAATTAAGGAGCAAATCTCTGAAGCAGAGTTAATGGATTTAGTATCAGGCCACTCGGAATTAACCGAGGAGGAGCGAGATATAGTTGAAGAGGTATTTAACGCTAGTGATCGCTTAATCCATGAGGTAATGGTTCCTCGCACCGAAGTTGATTTCTTAGATGCATCACTTCCGATTTCACAAGCTCGCAAGATTGCAGTTGAACTTGCACACTCTCGTTACCCTGTTATTCGCGGTACCAGTGATGAGGTTATTGGTTTCCTGCATGTACGTGACTTACTAAATCCAAAGTTAGATGACTCAGAAATTACCATCATTGAGTTGGTAAGAAGTATTCAATTCTTGCCCGGTACTAAAGGGGTATTACCAGCCTTAACTGAGATGCGCGCTAAGCGTCAACATATTGCAATTGTGCTAGATGAGTACGGCGGCACAGATGGCATAGTTACTTTAGAGAATTTAGTTGAGTGCTTAATCGGTGAAATTCACGATGAGTATGACTCACATGAGGGCGAGGTTGAGATTCAACCACGTACCGGAGATATTGAAATTGATGGCTTAATCTCACTTGAAGAGTTGCAAGAGACCGCTGGAATTACGTTGCCAGAGGGGCCATATGAAACAGTTAGCGGTTTCATCATGCACTTCTTAGGCAGAATTGCCGAAGAACATGATGTCGTTCGAGTAAATGGTGCACGCTTTACAATTCTGAGCATGAATGGCAAACGGGTCGGACAAATTTTAATTGCAAGAGATGATCGTTAATCATGTCTAAAAAACGGGTGCTATCTGGAATTCAACCAACGCATGACTCATTTCATCTAGGTAATTACTTAGGTGCGCTAAAGCAATGGGTAGAGCTTCAGCAAACACATGATGCCTTTTACTGTGTAGTTGATCTACATGCCTTAACAGTTGAAACTGATCCAAAGTTATTAGAAAAGCGCACCCTGCTATCTGCTGCGCAATTAATTGCAATCGGTGTTGATCCAAAGATTTGTACATTATTTATTCAATCCCATGTACCGGCCCATAATCAATTGGCATGGGTAATGGAGTGCTTAACTGGATTTGGTGAAGCCGGACGCATGACGCAATTTAAAGATAAATCTCAAAAGGGTGGCGCCGACCGAACCAATGTTGGTTTGTTTACATATCCAATTTTGCAAGCAGCAGATATTTTGTTGTATCAAGCAAATTATGTGCCAGTCGGTGAAGATCAACGTCAGCACATTGAGCTAACTCGTGATCTTGGTCAACGATTTAATTCAAAGTACAAAGAGGTCTTCACAATTCCAGAAGCCCACATCATCAAAGCACTTGCCAAAATAAATGATCTACAAGAGCCAACTGCAAAGATGAGTAAATCCGCCAGTTCTATGGCTGGTGTAATTGAGTTGCTAGATGCACCAGAGGTA
>JACCDY010039193.1_pt1 | contig 12215 bp, 9 predicted proteins | sample 7446391 | NCBI WGS metagenome assembly JACCDY01 (sample SAMN15323451, study PRJNA562643) | freshwater metagenome | isolation source: river surface water | place: USA:Blue River Watershed | collected 2017-08-18 | reverse complement strand
CATATTACTCATAGTATTATAACCACTATTAATTATATTCAAATCCATTTTTTATATTAAAAAAAATAAATCAAAAATAAATCAAAAACAATATTTAAAAATATAAAAATTCAATAATAACTTCATCTGTTAAATACATATTTTTATATTTTTCAATATATTCATATAAATATAACAATCTATCATTATATATTTTTAATGTTTTTTTTGTTTTATTATTTTTAGTTATTACTTTATCTTTTTTAGATATTATAAACATAGAATTATAATTTATTTCATTTTTTTTATATTTTCCAAAATTAAAGTTAATAAAAACTATTGGATTAAAATTTAAATTTGAATAAAAATCTTGTATTCTCAATTCTTCAGAAACCATATTATAATCACGTTGTCCATCGTCATTATCATATAATTCTAAAATAATATTTACATGATTAAACTGTATTAGATAATGAACGTATAATTCACCAATATATTTATTTGTAATATTGATATTATTTTTATTTAATAATATATTTAAATCTTCAATTATATAATTAGATTTTATATTATATTCTATTAATTTTTTATCATTTTTGTGATTTATTGAATAACAATTTAAACTACAATAATTTTTATTAATTGTGTTAATATTACAATACATACATTTTTTTTCTAAAATATTATCACCGCTTACAATATTATCATCACTCATATCATCACCCAAACAACTGTTAATTATATCTTTACAACTTTTACAATATTTTGATTTATTATTTTTAAAATTATATAGTGTATCATCTATATTACAACTCATACAACTCATACAACTCATAATGTTATGTATATATAATAATAATATAATATATTATATTATTATATATTAAAATCAATTATATTGTGTATATTTACATTCTTTTATGTTTTTATTTGAAAATTTTAAAAAATGTACATTATGGTTTATTTGTTTATCATTATTAGATAATTTAGAAAATATATGTTCTAAATTATTCATCATTTTTTCTAATTCATTTTTATTAATTTTTTCATTTTTTAATTCATTTTTCATATTGTTGATTATATCATACCCATTATTAATAAGTTCAATATTCATATTATATAAAAAAAATTATATAATTATATAAAATTATATAATTTTATGTAATTTTAATAATTATCATAACAAATATATTCAAAAATTACTTCTTTATCAATAGTTTTCATATCAGTATATTTTTTAATATAATCATATAACATTTGAATTCTATACATATATAAAGTTCTTTCAGAATTTGTATTAAAACGTTTAATTAATATACCATCTTTCATTGTTATTTTAAACATCGACATTGTAGATTCATTTTTATTATTAATATATTTATCAGGATTAAATCTAATAAATACAATTGGTTTATATTTTAAATCAGTATATAATTCATTAAGTCTTATTTCCTCACATGATAAATCATAGTGTTTATGTTGATTTTCATCAATTTCAATAATAATATTAAAATTATCGCATTTTATTAAACCATCAGGTCTACGTCTTGATTGCCCACCTTCTATGGTTTTATTTCTAATAATTTCTGGTAATTTATTACCAAGTTCTATATTTAAAGTATTTAAATCATCAAATATAAATCTCTCTTTGGTTGAATATTGAACTGATCTTTTATCATTTGGATGTAACCAATAATAACATAATACACAGTTACCATCATATTTATCACTTGCAAATGTTAAATTACATAGTTTACATTTTTTATGAACAACATCTACCATTTTATTAAAATCATCTAATTTTTTTATACAATTTTTACAATATTTTGGAGATAATCCTTTTAAATTATAACTTGGTCGTTTATCATTACAAATTTCACATTTTTTATGTTTCACATCTGTCATTGTTTCAGAACTATGATATTTACAATAATCACCTTGTTTATTATTTTTAATATTCTTAACATTAAATGACGCTATAGTATTACAATTTGGATATTTACATTTTAATTTATTTGTTGAACGATTTATGAATTTTGCTTTTTGTTTTTCTTCAATTTCATTAAATTCTTCACTATTAGTATTTATTATTTTATGTATTTCATTAAATTCATTTATTTCATTAGCATGTTCAGAACAATATATGTTATATGAACTATTAATTGTGTTAAATGATGCGCGTTTATTACATTCTTTAACAATGCATTTTTTATGTTTTACATCTTCAATTTTAATATTTTCATCGTTATTTTCTTTTTTCTTTTCTTTTTCAATTAATTTACTATGTTGTAGACAATAAAGTTTAGTTTTATTATTATTAATACTAAATGTACCAATAAGTTCACAATCATCATAATCACAAAGCTTATGTTTACTCTCTAATTCATTATTAGAATCTATTTCAATATATGATTTATGATCTTTACAATGTGTATATATTTTATTATTATTTTTTTTAAAGACTGCAATTTTATTACAATCGTCAATAATACAATATTTAATAGATGTATTTTTAAATTTATCTTCATCTTTTAAATTTTTATTAATTTTATTTGCACATTTACCACAATATAATTTAATACTATCTTTAGTTTTATTATTTGCACTTTTATAACAAATAATACATACTTTATCAATATGTTTTTTATCGGGTGTTAATGTTTTAGATACTTTAATAAGATTAACTTTAGATTTTTCTTTACGTGTATTAATTCTGTTACCATTAAATGTTTCTGCACATGTTTTGCATAGTTCAGGTGGCCATGTGTTATCATATCCATGCGATGCAATGTTAATGCAATCATCTTTATCACAAATTTTTGGTTCAATGACATTAATAATATCTATTTTATTTATTTTTCTATTAATTAGTCCATGAGTAATACAATATAATGGTTTGTTTTTTTCGTTTCCCATACATGCAATTTTATCACAATTATCATTGATGCAAAATTTATTGATGATAATGTCAGACATAATTTTTTTTAATGGTAGCAGTTTTTATATTATAAAAAAAAATCAAATTTAAATCAATAATATAAATATCATATTGTAAAATTTATGTTGTTAATATATTATTTATTTATTTTTTTATTTTTTAATATTTAGTATGATATAATACATAAAAAATCACAATGTCGGGAAGTGGCTTTTATCCTATCATTGCTAACAATGGTCGTCAAGATGAAATCTTGTACCAACATGAACGTTTAAAAGCTAATATTGCTTTTCATAAACAAGTTCGCCAACAAAAAATCGCATCTGGTGATACTGAAACTTCTCCTTATCCATCTTTAGAAGAAGTTGAAAAAACACACATTTTATTCCCAAATATTAATTTCCGACCATTTGCTAAATTATGTTTTGATTATTTACGTGTACCAAAAACTGGTGTATCTTTCAATAGTCCAATCAGTTTTGAAATTCCACAATATGGTGATTTCTTCAGTGATATGGTTGTACACATGGTAATTGATTCTGCAACTGCTCAATACACTTCAGGCTCCCCAGTTGATGCTTCTGATGTTGCAGTCTGGCGTTATTGCAATCGTCCAGGTGAAAAAATCTTTACCAATGTTGCATTCTCTGTTGCTAGTTCTAACTTAGATAGTTATGAACGTTTAGTTTATCCATTAACTCGTCAAACTTGTATTCCAGCACATAAATTAGCTGGCTGGGATCGATGCATGGGTCAATCTTCTGATTTAGAAGCATATTATGGATACCCAACCACAACTGGTGCTGTTCCACAACCACAAATTATGAAATTTGCATTAAATGGTGGTTTCCAAACTTATCAACAAACTCAACCAGCTTTAAATTTATTCGTACCTTTATTATTCTGGTTTAATGAACCACGCCAAGCTATTCCAGGTTTAGCTATTCCATTTGGTCAACGTGTTATTACCGTTACTATTGCACCACAATCTGATTTATGCCGTGCTATTATCAACACTGGTGCACGTTCTACTTTAGGTGGTCCATATGTACCATCCTTAAATATTTCCACTTGTGATTTATATATTCAAAATATGTTCGTTTCTGATGAAATTCAAGAAATTTATTCCAACCGTGTTGGTTTCAACTTAGTACGATTACATTTATCTCAAACAATCTCTTTAAGTGCCCCATCTGGACAACAAGTATTAAACAGTATGAAATGGCCAATTACTAAATTAACTGCTGTTTTCCAACCATCTGTAAACAATGTCTTTAATAGCAATGTCACTACTCGTGGTTCTCAAGTATCTGTAATTGATGCTTCTATGGAAGACTGGAACCGTTTTGGTTTAGTATCTACTAACACTGTTGCTGCCGGTACTGTAAATGGTACTAGCTCTACTGCTTCTTACATTGTTAAAACCGTTACTGATCACATGTTAACTATTGGTGTTAGTGCTTTTGGTAATGATATTTACAAACCAATGCCAAGCCAATTCTTTAATAGTTACACCCCTTTAAAATTCGGTGCAGATACTACAACCCCCACGGACCCAGGAGTCTTCTTTATTCCGTTCTGCCTCTTTCCAAACAGCTATCAGCCATCCGGACATCTTAATATCTCTAAATTACGTGAGTTCTATCTTAACTATTCTTCCAGTTACATTAGCTCGAGCAATACTGTAAATTGCTTTATCTCAGCTGAGGCTATCAATTTCCTAATGATAACGAAGGGCTCGGCGGATTTACGCTACGTTAAATAATCATTTTGAACTTAATAATAAATATAAATATAATAAACAAAAACATCATAAACTTATATTTTTTTTTGCTAAAATATTCTAAGTTTAATTTTGATTAATTATTTTATTATAAATAATAATATCAAATGTCAACATATTTACAAGCTCGTATTAATAAGTTTATCAACAAAGGTAAAGAATTACATGGCGATCATTACAATTATGATAAAGTTGCCGAAATGTATGAAAGTACTGAAAATGATATTAAAATTATATGTAATTTACATGATTTTGAATTTTTAATTAGACCTAAAAATCATATTGCTAAAGGTAGAAATGGTGGATGCTCTAAATGTTTATCTGAAAAAATTAATAATAAACTAAGTTTAATTGATATTGAAAATATTAAAAATGAAAATGTTAAAAAAAATATTGATATTAATGAATTTTTTGATAGTAATGGTAATATTATTAATATTGATGATATTGATGATAATAAAACTGAATATTATATTCCATTATATAATAAAAATAAAGAAATTGTTGGACAAACTAAAGTTTCAAAAAATATATATTATCATAAAAAAATTAATGGTAAACAATACTTTATTGATGGATTAAAAAATTTAGATAAACAAAAAACTGGTAGCATTAATAAAGATGGTCATGCACAGATGTATATTGATGGTACAACTATTGTTTTTCATAAATTTATAGTTACACAAGTTCAAAATAAAACATATAATTCACATACACATAATATAAAACATATTAATGGTGATAAATTAGATAATACTAATGAAAATTTAAATATAGTTACTGCTTCAGATAATGCAGCAAATCATAAAAATTTAAAAAATAGAGATGGAGAATATTCATATGTTAAACAATCTAAAAATGGAAATTGGGAAGCTACTATACGTTCTAAAACGGGTAATTCACCATCATTATCTATAACATATAAATCTAAACACCATGCAGCACACCATGTTGATTTATTTATTGATCAACATAAATTAAATAAATCTAAGAATAATGTAGATCCTCAATATTTAACAGATTTTGTTAAAAAAGATGGTAAAACTAATTCTAATCCAGAATATAAAAATATAAAAAGATTATCAGATTCATGTTATCTTATTGAGATTCGCAGAGCTATAAATAATGAAAAATATTATTATAGTAAAAGATTTACAACATTAAATGAAGCAGTTATAGCACGTGATAATTATTTAGAAAAATTAAAAGATATTGAATTTAATTTAAAATGTGAAAATATGCCATTATTAAGAGATGATGAAACTAATGAATGTTATTTTATATTAAATGATAATAATATATATATTGATGAAGAAGATTATATTAGAATTATAAACAATAAATATGCATGGAATATTACAAATGGGTATGTTCAAGATTCATCTGGTAGAACATTACATAGATTTATATTAAATCATACTGATAAAGATGATGTTGACCATATTGATAGAAATAAATTTAACAATCAAAAAAATAATTTAAGAATATGTACATCTTCGCAAAATCAACAAAATCGTGGTATTAAAAGTACAAATAAATCTGGATATACTAATGTTGGATCTTATCGTAATAAATTTTATGTTGATAGATCTGCAAATGGTAAAAAATTTAGAATTTCGGGATGTTGTACATCAATTGAAGAAGCTATTGAACTACATGATATTTACGATATAATATACAATAATAGTAATATTATACATAATCCAACAAAAGCTGAATTAAATAAAAATATAATTTTAGAAATATATAATACAATTAAAAATAATTATGATAATGATTTAATTAATAATCAAAGCCGTAAAAATATAACACTGTTTATCTATCAACAATTAAATAAACGTAAATAAAAACATTTTAACCAATTTCATTTTTGATTTATTTTTTTTAAATAAAAATGAATACAAATATAATTGATCGTTTTAATAATAATATGGATTCTATGAAAAGAAAAATAATTGATTTAAATAATGAAAATCCAAATGCTAAAAAGATTAAATTTGATGTGCATTTTATTAAAAATATCTGCGATGATCATACAGAAAGTTCAAATATTTTTGAAAAAATGTATAATGGTATTGAAGAATTAAAAGTAATGGTAAACAACCTTAATATTGAAAACAATATAAAAACTAATCAAATATCTAACCTACAAAATGAAAATGCTACAAAAACACATCAAATAACACATTTACAAAATGATATATCTTATTTAGAAAATCAAAACAATATAAAAACTAAACAGATATCATATTTACAATCTGAAAATATCACAAAAACTGATCAAATACAAAAATTAAACGCTGAAAAGCTATTATTGCATTTAATTGTTATAATTACAGATTTAAATAAAGTTTATAAAATGATATTAAAACATAACACAAATATTGATCCAAAAATTAAAAATATAAAAAATTTTAGAAATTATGATTATTGCCATATAATTCCAGATAAATTAAAAAAAATTAAACATAAAGATACAATTGAAAAAATTAATGGATTTTTAATGTATACCGATACTAACAATCCATTTAATCCATACAATATTGAAACTCTACTAAGTTCATTAAATGATGTGGATTATCCAATAAAACAAGATCTAATAAATCTAATAAATGATCAAAATTTTAAAAATGAAATTAAAAAATTAATACTCGACAGTTCAATTCAAACATGTACAAGTTATACCAATTTATATGGACATTTATATCGAGATTGTATGTAAATGATTTACAAATACATTTATAAATGTATTATTTTTTTTATAAACTTCTAACAAAATTTAAAGATTTTTAATTCTATTTTAATATAAGATTATACAGTATTATAAAATCCAAAAAGCAAAATTGAATTAATTATGTCTGATATTATAACCAATATTATAATAGATACTAACATAAATCTATTAACGTTTAATGATTATATTAAAACCAAAAACTTATCGATTAATAATATATACATTGATAAATTTTGGAATAATATTAATAATAAACATTGGATTTATATTGATGATGTTATGATTGAATGGATTGGTTATGGTGCTAATAGTAAAAATAAACTTATTGAGTTACTTAAAAAAAATTTTAAAATTGATATTGATTATAAAATCTATAATTATGATGAAATTAATAATATTTTTAATTTGACCGCTCAGTCGTATGAAGATAAAGAAAACATCAATGCTGAAATTATAAAAAATAAAGATAAAATCAAACAAAATCTACATAATAGAACAATGCATTTAATTATACATCCAAAATGTTTTAAAAAAATACTAATGATGATCAAAACCAAAAAAGCAGAACAAGTGCGTGAGTACTATATTGATTTAGAAGAAATTATATTTGAATATAGTAAATATCAATTAGATTACACTAACCAACAACTACAACTTAAAGATAATCAACTGGAAATTAAAAATACTCAATTACAATTTAAAGATAGTCAACTACAACTTAAAGATAATATAATTGCAGAAAAACATAAAATAATTATAAAAAAACAACTATTAAAACAAGAACAATACATATATGTTTGCACCAGTCAAAATTATCTTAAAAAATCTATTTTTAAAATTGGACGTACTAATTCAATTAAAGATAGATTAAAAGCGTATACATGTGGAAAAATCACAGCTGATAAATTTAAATATATATTTATTTTAAAAGTACATGATGCTGTTACACTTGAACATTTAATACAAGCTCGTTTAAAGAATTTTCAATATAAAGAAAAAGATGATAGATATAATAATGAATTATTCCAAATTGATTATCATATATTAATTGAATTTATGCAAGATATTGAAAAATTTGAAAATGCTAATATAATTATATTAAATAAATTGATATCCAATACACCAACAACAATTTCTAATATTCCAGAATTTGATGATATAATCATAAATAATGATAATATTTTTAATTATATTAACGATAAATTTATAGAACCAGAAAATAAACGTAAAATAGAAAATAATGAACTTGAACAAGTAGAAGATAAAATAAGATATGATGATCTTTACAAAGATTTTTCACCATCATGTAGATTAAATAAAGAAATTATTAATGAACGGTTAAAACCATATAATATTAAAATGATAGATGAATATGATGGTATTTATGATAACGTACATACTTTTCAATGTTTAAGTATATTTGAACATACATTTAAATGGACAATTGCAAGTATGAGTCAAATCTATAAGAAAGGATGTGCATATTGTAAAAAGAAGAATATATTGAGTGAAACAAAAATATATAAATATAAAGATAAAACATATGAGTTTGTGCAAGAATATACTAACTTTGATGATGTTAAAGATAACACAACAGATTTTTTAAATATACAATTATTAAAAAATATAATTAATGAAGAGCGTTGGTTAACACCTCAAAATGGACATATCTATAGTATATTATCTCCAGATTTTGAAAATAAGTTAAATCTTAATAAAGAATTAACTGATATAGAAAAAGAAACTATTAAAATACTTGAAATTGATTATAAAAAAATGGTTGAACAAACATTAAAAAATAATAAAAATTTTGCATTCACTTATGCAATTGATACAAAAAATAATATAATATATAAATCTAATAGTTTTACATTATTTGGTAATAATTTAAAATATTTAAATGGTACAAGACAAGTTAATCGTAAAACAATCCCAAAACATATTAATAGTAATAAAACATATGCTGGATATAAATGGACGTCAACATTAAATAGTATAGATAATATCGATGATTATGAAATTGTATATTTTTAAAAAAATATAGCTAGTATAGTAAAAATTTATACTAGCTATATTTTTTTATATTTTTTTTAAATCTATTTTGAAATATTTATAAATAATATTAAATAATTAAAATCATGTCGAGTCCATTACCAAAACATAATAAAAAAGATTTTAATGAGTTTACAGTATTAAATGAAAAGATTATACAATTAACAGATAATCATAATAATTTTGAAAATAAATATAGTGAGTACATTATTGATATTAATAAATTAAAAATTAAATTAGAATTACATGATAAATACATTGATAATATTAAAGATAAAATTAATATTATCAACTATGATATAAAAGATATGCAATATGTACTTGATAGTTATGATTCAAAAATAAGAGATAATAAGTATTTATGTGATGATGAACATGAAAATATCAATTCTAAACTTAATAATATTAAACATAATTTAAAAAAAATATGCAACTCTAATGACACAAACTTAGATAAAATTAAATGTGTTGATGAATTGAAGATTGATTTAAAAAAAATTCAGCAAACAATGCTGTTTAATCATTTAATTATTATTATATTTATCTTTTTAAAAGTGCTTTTATTAGCATCTGAAATATATTATATGTAAAATAATTTTTATATTTTTTTTATATATTTAAAGTGTATATACATATTTAACTTTATTGAAATAAAACTTGTAATTTTTTTTCGATTGTATTTTTAATATCAAAAACATCTAAATCATCACTGCGTACAGTTTCGAAATTAATATTATCAATATTTTTTAATGTATTATCAATAATTTTTTTAATATCTTTTTCAAGAGCATTTAATTTTTCAATCGTTGTTTTCTTATTTTTATTAATTGTACGCATTAAACATAATGATGGTTTTACTTTAAAACCATTAAACTCTTCTAGCTGTGGTAATAAACCATATACTACATCAACACCAAAAATTTGTGATGTATTATTAATTGGATTACTTGTACACGCTGCACCAATTCTTTGATTTCTAGTTCTAGCACCACAATTACCATCACAATCTTTATTGCTACCAGTGCAAAATGCAGAGTTTACATATAATTTTTTTAATTTTGTTAATAGCTTAAAAGATTTAATATCTTGTTTATTCAACTTATTAATGATATTACCATTATAACATCTATTATACCAATCATAATCGGTTGGTGTTTTAATGTTATAATATAAATATTCTAAATTTTCTAAATCTTTTAGAACATTACCATTAATTTTATATTTATTTAAATATTTTAAAAATTCATGATTGCAAATGTATTTTCTAAAATTATCTACTTTATATTTATCTTCAGTTGGATAATGAACATCAATTTTTAAATATTTTAGATTTTTTAAAATTGATAAATCTTCAATATTAAAGATTAATCTATTAGAAATAATAGTTAATCTTTCCAATAATGGAAATTTATAAAAATCAATTTTAAAATCATCATCAAAAATATCAGCATTAACAATTAATTCAAGAAGACGCAAATGGTCTTTTTGAAAATATGTAATTGGTGATTCATTTGTAAAAGTATAAGTATTTTTAAGTATATTTTCATCAGTTGTAATATTATTAGCATTAATTTTATCAATATTAAGTCTATTAATATATTCAATATTACTAATTCTGTTATCATTTACATCATTAGCGATTTCATTCATTTTATTACAGATAACATCATCAACAATGATAAAGTCGTCACAACTAGTCACACTCATTTCGTATATACCGTAGATTTACTCTCGATTATTAATATCTAAAAATAAAATCAAAAATGATAGAAATGGATGAAATCAAAATATGACCTTTTCTGTTATATTGTAATATATATGAATTTCAAAATAGAAAAAAAAAATATAAGATTATTTATGTTTATTCATTTATTATAATGTACATATTTCAATCTAAAAATTTACCATTTATTTACAAATAAGCAAATAGCATTCATATATAAAATAAACATAAATACAAAAACCGATTAAGATACAAATATTACATAAATTGATATGTTTAAACATGTGATTATATAATATGTTTTGTAAATATTTTATAAATACTCGTAAGTGATATAACTTATCACTGTTTTTATTTTCAATATTATAAATTTTTGTATTAATTTCAAGTAAACGATTATCTAATAACGTTTTAATGTTATCAAATTGCACATTATATAAATTTTGCACATCTTTGATATCTATTAATTTTTTATTAAAATCTTTAACTGAATCAAATATATTTTTAATATTTTGTATTTCATAATATAATTCTTTAATAGATTCATCATTACTCTTAAAAATAGACTGTATTTTATTATTAAATACATCTTTAATATCATTTATTTTATAACCAATCATTTCATTAATTTTATTTTCATCATAATATTTATTATTCTTTAATATTTGTTTATTAATTTCTGTAATTCTTTTTGCTAAATTTAAATTAGATGGTTCATAATTATTAAATAATTGTAAATTCGGTAATAAATTAAAAATTATATTAGCGATTTTTGGATTACTAGTAATATCTAAACGCCATATACACTCACAATCATATAAATTATTAGAATTTGGATTGTAATTACATTTACCAATACAATTATTTTTATCATTACAAAATCTAATATTAATATACAATGTAATCAATTTTGGTAAATTTTTAAAAGATAATATATCTATTTTATTTAACATATTAAAACGCTGATTACCAACATGTTGATTATGTTGATTAAACAATGGTATTT
>JACCDY010069855.1_pt1 | contig 12216 bp, 10 predicted proteins | sample 7446391 | NCBI WGS metagenome assembly JACCDY01 (sample SAMN15323451, study PRJNA562643) | freshwater metagenome | isolation source: river surface water | place: USA:Blue River Watershed | collected 2017-08-18 | reverse complement strand
CAACAGGGTGGTATCCATTAGCCTCTTTTAACTGCCTAATACTCTCAAGTAAGTTTGCTGTGCCGATGATATTAGTCTGTAAGGTTTCGATAGGTATATTAAATGATGTTTTAGGGTACGATTGGGCAGCTAAATGAGAAATAAACTCTGGCCTAACATCTTTCAGCATTCTTGATATCGCTGCATAATCATTCAGGTCTGCATAATACAAACTGATCCTGTCCTTATTATTTATTCTTTTGGTCAGGTGGTACAAATTGTCCATTGGCTCCTGCCAACGCATCATTCCAACAACATCATATTGTGTATTTTTCAAGACATAATCAGCTAACTGAGAACCAACCTGCCCGGTTATACCTGTAATCAGAATTTTTTTAATCATCACTATCCTTTAAACATACCAAATCAACTCATTATTAATTTACTTTGAATCGAATTCTATTTTTGTCGCCTCAATCAAACTTCTATGAGATCCACACAGGAGTCTGCCAAGCCCTTTTGAGGTCATTGCAATAACTCGTGGCCTATTTCTAAAAAATTCATCGTCCGGTTCTTTTACTTGAAATCGCAAATTTGGAAATGCGTAGTTCTTTAGAGTTTCAGCAAATTCGATTCTTGAGAGCAGCGCTGGGCCACCAAAATTATAGGTGCTTTCAGTGTACTCATCCCATTGTTCAGCTAATGCAATCGAGCCTTTTATAACATCATCACGATGAATAATTGATCGATAGAACGGATGAAATAGTTCAGCCTCTTCTCCAATATCATTGCACTTTGATAAGTACTGAGTAAATTTATCTTCCCTAGAAAATACATATGAAAGTCGAATCGACTTAAATAGTGGATTACCAAAAAACCTCTTTTCAACTTCATGCTTCATTAGAGCATATTCGCCTGCTGGATTGACAACAGCTCTCTCATCGAATGCATCACTTCTATGGCCATAGACAGTATCGCTGGAGAAAAAAATAACTCTCCCACCACGCGCCATCACTTTAGTAACAAATTCAGAAGTCCCTTTTACATTCACAGCCCAAGCTCGTTCATGCTCCCTTGCACAAACATCTGGAGCGGAAATAGCAGCCGTCACAAATACAACATCATATGGTTTAATAATGGAATAGTTAAAATTATTTGGGCTATCCAGTTGCAAAGGGATGAATCCATTGCCTCCTAAGGTAGTCGTAGCCAAAACATCATGACTTAATTTGACATGATTAAATAGGCTGTTACCAATATATCCAGTAGCTCCAACAACAATTAACAAATTACAACAACTCCAAATAAGTGTTATGTAGAAATATTTTCATAAAAGATATCTAAAGGTTAATCACCTAAATGATGATGCATTACCAGAATACATTTTTAACTTTTCTGTTCCACGTTCAACTTTCATGTCTAGTTCTTCAAGTATCCCTGCCAGAATTCCCCACGCAGCTTCAGAACCCCAGTTTTCATGAGCAAATTTAATTCCGTTCTTACTAATCCTCCCCCAAAGAGCTTCGTTTTGATAGAGCTCTAAAATTGTTTCTGCGAATTCTTCAGGATCGTCTGCAACCAATATATTTTCACCATTCTTTAGCTTCATACCTTCAACAGCTAGAGAAGTTGCTACCGTAGGCAAACCTAATGCCATGGCAGTACCAATTTTTCCTTTTATGCCTGCGCCATACCGCAGAGGTACTATTGAAATTCTCATTCCATCTAGGAAGGAATCGAGTTTATCAATAAATCCATGAACAATAATATCCTTATCGGAGAGCGCCTTAATTGAATCAGTAACATTTGAACCCACCACATGGAAGCAAATGCCAGGTATTTTTTTCCGCAAAATAGGCATTATGTTCATAACAAAAAAGATTACTGCATCTACATTAGGGGTATGGTTGTAACCTCCCACAAAAACAATATCTCTACGTTCAGAAAATTCTCTTTGGGTTCCGGGTACATTAATAATTAGTGGGAACAAATGAAGACTGTCTCCATGTAATTCAGAGCTAATTAGTTCAAGCTCATCAGAACTGTGAACAATTGAAATATCTGATGCGCGAATGGCTGAAAACTCCACTAACTTCATTTCATCTGATGCATCTTTTAAGGTGAGATCTGATTTAAGTTTTGCTTCACGAGCCATTCTAAGAAAGTGCAAGTCTATGGTATGAAAAATAACTTTAGCTTTATTGCAGAATTCACGTATATTTTTAATGTGTCGATCGACAACAATTGGCCTAAATAGAAAAACCAAGTCATACCTTGAACCAAAATTTACCAAGTGCTCCCTCACAGAATTAACGAAGGGCGAATAAAGCACCTCAACACCGATTCTTTGAAGGTCATCCGTATATCCAGGCATAAATAATAAGTTATCTTCAGGTATAAAAGTAACTTGGAATCCCATAGATTGAAATAGAGCAATTAGATTCCACACAGTTACTGAACCAGCATCTTTATTTGGGGTAGGGGTTGAATGATCAATTACAAGAACCCTGCGTATCACGCCTCGGTCTTTTTCTTGATCTGCGTTTATGCCAGCAACTTGGTTGCTCGATAAAAAATCTTTCCACCGATCAAATAGTTTTCTAGTATTGGCTACTTGATAAGACTTGATGCCTTGGCTTGTGTCGTTACCAGAGGTAACGCCTTCAAAATGAATTACTAATGATTTAGGCTGATAAATCACACCAAAGCCCATACTCCTTAGCTTTAAAGCAAGGTCCGAGTCTTCACAATAAGCTGGTAGATAATCCTCATCGAAACCACCCACTTTTTTGAAAATATCTTTAGGCACCATAATCGAAGCCCCTGAGCAATAGTCGACTGATCTCGCATAATTATATTCTGGGGCCAAGGGATTCTGAAACTTACCAAAAGTCCATGCGGTTCCATCTCTCCAAATGATCCCACCCGCCTCTTGTAAGTTTCCATCTGGATATATTAATTTTGAACCAACCAAGCCAACATTATCAAAATTAAAAAAGGTATCCAACAATTCATCTAACCATCCGGGAGTTACCTGAGTATCATTATTTAAGAATAACAGATACTCACCTCTGGCCAATGATGCTCCTCGGTTACAAGATTTTATAAACCCAAGGTTGAAATCGTTCCTAACTAGCCTAATAGAATCAATTCTTTCTAAAACCTCTACCGATGAATCTGGCGAAAAATCGTCAACAACAATTACCTCAATTGATGCGCTTGGCTGATTCTTTGCAATCGAAGCTAAGCAATTTAATGTGTAATTAATATTCCCATAAATTGGAATAATGATACTAACGCGCGGCTTGCTAGATACCTGAATATTTAAATCCTCAAGTTTAAAATTATGACAATTTAGATTTAACAGGTCCTTAACTGGTTTAACTTGCCCAGCCCCAAATACGCTCATCGGATGAGCTCCTGATAAAATCAGAAGCTTTGGTAAGTGGTAACTTACAAACTTTCTGATGATTTTTTTTGTGCTTTGATTCAGCGGCAAAAATTGGTAAAACCTTTTAACAACCCTTAGTATTTGAATTAAATAAATCTTTAGCTGAGAAATTGGTGAAGAAAGAAACCTTCGAATTTCCCTTAAAGGTGCCATCACTTTAAAAGAGTTTGAGTTTAAAAGAGATTCGTATTCTCTTTTGAGAAATTCAATTTCATCAATAAGATTTTGGTAACTTTCTGCGGGAGATTTAACCAAAGTTGACCATTGATTATTATTTTGTGGCTTTGAAATACAATTAGAATGAGCCAATTCCAAAATAAAAGGCTCAACATCTGCATAAGTGCCGCTCACTATACGTGTACCTAGTTCATTTGATTTATTTATAGTTTTCTTAATTATACAAATCGAATTAATAAATTCGATTGAATGAACATGCGAAAGAGATTCCTCAGAAATCTTAAGGTGGAATTTTTCTTTAAATCCAGAAATTAAATCTGAACGACTTTTTGCAACACCCCAATGTTCATGATTAACAACATCAGCAAGCAGTTTAAAAAAATTCATTGATGAATACGGATAATAAACACCTCCTTCAAATTCATGCCAATAGCTACAATGAAGATCTTCAACAATAAATAAGCCTCCATCAGATAGCAATGGAAAATAAATTGCGAATGTTTTTACAATATCAGCAGAAATATGAGAGCCGTCTTCAATAATTAAATCTAAGGAATGAGATTTTTGGAGTATTTCTTTTTGAGTTTGTTGAGCTGTAGCATCCCCCACAACAACTGATATTCTTGGATCCTCAAATACTAAATTGCCACATTTATATTCAATATCACAACCAATAATTTTTTGTGCATTAGTAAAATATTTACTCCAAATTTCCAATGACCCCCCATTCTGAATACCAATCTCAAGCATAGAAATACTTTGCTTTCGTAAGGGTGCAAAAATTCTTTCGTATTCAGTTAAATAAAGTGCCCATTTATCAGTTACCTTGCCTTTATGAACACTATATAATTCTCTTAAACTTTTCATTTTTTATTTAAACTCACTCCCATGAACTCTATACCTACTAGACCATATCTTATCGTGCTGGAGGCCACATGAAGAATTAAACTATTGTGGAGCCAATGATGCTGAACATTTTTGTAAAGATCACCATCAGCGAGTGATGTCATAACGGTATAGTCACCATTAGGTAGCATGGGTAACTTAAAAATAAACTCCGACTCAATATACTCGCCTGCACGAACAGAGAGTCGATTCAAATTTGAAAATGTAAAAGTATTCTCACCAAATAAATCTTGCCCAAGTTTATCGCGAACCAAAAAGCCCAAAATAGGTTGGGACATATCTACATATACGTGAGCTTTAATTACTATTTTAACGATTTCACCACCCTTCAAAACATTGGTGTTTTGTGAATCATCTAAAACTTTAAAATCAACCGAAATTATCTCACCTGCGCCGCTTTTCCAACCATTAGCATCATCTAGATTATTTGTAACATTTAGCCTACTTTGATAGTCAATAATTGAGCTTTCATAGTTAGAGCTTTTAATTAAATCAATTGACGTCGAGCTTTTTTTCTTTTGAATAACTTCTAATTGTGCATCATTACCATACAACTCTTGCATGGTATATTTAAGATACATCTCAGAAATATCTTTTGCAGGCCCAGATTGTTCTACAAACCCTTTACTCAACCACAATGCATTGCCACAAAGGTTTAGTACTGAGCTCATATCATGACTAACAAATATCAGCGTACCCTTTTCCTTAAAGCCTCGAATGAATCGAATACATTTCTGTATAAAAATAGCATCACCAACAGCTAATGCCTCGTCAATAATTAAAATTTCCGCATCCACATTTGCAATAACTGCAAATGCAAGTCGCACATACATACCGCTTGAATAAGTTTTAACTGGCTGGTAAATGTGATCACCAATATCCGCAAAAGCAGCTATAGCATCGAATCTTTGATCAACATCCGCTTTAGTTAACCCATAAATTGATGACGCCATATAAACATTCTCAACGCCTGTAAACTCTGGGTTGAATCCTGCGCCCAACTCTAGAAGAGCAGCTACTTTTCCGTTTACCTGAATTTCACCAATCGTAGGATTTAAAGTACCCGCAATCATTTGGAGCAATGTTGATTTACCAGAACCGTTTCGACCGATTATTCCAACTGTTTCACCTTTTTTAACTTTAAATGAAACATTTCTTAGTGCCCAAAACTCTTTATAGTATTGTTTTCGACCTCGAAAGAGCATCTGCTTAAGCCTATCACTCGGCTTATCATAGATCTTGTAACACTTACCCAAGTTACTAACTTCAATTGCATACTCAGAGGACATCCGCGAACCCTTTTCTTGTCTTCTGAAACCAAGCAAAGCCTAGCGCACAAATTACTATCGAGATTAATCCATAAAGCCCCAATAAAAAAATGTTCGGAATCTCACCAAAATAAAGTATCCCTCGAGCCATCTCAATAGCAGGAGTCAGCGGATTCAAGAACATTAGCGCCTGATATTTTTCTGGCAGGGCCGAGACTGGGTAAAAAATTGGTGTTAAGAACATGAGTACCGTAATAAACAATCCAATAATTTGACCAACGTCCCGCAAATAAACTCCAAGAGCACAGAGCCCCCAACTTATACCCATCACAAACAATACCAAAGGCAAAAGAACCAATGGAAGCAATACAACCTGCCAATGAGGGATACCAAATAATATTGTAAAGGCTACCAACCAGACACCTAGACTCACCATGAAGTGGAACAGTGCACCACCCATCGTTATCCATGGCAATATTTCCAGGGGAAATACTACCTTCTTGACGTAATTCACGTTTAATAGAATCAGACTTGGTGCACGGGAAATACACTCGGAGAATAGATTAAAAATCATGAGGCCTGCAAACAGGACCAAGGCAAACTCTGTCTTTGAGTCACTTCCAGAGTTCCAGCGCGCCTTAAAAACCACACTAAACACAAATGTATACACGGCTAACATAAATATCGGATTGGCGAGTGACCAAAAGATCCCCAACATCGAGCCCTTATAACGTCCAACCACCTCACGATGGACAAGGTTACGAATCAGGGAGCGATTGCGCCAGAAACTTGAGACTGCCTCGACAGGACTCGCAGAAAAGTTCTGCATTAGTTAAACACCTCAGCATCAAGCAAAGATTTTGCTGCCTGATCCTTGCCAGACAATGATGGGGCAACCTCAATTGGCCAATCTATGTCTATTGTTTCATCATCCCAGATAATTGCTCGCTCAAATGCCGGCGCATAGTAGTCAGTTGTCTTGTACAAAAACTCCGCAGTGTCTGAGATCACTAAGAACCCGTGCGCAAAGCCCTCTGGCACCCACAGCTGACGTTTATTTTCTGAGGAGAGTTCAACTGCTACGTGTTGACCGAAGGTTGGCGAGCTCTTACGGATGTCCACCGCCACGTCGAGCACGGCGCCCTGCACCACCCTCACCAACTTACCCTGCGGCTGTTGGATCTGGTAGTGCAAACCACGCAGTACGTTCTTCACCGACCTGCTGTGGTTGTCCTGAACGAAGTTGACCCTGCGACCAACCGCCTCCTCGAACTGCGCCTGGTTGAAGCTCTCTAAGAAGAAGCCCCTATCGTCACCGAAGACCTTGGGCTCGATGATGAGTACTTCCGGGATCGCGGTCTTGATGACGTTCATACTAGATATTTTCTGATAAGAGGCGTTTTAGGTACTGGCCGTAGCCGTTCTTGGCTAATGGTGCCGCCAACTTTTCTAATTGGGCGGCATCGATGTATCCCCTACGGAAGGCGATCTCCTCCGGGCAGCACACCTTCAGGCCCTGGCGGTGCTCGATGGTCTGGATGAAGTTACTCGCCTCGATCAGACTCTCGTGCGTTCCAGTATCCAGCCAGGCGTAACCGCGGCCCATGCACTCAACATTTAGGTCACCGCGCTCTAGGTAGGCCCGGTTCACGTCAGTGATCTCCAGCTCGCCACGTGGGGACGGCTTGATTTCTGCTGCGATGTCCAGCACGTCGTTGTCATAGAAATACAGACCCGTCACGGCGAAGTTACTCTTAGGCTTAACCGGCTTCTCCTCAAGCGAGACCGCACGGCTTGCCTTGTCGAACTCCACCACGCCATAGCGCTCTGGGTCAGACACTCGGTAGGCGAACACGGTCGCACCGCTGTCACGCGAATTAGCCTCCGACAGCTGGGCATCGAGGCCGTGGCCGTAGAAGATGTTGTCCCCCAGAACCAGTGCGCTCGGGTCGTTCCCCACAAAATCGCGGCCGATGATAAACGCCTGCGCAAGGCCGTCTGGTGATGGTTGCACGGCGTAGCTGAGGTTCATGCCCCAATCGCTGCCGTCACCAAGCAACTCGTTAAACCTCGGAAGGTCCTGAGGTGTAGAAATAATGAGCACATCCCGGATCCCAGCCAGCATCAACGTACTGAGTGGGTAGTAGATCATAGGCTTATCGTAGATCGGCAGCAGCTGCTTAGAGACCACCTTGGTCACAGGATAGAGCCGCGTGCCGGAGCCGCCGGCTAAAATAATTCCCTTACGTCTATCAGGCATGATCCCTCACCGTCCCGTCTTTATTGATCAGCTTTTCTAGTACGTGGGTGACTTCGTCACGCCACGATGGTAGGTTGATGCCGAACACCGACATCACCTTGCTGGTATCGAGCCTAGAGTTGGCAGGCCTTGGGGCCGGCATCGGGTACTCCCTGGTGGTGATCGGGCGGATCGCGTCCGCCTTGATCTTAAACTTAACCCCGAGCTCGCCCGCCTTGGCCACCACCCACTGGGCGTAGCCGTGCCAACTGGTCTCGCCGTCGGCAACCAGGTGATAGGTCCCGTACTTCCTCGTGGCACCAGGCTCAAATAATTGTTTAGCGATGACCGCCGTGGCGTCCGCCAGCATCGCTGCCGAGGTCGGTGCCCCGAACTGGTCTGCGACGATACTTAACTTATCTCTTTCCTGCGCGAGCCTTAATACCGTCTTCAAGAAGTTCAGGCCGTGGCTACCAAACACCCAGCTAGTCCTAAGGATGACGTGCTTGGGCGCATTATTACGCACCGCGGCCTCACCCAACCACTTGGTCTTGCCGTAAACAGATTTTGGGTTTGCCTTGTCCGTCTCGACGTACAACCCGTCCTTGGTACCGTCGAACACGTAGTCAGTTGAATAGTGAATGATGGGGATATTCTTGGCGGCCGCATACTTAGCAAGAACCTCCGGCGCAGCAGCGTTAACAGCGTGTGCTAGATTCGCTTCCGATTCCGCCTTGTCCACAGCAGTATAGGCCGCAGGGTTCACGATCAGATCAGGCTTGACCTGCGCTAGCAGGCGCTCGATGGCGGCAGGCTTGGCGAGGTCGAACTCGTCGACATCGACGCCCACCAATTCACCCAACGGCGCGAGGCTGCGCATGAGCTCGTGGCCCACCTGCCCGTTTTTACCCGTAACCAATATTTTCATGGGGATTGCCTTCCGCTGTAATTTTTTTCGAGCCAGTCACGGTAGCTACCGGATAGGACATTGTCCACCCAGCCCTGGTGCTCAAGGTACCAGGCTACCGTCTTACGGATCCCCGTCTCGAAGGTCTCCGCAGGCTTCCAGCCGAGCTCACGCTCGATCTTGCCTGCATCGATCGCGTAGCGCCTGTCGTGGCCAGGTCGGTCGGTCACGTAGGTCACCTGCTCGAGGTAGCTCTTGCCATCCGCACGCGGGTTCATTTCGTCAAGGAGCGCACAGACACGCTGCACGATCTCGATGTTCGGCTTCTCGTTCCACCCACCCACGTTGTAGACCTCACCGAGCTTACCTGCCTCGAGTACACGGCGGATCGCACTACAGTGATCCTTCACATATAGCCAGTCGCGGATCTGCTGGCCGTCACCGTACACGGGCAAGGGCTTACTTCCTAAAGCGTTGACGATCATGAGCGGGATCAATTTCTCTGGGAAGTGGTAAGGGCCATAGTTGTTCGAGCAGTTGGTCGTCAGCACGGGTAGGCCATAGGTGTGGTGGTAGGCGCGCACCAGGTGATCAGAGGCCGCCTTTGAAGCCGAATAGGGACTGTTGGGCTCGTACTTATTCTCTTCAGTGAACGCAGGGTCATCCTTGCCTAAGGAGCCATACACCTCGTCGGTCGACACGTGCAGGAAACGAAACTCTGACTTTGCTTTGGCTTCTAGGTTATTCCAATAAGCACGAACTGACTCGAGCAGGTGGAATGTCCCAACCACGTTGGTCTGGATAAAGTCTTCGGGCCCATGGATCGAGCGATCGACGTGGCTCTCGGCCGCGAAGTTGATCACGGCACGGGGTTTATACTTTTCAAAGAGTTCTGGGAGTAGCTTGGTATCGCCGATGTCGCCGCGGACGAAGATATGGCGGGGGTCACTCTCGAGCGTGGAAAGGTTGTCCAGGTTACCCGCGTAGGTAAGGATGTCCAGGTTGACAACGGCTTCGTCGGAGTGCGCGAGCCAGTCCAACACGAAGTTGGACCCAATAAAACCTGCGCCGCCCGTCACTAAAATCATCCCCGCCCCTACTTACAAATATTTTCTTATTATTTTACCACCTGGCGCCTGTATTTTCAGTAGGATTCTGTCCTAACTTGAACCTAAATACGAAGGGGATTTTAATTTTTAATTTGAAAATGATTCTAAGAGATAACCACAATCGATACAAGGTAAATATTACAAGACCAGGCCCGTAATTTCTGCAATACTTTTATTCAAAAAAATTCCCACAAAACATGTAAAAATTTTCAGGTAAGTGGCTATATTCATTATGGAAAATATAACTGACTCCCCCACACGATTAAGGCACGCTAATACCATTTAACGCACCCTAATAAGTCATCCCCGTGAACTTCTTGATGTCCCTCAGCTGACGCTTAGTCGGGCGCCCTGCCCCGCGCTCACGTTTGGCGTGGTCGGCCTCTTTAGTCACTGATGCGTTTTCTCGTTTAGCTGCACTCTCAGGTGTTTCTTCATAAAGTAATGCTGCCTCAGGTGCACCCTTGCGCGTGACTGACAAGGCCTTAACCGTCACCTCCATATCCAACTCTTTACGGCGGATATAGAGCACCTGCCCCACTCGCACTTCTTTTGCAGGTTTTACGCGGTCACCATCGACATAAACCTTACCACCGTCAATCGCATCGGTTGCCAGGCTGCGTGTTTTAAAAAAGCGGGCAGCCCAAAGCCATTTATCTAAACGGCACTTCCCATCCTTTAAGTTGTCAGCCATGTGTTTTATTTATGGGCTTTAATGGGTTGGGGATACCAGCTGAATCGGTTGATTCTGCTGATAAGACAAACGGAACGCTTCCAAATGCTGCTGAGCTGCACCAAGCACAGTGCCTTTTTCATAATCGCCGTTTTGCAATTGACCCGCAGGAATCCCTGTCAGCAAGGCCATACCCTCAGCGACATTGCTTACCGCAAAGATATTGAACAAGCCTTTTTCTACAGCAGAGACGACCTCATCATCCAACAACAAGTGCGCAAGATTGCGGCTAGGGATAATCACGCCTTGCGTGCCATCCAAGCCCATGTTTTGGCAGATGCGGAAGTAGCCCTCTATCTTCTCATTCACACCACCAATCGCCATCACCTCACCGTGCTGATTCATCGCACCAGTCACTGCAATCCCCTGCTTAATCGGGATGCCTGATAAAGCTGATAGCAATGAATATAGCTCAGCACATGAAGCTGAGTCACCCTCAACGCCGTGGTATTCTTGCTCAAACACCAGTGACGCAGTGAGCGATAGCGGCGTGAGTTTAGTGAACGTTGCCGACAACCAGCTACGTAGAATCATCAAGCCTTTATCGTGGTTAGGGCCCGTCATCGCCACTTCACGGTCAATATTAATCACACCTTCATCGCCAGCAAAGCAACGCGCTGAAATACGGACAGGTGAACCAAAACTCATATCCCCTAAATCAATATGCGTGAGCCCGTTAATCTGGCCTACTTCGGCGCCGGTGATATTAATCATCACCTCACCATCCACAATCGATTCACGCAATTGACGCTCTGGGCAATTATGTCTTGCATAACGCGCATCCATGGCGGCTTTAACATCCGCCGCCTGAATCAACTTAGCACCCCTTGCTTGGGTAATGACAGCAGACTCAAGTAGTAATCGCTCAAGTAATGAGAACTGGGTACTAATCCGTGTTTGGTCATCAATGTAACGCTGCATAAAGCGCACAAAACTGACTAATGCATCGCTTGCTGCATGCGGCAACTGGTATTGCTCACACCACCTAGCAATTAAACCTGCGATTTGTTGATACGCCTCAGCACTCGCAGGCATGCTCTCCACAAAATCGACTTTAATCTGGAAGTAACGGGCAAATTCAGGAAGCTCTGCCTGCAAGGCGTAATACTCTTCACGCGTTGCAATTAATATCAACTTCACATCAGCTGCAAGCGCTTCTGGCGCAAAATGACTACTCATACTTTGCCCCGGCGCACCACTCTGCTCTTCAATCTGCAAGGTGCCGTTACGCAAGAAACGGTGGAGCTTTTCTAGTATCTGGCTGCCACTTTGTTGATCCGCATTAATGTCTCGTAAATGCAGCAATAAAGTACCGCCATTCGCACGCAAGAGATTGCCGGCGCGAAGACGCATGAAGTCAGCAGTGTTGCTTCCGCTATCAGCACTCTCAAAACCACCAAACAATGAATTAAAGGTTGGGTCTTCATCGTAAATGGCTGGAGCGCCT
>JACCDY011432577.1_pt1 | contig 12220 bp, 10 predicted proteins | sample 7446391 | NCBI WGS metagenome assembly JACCDY01 (sample SAMN15323451, study PRJNA562643) | freshwater metagenome | isolation source: river surface water | place: USA:Blue River Watershed | collected 2017-08-18 | reverse complement strand
ATGTGACTGAAAACCAAGCACCTTTCACCGTGATCGACTCGATCTTGTCGGAAGAAGCCGTGCTCGGTTTCGAATACGGTTATGCCTACAACGATCCCAACACCTTGGTGATCTGGGAAGCCCAGTTCGGCGACTTCGCCAATGGCGCCCAAGTGGTGATCGACCAGTTCATTGCCTCTGGCGAAGTGAAGTGGGGTCGCGTCAATGGCTTGACCGTCATGTTGCCCCACGGCTATGAAGGCCAAGGTCCAGAGCACAGCTCTGCACGCCTGGAGCGCTTCATGCAGTTGGCTGCCGATACCAACATGCAGATCGTGCAGCCCACCACGGCCAGCCAGATTTTCCACGTGTTGCGTCGCCAAATGGTGCGCGATTTGCGCAAGCCCCTGATCATCTTCACACCCAAGTCGCTGTTGCGTAACAAAGATGCGACATCGCCTGTGTCTGAGTTCACCAAAGGCTCATTCCAAACCGTGATTCCTGAAAACAAAGCGCTCAAGGCCGACAAGGTCAAACGCGTGCTGGTGTGCTCAGGCAAGGTCTATTACGACTTGGTCAAGAAGCGTGAAGAGTTGGCTGCTGACGACGTCGCGATTCTGCGCGTCGAACAGCTCTATCCCTTCCCACATAAAGCCTTCGCGACTGAACTCAAGAAGTACCCCAACGCCACTGAATTGGTGTGGACGCAAGACGAACCACAAAACCAAGGCGCATGGTTCTTCGTGCAGCACTACATCCACGAAAACATGTTGCCTGGCCAAAAGCTTGGCTACTCTGGCCGCGCCGCATCTGCGTCGCCTGCTGTGGGTTACTCACACTTGCACCAAGAGCAGCAAAAGTCGCTGGTCGAAGGTGCATTCGCCAAGCTCAAGGGCTTTGTGCTGACCAAATAAATCGTTGAAACGAACATCCAAATACAGAAAGAATTGATATGGCAATCGTAGAAGTCAAAGTTCCACAGCTGTCTGAATCCGTGGCCGAAGCCACCATGCTGCAATGGAAGAAAAAGGTCGGGGAGTCTGTCGCGGCTGACGAAATCCTGATCGACATCGAAACCGACAAAGTGGTGCTCGAAGTGCCAGCGCCTGCTGCTGGCGTGTTGTGTGAAATCGTGGTGGCCGATGGCGGTACCGTGGCTGCTGAGCAGTTGATCGCCAAGATCGACACCGACGGCAAAGTCGGCGCTGTCGCAGCTGCACCAGCCGCCGCCGCTCCTGCTGCCGCTCCCGCCGCTGCTGCGCCTGCAGCTGCTGCAGCCTCCAGCAGCAAAGCTGGCGTGGCGATGCCCGCTGCTGCCAAGCTGATGGCCGACAACAACTTGGCTGCAGGCTCTGTGGCCGGTACTGGCAAAGACGGTCGCGTCACCAAAGGTGATGTGTTGTCAGCCGTGGCAGGTGGCGTCCAGTCCACAGCCGCTGTGATCCCCACTGGCGCACCCACCAAGGCCTTGCCCCAAGTGTCGGCACCTGCGGTGAACTTGGGTGATCGCCCAGAACAACGCGTGCCCATGACACGTCTGCGTGCACGTGTGGCTGAGCGTCTGTTGCAATCCCAATCGACCAACGCCATCCTGACCACATTCAACGAAATCAACATGGCGCCCGTCATGGACATGCGCAAGCGCATGCAAGAGAAGTTCGAGAAAGAGCACGGCGTCAAGCTGGGCTTCATGAGCTTCTTTGTCAAAGCGGCAGTGCACGCCTTGAAGAAATTCCCTGTGCTGAACGCTTCGGTCGATGGCAACGACATCGTCTACCACGGCTACTTTGACATCGGTATCGCAGTGGGTTCGCCACGCGGTTTGGTGGTGCCAATTCTGCGCAACGCCGACCAAATGAGCTTTGCTGAAATCGAGAAGAAGATTGCTGAATTCGGCGTGAAAGCCCGTGACGGTAAGTTGGGCATCGAAGAGATGACCGGCGGTACTTTCTCGATCTCCAACGGCGGCACGTTCGGCTCCATGATGTCGACGCCGATCATCAACCCACCCCAATCTGCGATCTTGGGCGTGCACGCGACCAAAGACCGCGCCATGGTTGAAAACGGCCAAGTGGTGGTTCGCCCCATGAACTACTTTGCAATGTCGTATGACCACCGGATCATCGACGGCCGCGAAGCTGTCTTGGGCTTGGTGGCGATGAAAGAAGCGCTGGAAGATCCAGCTCGCTTGTTGTTCGACATCTAATCACCTGTTTTCAATGCCCCCTCTTTTGGGGGCGTTGTTCATTTAAGAGAAATTCATCATGAGTAAACAATTCGACGTCGTCGTCATTGGCGGTGGCCCCGGTGGCTACATCGCAGCCATTCGCGCTGCACAACTCGGTTTCCAAGTCGCTTGTATTGACGAGTGGAAAAACGCAGCCGGTGGCCCAGCGCCCGGCGGCACTTGTACCAACGTGGGTTGCATCCCCTCTAAGGCTTTGCTGCAATCCAGCGAACACTTTGAGCACGCCAACCACCACTTCGCTGACCATGGCATCACCGCAAAAGATGTGAAGATGGACGTGGCCAAGATGATTGCCCGCAAGGACAACGTCGTGAAGCAAAACAACGACGGCATCTTGTACCTGTTCAAGAAAAACAAGGTCACCTTCTTCCACGGTCGCGGCAGCTTTGCTGGCAAGGCTGATGGTGGTTATGAGATCAAAGTGGCAGGCAAAACAGAAGAGTCCATCACTGCGAAGCAAGTCATCATCGCGACCGGTTCTAACGCCCGTGCGTTGCCTGGTACCCCGTTTGATGAAGTCAACGTGTTGTCCAACGATGGCGCTTTGCGCGTCGGTGCTGTGCCTAAGAAACTGGCTTTGATTGGCTCAGGCGTGATTGGTTTGGAAATGGGTTCTGTGTGGCGTCGTCTCGGCGCGGACGTGACGATCCTCGAAGGCTTGCCCACATTCCTGGGCGCTGTGGACGAGCAAATCGCCAAAGAGGCCAAGAAGGCATTCGACAAGCAAGGTTTGAAGATTGAACTCGGCGTGAAAGTCGGCGAGATCGTCAACGGTAAGAAAGACGTCACCGTCAACTACACCAACGCCAAAGGCGAAGCGGTGAAATTGGTGGCGGACAAACTGATCGTGTCCATCGGTCGTGTGCCCAACACCATCGGTTTGAACGCAGAAGCCATTGGCTTGCAGCTCGACGAGCGTGGCGCGATTGTGGTGGACGGCGATTGCAAAACCAACGTTCCCGGCGTCTGGGCGGTGGGTGACGTGGTGCGTGGCCCCATGCTTGCGCACAAGGCCGAAGAAGAGGGCGTTGCTGTAGCAGAGCGTATCGCTGGCCAACACGGTCACGTCAATTTCAACACCATTCCTTGGGTCATCTACACCAGCCCCGAAATTGCTTGGGTGGGCCGTACGGAGCAGCAACTCAAGGCCGACGGCGTGGCTTACAAGGCTGGTACATTCCCGTTCCTCGCGAACGGTCGTGCACGCGCTTTGGGCGACACGACTGGTATGGTCAAATTCTTGGCTGATGCCGCGACCGATGAAATCTTGGGCGTTCACATCGTTGGTCCCATGGCTTCCGAGTTGATCTCTGAAGCCGTGGTGGCGATGGAGTTCAAAGCTTCGGCTGAAGACATCGCACGCATTTGCCATGCCCATCCTTCGTTGTCCGAGGCAACGAAAGAGGCCGCTTTGGCGGTGGACAAGCGCACTTTGAACTTCTAAAAAGTTCCCTTGCTTTGCGCATTCAAAGCCCGTTGGCCACAACGGGCTTTTTTCATGAGCAAGGCACAATAGAGGCCTATGACCGTGCATCAACCCGTTCATCAAAACTACCTCAAAGAACTCGAGATTCGAGGCTTTCAAAGTGACCCTGCACAGTTGCGGGCGATCGATGCCCTGGAGCGCTGCGCCTCCGAGTGGGCGGCCTACAAAGAGAAGCGTTCGAACACGCTGAAGAAGTTGGTCAACCGGCCACCCATTCCGCGTGGTGTTTACATGTATGGCGGGGTTGGCCGCGGGAAAAGCTTTTTGATGGATTGCTTTTTTGAAGCGGTTCCGATTCAGCGCAAAACTCGCCTGCATTTCCACGAATTCATGCGCGAAGTGCATCGTGAACTGCGTGAGCTACAAGGCACCGTCAACCCATTGGATGTGTTGGGCAAGCAAATGTCCAAGCGCTATAAGTTGATCTGCTTTGATGAATTCCACGTGGCGGACATCACCGACGCCATGATCCTGCACCGCTTGCTCGATGCCTTGTTTGACAACGGGGTAGGCTTTGTCACCACTTCCAACTTCAAGCCGGACGATTTGTATCCGGGCGGCATGCACCGCGACCGCATCATGCCTGCGATCGAGTTACTGAACCAAGAGTTACAGGTCATCAACGTGGACAACGGCACCGATTACCGTCGCCGCACGTTGGAGCAAGTTGAGCTGTACCTGCGTCCTCTGGGTGAAAGTGCCGACGCCAAGATGACCGATGCCTTCAACCGTTTGGCTGAGTGCCAAGACGAGGATCCGGTGCTCTACATCGAAGCTCGGAAAATTGAAGCACGCCGGCGAGCGGGTGGCGTGGTGTGGTTTGATTTCAAATCACTCTGCGGGGGGCCACGTTCTCAGAACGATTACTTGGAAATTGCCAGCCAATTTCATACCGTGCTGCTCAGCGATGTACCGCATATGCCGGTGAACAAAGCGGCCGAAGCGCGTCGTTTCACCTGGTTGGTGGATGTGTTGTACGACCGACGTGTGAAGCTCATGATGTCTGCAGCAGTTCCGCCCGAAGAGCTGTACACCGAAGGCCCGATGTCGCATGAATTTCCGCGTACCGTCTCGCGTTTGAACGAAATGCAATCGGCTGAATTTTTGGCTTTGGAACGTCGCACGGTCGACACTGCTCTGACATGAAACATATTCTTCTTGCATTGAGCTTGTTCGCCTGCTTACCTGTGTGGGCCGCAGAATCGAATCCAATGGTCGACAGTGCGGCGCTGTTCCCAACCGAAGAGGCGCGTCAACAGGAGCGTGCAAGGCTCGAGGGCGAGCGCAAAAAGCTGGAAAATCAATATCAAGAAGATGTGCGCCAGTGCTATCAAAAGTTTGATGTCACACGCTGTCGCCTTGATGCGCGAGACCGTCGCATTGAAGCAAACCAAGTGTTGCGCAAAGAAGAGTTGCGTTTCAACGCGATTGAACGGCAAATCCGATCCGACGATGCCAAACGGCGCCTTGAGGACCGCAACAGCGAGGCATCCCGTAAAGACGCTGAAGCCCAACGCGCCGAGGCAATCGCCGCCGCTCGGGAGCGTGCGGATGCCAACGCCCAAAAACAAATCGACCATGCCTTGCAAGGCACCAAGCGCGGTGAGTACGAGCAAAAGCAGCGTGAGGCTGCGCAACACCGTGCCGATGTCGAGAAAAAACTGCGTGAACGCACCAAAGAACCTGGTGCCCCTTTGCCTGTCCCAACCCGATGAGTCATCCCTTGCGTGACTTGGTGCAAGAGGCCTTTGCACCGTTTGGGGTGCTGGCTCGTGCGACCGATCACTTTTCACCCCGTCAAGGTCAAACCGACATGGCACTTGCTGTCGCCGATGTAGTGGCGCAAGGCGGTAGCTTGGTGGTGGAGGCGGGCACCGGTGTCGGCAAAACCTTTGCCTATTTGGTGCCAGCCCTGCTCAGTGGTGAGCGTGTGTTGCTCTCCACGGCGACCAAGGCCTTGCAGGATCAATTGTTTGCACGTGATGTGCCTCGCTTGGTACAAGCCCTGAATTTGCCAATACGGTTGGCCTTGCTGAAAGGGCGTTCTAGTTATTTGTGTACCCACCGCCTGGAAATGGCGCGGCGCGACACCACACTCCCTGACCGGCATACGGTGCATTTGTTGTCCCGTGTGGAGACCTGGTCGCTCAGCACACGCACGGGTGATTTGGCCGAGCTGCCCGGTTTGGATGAACGCTCCCCATTGATTCCTTTGATCACCTCGAATCGTGACAACTGCTTAGGATCGCAATGTCCCAAGTTCAAAACTTGCCACGTCAACGCGGCGCGACGTGATGCCTTGGGTGCCGATGTGGTGGTCATTAACCACCATTTGTTTTTTGCTGACATGGCGGTGCGCGAAAACGGCATGGCTGAACTCTTGCCAAGCGTCCGCGTGGTCATCTTTGACGAGGCCCATCAGCTCAATGAAATTGGCGTCAACTTTTTGGGTCATCAATTGGGCACAGCTCAGTTGCTGGATGTCACCCGTGATGTGCTGGCCACGGGCTTGCAGTTGGCGCGTGGCTTGGCGGATTGGCAAGGCGTCTGCGCGACGTTGGAGCGCGCGGCACGTGAGTTGCGTTTGATGGGCGGCAAGCGCCCCGGCGCTGTCAAGCTGCGCTGGACCGAAGAAGCCCCGGATGGCGTCCATCCCGGCGCTTGGGCGCAAGCCTTGCAAGACGTGGGCGCTGCATGTGTAGAGGCCTTGCAAGCGCTGGATACCGTGAGCGAGTTGGCGCCCGATTTCATGCGCTTGCATGACCGTGTGGCAGATATCGCCAAACGTGTCGATGCCTTTCTCAATCCCTGCGCGCCCGATGCCGTGCGCTGGGTCGATGTGAGCGCCTCGCAAATGCGTTTGATGGAAGCCCCGCTCGATATTGCCGACACCGTCCGCGAGCGTTTGCTCAAAGTCGCGGAGGTTGAAGGGCATCACAACCCGCATGATGAGCCGCCTTGGCACGACGAGCCGCTGGCCTCAGAGGAGTCAGAGGCGTCGCCGTTTGATGCGGCCTTCCCCATGCGACCGGCTGACGACACACGCCTCCGCAGCTGGGTATTTACGTCGGCAACACTGGGTGACGATCCGCACCTGCGTTGGTTCACCGAACCTTGCGGGTTGGAATCCGCCACGGTGCTGCGTGTGAGTAGTCCGTTTGATTACCCGGCCCAAGCGGCCCTGTACGTGCCACGTGACATCGTTCGACCGAACGACCCGGCGCACAGTGCGCAGGTGGCGAGCTTGGCCAGCGATGCCGCGCGCCGTCTGGGGGGGCGCACCTTGGTGCTCACCACCACATTGCGGGCCTTGCGGGCGATCGGTGATGCCATGAAACAGCAGCTCGATGGCAGCGGTGTCGAGGTGTTGGTGCAAGGCGAGTGGCCGAAGCGTCATTTGATGGATCGCTTTCGCCAAGGCGCCTCTGATGGGCAATTGGGCTGCGTGTTGGTGGCTTCGGCCACGTTTTGGGAGGGCTTTGATGTGCCCGGCGATGCGCTGCAATTGGTGGTGATTGACAAGCTGCCGTTTCCGCCCCCGAACGACCCGCTGGTTGAGGCCCGAAGCAAGCGTTTGGAAGCGCAACGACGCAGTCCTTTCAACGATTACTTTGTCCCTGAAGCGGTGGTGGCTTTAAAGCAGGGCGCCGGGCGCTTGATTCGTTCCGAGTCTGACCAGGGTGTTTTGGTGTTGTGCGACAACCGACTGGTCACCACAGGCTATGGCCGACGTTTGTTGGCCGCTTTGCCGCCGATGCAGTCTTTGCAATCGGCAGAAGAATTAGTTCAGCGCCTACAGACGCTGAACCCTTGAAGGTTTACCAGAGCTTCCACCACGACTTTTTAGTCGTTGCACGCTCAGGGTACAGGTAGGGTGAGTTGGGGTAGGTGTTTTCAAGCACGCGCTTGGTGTCATCGCGCAGTTGCGTCAAGCCCAGGCGATCGTAGGACTGCACCATGATGAACAAAGCCTCTTCAACCGCGGGCACGTCACGAAATTCTTGAACCGTGGTTTGCGCGCGGTTGATGGCGGCGACATACGCGCCACGTTGATAGTAAAAACGGGCCACATGAACGTCTGAGCGTGCCAAGGAGTTCTTGATGAACGCCATGCGCAAACGGGCGTCTTCTGCGTACTTGGAGTTCGGGAAGCGTTGGACCAATTCGCGAAATGCTTCAAACGATTCCTTGGCTTGCTTGGGGTCACGTTCGGCTAAATCTTGTTGGGCCCACGATGAGAAGAGCCCTAAGTTTTCGTTGAAATTCACCAAACCCTTGAGGTAGAGCGCGTAGTCCAAAGCAGGACTGGCGGGGTGTAGCTTGATGAAGCGGTCCAAGGTGGCCACAGCTTGCACTGGCTCGTTGGTTTTGTATTGCGCCCAGGCCTTGTCTAGCTGCGCTTGTTGCGCCAGAGGCGTGCCCGCGGCGCGGCCTTCCAGTTTTTCATACATGCCAATGGCTTTGTCGTAACCACCGGCAGCCATTTCATCTTTGGCTTCGTTGTACAGCTTGTCGACGCTCCAGTCTTTGGTCGGGTCGTAGTTGCTGTCAGCGCATCCAGACAAAAGAATGGCGCTTGACAGGCCAATGGCCATCCACACAGTCGATAATTTGAGTCGTAACACCACAGGTCAACCTCTTGAAGCAAAGTCAAACCATTCTATCGGCTCAACCAAGTCCTCTTGTCGCCACGCACGAGGATGTTTTGTTGGATGAACCCATCGATTTATTGGAGGGAACGGAGGTTGAAACCCGCGAACTGCTGATCCCCACGGACTTGCATGGCGACCGCCTGGACCGTGCGTTGGCGGTGTTGTTGCCGGAGTTCTCGCGCAGCTATTCCCAGCAGCTCCTCAGCGAAGGCTGCGTCCAGTGCTTGCAGCCTGTGCCGCGCATGATGAGCAAGGCGTCGGCCAAAGTGCGCATGGGTGAGCGATACCAACTGACCTTGAAGCCCACTCCCCAAAGCCAAGCCTTCAAGCCTGAAAACATTCCCTTGGACGTGGTCTACGAAGACGATGACTTGCGGATCATTCACAAACCTGCCGGGTTGGTGGTACACCCGGCACCAGGCAACTGGAGCGGTACCTTGCTCAATGGGCTGCTGGCCTTGGACCCGCAAGCGGTCATGCTGCCGCGCGCAGGCATCGTGCATCGCTTGGACAAGGACACCAGCGGATTGATGGTGGTGGCCAGGAACCGCCGAGCCATGGACGCGTTGGTCGCCATGATTGCAGCGCGTGAGGTCCATCGCGAGTACCTGGCCGTGGCCTACCGCAAATGGAATGGCAACCCCGTGCGGGATGTGGTGGCCGCCATTGGGCGCGATTACCGCAACCGCCTGCGCATGGCGGTGGTCGACTTGGAACGCCTGCCGGGCAAAGAAGCGCACACGACCTTCGAATGTCTGAGCAGCCAGGAAGAGGCTTGCTTGGTGCAATGCACCTTGCACACCGGACGCACCCATCAAATTCGCGTCCACATGGCGCACGTGGGGCATCCCTTGGTGGGTGATTCCTTGTATGCCGGTCCCATGACCTTGGGGATTGATCGCCAGGCCTTGCACGCATTTCGCCTGAGCTTTGACCATCCTGTGACAGGTAAATCTCTACGATTTGAAGCCCCGCTGCCCGAGGACATGCTGGCCTTACTGGCCGCGTTGGGCCTGAAACGCCCCGAATAGGCCTTGCCAAGCGCCTCCGTTACAATTGCCTTGCACGCTTGTGAAAGCGGTGAGCCCTTTGGCTCTGATTTGGCGACACAGCGCCCCAGCCTGCCTCGAGATGAATTTTCGTAGGCCCTTTCCTCGACCCTTGACCCGGAACTCTCACGATGAACACCGTGGATGCCAAGCGCGTACTTGAGACCGCCCTGATTTGTTCGCACCAACCGATCCAGATTCGCGATTTGCGCGTGCTGTTCTCTGACGCCCTGGGTGCGGACACCATTCGCACCTTGCTGGAAGAGCTGCAGCTGGACTGGGCACAACGCGGCGTCGAATTGGTGCAAGTGGCCACCGGTTGGCGTTTTCAAAGTCGTCCCGAGATGCGCGAATTTTTGGACCGTCTGAATCCCGAAAAACCGCCTAAATATTCACGTGCGGTGATGGAAACCTTGGCCATCATTGCCTATCGTCAGCCCGTGACGCGTGGTGACATGGAAGACGTGCGAGGTGTGACCATCAATTCCTTGGTGCTCAAACAACTTGAAGACCGCGGTTGGGTGGAGGTCATCGGTCACCGAGAAACCGTGGGCCGCCCGGCGTTGTACGTCACCACGCGCCAATTTTTGGACGATTTAGGCTTGGCCTCACTCGACCAGTTGCCTGTGTACGACAGCGCCCAAGCGCAAGCCAATGCGTTTGCTCGATTGGGTGAAGACGATCCGTCCCTGCAAATGGACATGGCGCTCGAACCAAGCGAAGGGGAGAGCGCTACAACGCCCGGGAGTGGCAACGAAGACGCCCCTGTTTTTGAACTTTCTTCACCCAGAGATCCCGCCCCAACTGGCGATGTACCCAATGAACACTAAACACCACGACCTGGGTGGCGCACCAAACCAAGCACACGATGACTTGTTAGACGACGACACCGTTTTCGACTTTGACGATGTAGTCTCGGGCGAATTCGATGCCGAGCTGACCCGCGCTGATGCAGCGCCAGAAAAACGTGTACTGTTGCCCCAGCCCGAATCGCCCAAGTTACACAAAGTCTTGGCGCAATCGGGCTTGGGTTCTCGCATTGAAATGGAGCGATTGATCGCCGAAGGCCATGTGGCCGTCAACAACGAAGTGGCCCACGTGGGGCAACGTGTGCAGTTCGGCGACCAAATCAAAGTGCATGGGCGTCAACTCAAGGTGCGGATTGCGCCTCCGCCGCCCCGCGTCATCGCGTACCACAAGCCTGCCGGCGAAGTGGTGACCACCGATGACCCACAAAACCGTCCCACCGTGTTCCGGCGCTTGCCCCGCTTGTACCAAGGCAAGTGGCAATCGGTCGGCCGTTTGGACTTGAACACAGAAGGCTTGTTGCTGTTCACCAGCTCAGGTGAACTGGCGAACCAGCTGATGCACCCGCGTTTTGGCTTGCAGCGTGAATACGCGGTGCGCTCGTTGGGCAAGCTCAGCAAAGAGCAAAAAGAACAACTCATCACAGGCATTCAGTTGGACGATGGCCCCGCCCAGTTTGGCTCGATCGAAGAGGGCGGGGGTGAAGGCTCCAACTGCTGGTACCGGGTGACCATCTCTGAAGGTCGTAACCGTGAGGTGCGCCGCATGTTTGAAGCCGTCGGCCATGCGGTGAGTCGCTTGATTCGCATTCGCTATGGTGCCATGGTGCTGCCACGCGGTTTGAAGCGTGGCGCGTTTGTCGAGCTCGGTGAGCGTGACATCCGTGCCTTGATGGAGGCCGCTGGGGCCGAAGCGCCGATGCAAAGCGGCCCCTCGCGTCATGACCGCAACGAACGCGCCAACAGCCGCCGTCGCGGCAACAGCGTGGGGCCTCGCCCCTCAACGCCCCGTGCCCCAGAGGAGCGCAGCGGTCCCGAGCGTTTGGTGCGAACAGAGCGTCGCCGTGGCGGTAAGGCGCCAGAGCGTGCCGCACAGCCTGATCCGATGCAAACCTCGGTGGGGTACATCGGCGCAGACAGCTATGCCATCGAGCGTCAACGCAAAAAAGACGGCCAAAAAGCCTTCAAGGCCGGCCTGGTCGGTAAGCCTCGCAGCGCCAGCGGGGCGCCACGTCGTGGTGGTTCTGCAGGTGGAAGCTTTGGCGGTGGTCGCTCCGGTGGGGGCACCGGCGGTAACCGCGGCCGGGGTGGCCGCTGACGGCGCAAAAACACGCACCAAAAACGCGTGCAAATCCAAGGGAAATCCCTTTGAGTGGTTAAAATAGCAGGCTTCGCACTTTGCGTTACAGATTTCAATCACAGTCAATACAGGGAAATTCCAAATGACCGAACGTACTCTCTCCATCATCAAGCCTGACGCCGTTGCCAAGAATGTCATCGGCCAAATCTACGCTCGCTTCGAAGCGGCTGGCTTGAAAGTTGTGGCTGCTCGCATGGCCCATCTGTCACGCGGCGAAGCCGAGCAGTTCTACGCTGTGCACAAAGCACGTCCCTTCTTCAAAGACTTGGTGGACTTCATGGTCTCCGGTCCCGTCATGATCCAAGTGTTGGAAGGCGAAAACGCGATCTTGAAAAACCGTGACTTGATGGGCGCAACCAACCCCAAAGAAGCCGCACCAGGCACCATCCGCGCTGACTTCGCTGACAGCATCGACGCCAACGCTGTGCACGGTTCTGACGGCCCAGACACAGCGGCTGTTGAAATCGGCTTCTTCTTCGCCGGCATGAACGTGTACGGTCACTAAGAGGCGACAGGCGCTGCTGGCCACAGCGGTGCCACGCAAAACTATGACGGCCAACCTGCTTGATTTTGATCTCGACGGTTTGGCCGTTTTTTGTGAGCGCTTGGGCGAGAAACGCTTTCGCGCCACACAGCTGTT
>JACCDY011420673.1_pt1 | contig 12228 bp, 11 predicted proteins | sample 7446391 | NCBI WGS metagenome assembly JACCDY01 (sample SAMN15323451, study PRJNA562643) | freshwater metagenome | isolation source: river surface water | place: USA:Blue River Watershed | collected 2017-08-18 | reverse complement strand
CTTCATATCCAAACTAACCAATCTTTCTGTTCATCTGTATCTTGAATCTCGCGGAAAGGTATTAACCATGAATCAGCTCAGACTCGTAATATATTGCAATGATAAAGCGGTATCAACTCTCGGAAAGTTTGAGAGTCTTGTACTTGATATAGCATTTAAATCGGCTATACTACAATATACCACGTCCCCTATATCTAGATTTTTGATACTGGATGAAAGTATCGATTCTATAGATGAAATGAATTTACAAAATGCTGGAATATTCATGGATATGATAAAAGAACACTATACCACTGTTATTATAATATCTCACAGAAATATCGAACATATCATAGATTATCAGATATTACACAAATCAAAACCAATATTAATAATAGAAAAATAACGTATATATATAATGTCTCTAACTAAAAAAATTCAGAGTATTTCAACCGTGTCAAAATCTCTATCAATTATATCTCCTACGAATACTGTGTGGTACGATAGTACTGGATTTAATTTCAGTGTGGAGTATGTAAAAAAGATTTTTGGTAGAAAAAATGGCGTAACGGCATTACTTGCAACAGACCCAAATACGGGGAATTTAAATGTTATTATTGTTAACAGAACCGGATATACCCTCATAGTTATGCCGATTTATAATAATACTTTTAATTCAGGAATAACATTGCAGAATGTGAATCAACTACCATCATGGGAGGCTGATGAGTTTGTATCACAGTGGAGTGTTACGCACGCTTATCTGATGAGCTGCGTTAATTCTCCTGTAGTATCATCTTCACCTACTCTTATCAGTTATACCGTTGCATCGTTGCCTCAAATAAATGCAGGTACTCAGACGTTTAATGGGTCGGTAGTAGGTGCATATGGTAGGATATTTCCGATACCAAACAATGTAGCTGTTAATTCTAGTTTATGGTATCTTGATAGTAATTTTGTACTATATTCGTTTGCAAACACCAGCGGTGCTACATATCCAGCAACATCATTTTATACAGGAGTATATGCTCCAAATGGAAGAGTTTATACAATGCCAGGACCTGCATCGACTACAACATGGATGTATATTGATTCTAAACAGACACCACCAGTGGCATATTCATACAATGTATCTACTGCACTGAATGGTAACAGTGTAAACGGTGGTGTATTCGCACCAAACGGTAACATATACCTGATACCAAGAACATCGATGTCAACGGTGTGGTACTATCTCAATACAAACACAGAACCGCCTACAATAGAAACATATTCGCAGAATTCAGGAGTACCTATATTACCGAATAATGCATTCTGTGGAGGTGTATTGACTCCCGATTGTAAAATATATCTGTCACCTTACTTAAATGCACCTACTACTCTGATAAATACAACGTGGTTTTATATTGATACAATAGGGAATAATGTAGTATCATTTCCTCAAAATTCTGGATACACAACACCTGGCACATTTGAATATCAAGGAGCCTGTTATGCCCCAAATGGTAGAATATTTTTCAGTCCGAATCAGGGAAGTAATTCACCTGTATGGTTATATATAAATACTACAACCAGACCGCCGACGGTTGTATCATATTTCCAAAATTCTGGATTCTCTTTCCCTCCTGCTAATGCAGGGGGCGCATTTATCGGCGGTTGTGTTTGCGGACCCGATGGTAATATTTACATGTCACCGCATCATGCGTCAGAAAATACGACATGGGTGTATATAGATGCAATGTCAACGCCTCCAAATGTATATTCATATGCAAGAAATGCACCCAGTATGCAACAATATGCATTTTACGGTATATCTAACACTCCAAGCGGTGATATATTTTTAGCACCACAGAATCAATCCATAGTTACTACATGGTACAGAATACGACCAAAACGTACAAAAAAATTTGAACTAGGGTGGTGTAATGGGCCAATTTCAAATAAATACTAAAGTATATGAATAATTAATATAGGGTGTTTATATTCTGGATCTATGGAGTCTATATCTATAATATGGTCATTCGTTTCTGATAATATCGATGCCTTATAATTTACAGGCCATAAACTCATATCGATAAGTTTATCAACGATATTACTGTACGTATAAGGTGTAGCATCAGTGATAACATCGCCTGTAAATTTAGATAAATCATGTAATAATTTGCTAAATTTATCTGATTTGTAGTCTCCTATCCATATATGTTTTGTCATATTAAATTCCATTTCTATATCATTGTCCTCCTTGGTAAAGTGCCAAAATTTATTATCTTTGCTGTATATTAGCATAGGTAAATTTGATTCCTCGCTGGGGGTATCGATATCAGATTCTTCGCTACTACTATAATCATCCCAACTATCATACATAAATTCATCGAGTAATTCTAATAAAGCCATTCATATAAATATATACGAGTACATACAATATATTTTTTGTATATATATTATGTCTAAGTTCGACTACGTCGTTATAGCAGTGTTATTATCTGTATTGGTTGTGTTAATATTTAAAATATATAGAGTTGAGTTGACATATGGAGGATACGATGCTCCTAAAACTACTCCAGTTGTAAGTGTACCAGTTAAACCAACTAAATCAATGAGAATGATGGCGGAAGGAAACGTAAATGTCATACCTGTCTATGGTATAGATTTGAGCGACGCGGCTCTTTTATCTTATGTATCAGAAGTTAATAAGTGTGCAAAAAGTATATTGGATAGTATGATCATAGATATGAATGAATTTAAAGTATACGTGAATAACAATAAACAACTTACTGCTCCTGTGAATGCGAAGGCGGGACTGGAAGCCGCTGCCGGTATCGTTCCTATAATTAAACCCACCACATCGCAAATACCAACCATTAACCCACCTCCGGACAATATACCTGATGTAAATGTTTTTATAGACGATATAAAGAAAAATGTAATGGGTATATTGACCGAGGTAATGCTAGATATAAGACGACCTACTATCCTCATTAAAATGGGTATTCATCCGGTAGTATCTTATGTACTTGAAAATACTCTATCGGTTAACCCAATTGTTATGAATAGATATGCCGTAATAGCTACATTAGGATCTATCATGATCGCATTCGACGGTACAAAAATTAAATATGGTACTCCATCCAAATACGACAATATGTTTGCCGCATTTTTTCAATACCTCTTTACAAAGAGCAGCAAACCATCTGCTATATACAGGAAACTTGAACAATATAGTTCGCAATATTTTAACGGAATATCATTGTTCTCAGAAGGGTATCTCAGAACTGTTATCGATACCTTCTCTAACATGATAATGATATATAGGAACCGAGGACCATATGCAGGCGATATACACAATGTGGCGAAGATGATACAATCCATTTCAATGGAATCCCCCGATATAGACCCCTTATTTAAAACTTATCTACCAGTGACCAATATATCGCCGAAACTGATGTCTAATTACAAGGCGCAGTTGAACAATATGACATCTACTATGTGTAATCTCTTGCTCCATGAGAGGGATACCATTATAAACAGTCTTTTCATCAGGTATGAAAATCCGAATATAGCAGACAATTTGGCAGAACTTGAACATGTACTGGTATATATGTTCAATACAATGGTAGAATTGTTGCGCGAGATACCAAATATGAAGTCTGCATTAACACGTGTTTTACGGTCAAATAGACCTGATAGCACAGTGTCAGATATTATAATTAATGTAGCATATTTATTGTACATTAATAGTCAGAATCTCGATTCCACTGAATCACTCGCATTAGCTGTGAATCTTGTTTTGAAATCATTGATAAGACCGGTGATGTCTGCTTATATTACAGGTATAGAGTCTGTATATATAACTTTATCACCCGACATATCCAACATAATTAACGAAATAATTAGAGATAATGCAAGATTTGTTGGTCATGCATTACTAGACAGATATATTGCCACATATTTTCAACGCGGTGTACCCGATCTTGCTGTGATTGATACAATAAGACCTCTATTAATTTCTACGGCATCGGCACCTCCGAAAGTCGCACCATCAGTCGCAGCGCCTCCAGTATCGGCAGCGCCTCCAGTAGCACCATCCATAAATAACCCATATGGACCGAAAGTGATCCCTATTCCAATACCAATACCAGAGGTCAAACAATGATAGAATTATCAGATGAGCAGGCTATTATTATTTCTGACATCAAGGATAACAATGTTATAGTGGAAGCAGTTGCCGGTAGTGGTAAAACTACGTTGATACTGCATATTGCTATGACATACCCAGATAAAAAGATATTACAACTTACATACAATACAGTCCTTAAAAATGAGGTTAGAGAGAAAGTTAGACAATTATCGAATATTGAGGTACATTCATATCACAGTCTTGCTGTAAAACATTACAATAAGAAAGCTTTTAATGATATAGAATTTACAAAATCATTACGAATGAAACCTGTATGTCGCAAACAATATGACATTATTGCTATAGATGAAATGCAAGATGCATCGATTAATCATGTTATGTTAGTATGTAAATTTATGAGAGATATGGGTATATACGATAGCTGTATTTTACTTATACTGGGAGACGCTCGCCAATGTATATATCAATACAATGGAGCCGATTCGAGATATTTGACTCATGCCGAACATATATTTCAGAAAATATTTATAAGGAGAACATTGTCAACATCATATAGATTAAACTACAATGTATCAAGGTTTATAAATGAAGTTATGATAGGCTATCCACTAATTACATCGTGTGATAATGGTGATAACAGTATAGCAAATATTAAATATATTAAGGGAAATATATTTAGTGCAGTGAGAGAAATAGCCCATTATCTTCATTCAGAGATAAATAATAAATCGATACAACCCGGTGATGTATTTATTCTGATACCTAGTATACGTCACGCACAAAATAAGAGGACTCCATTCAAAGTATTAGAAAATTTATTATGTAAGTTGGGTATACCTTGTAATGTCATAGAATCAAATAATTGTAACAAGAACACATCCGCAAATAAAATTACATTCGCAACATATCACGGTAGTAAAGGCTGTGAGCGTGATATAGTAATAATTATGAATTTTGATATGTCATACTTTGAATACTACGCGAAAGATACAAACAAACATATATGCCCGAATCCGTTATATGTGGCAGTCACAAGGGCAAAAAAGATATTATTTTTATTACAAGGCGACAAAGAAGAGCTACCATTTCTGAAGGCTAACATATCAGAAATGACATACGTGGATTACAAATTATTAGATAAAAATATTCGTCCGGTTAATGCTCAATATACTAATAATATTTCTGTTACCGATATGATACGCAATACTTCTGACATATTAGATATATCTCCTAATGTTCATAGAATATCATTATCTGATACATTTTCATCAATACCAATTGACTCGAATAATGAAGAAATATCCAACATAACCGGAATCGCCATACCTTCTATGTTCGAACTAAAAGATACTGGAAGGTCAGGTGTGTTAACCTGCGTACTCGGCCATAAAACGCATTCCATATATAAAAAATTACTACATGATGTTGATTTTGATAACCCTACCATATATGATTTTTTAAAAATATCTACAGTATATGATGCTATCAATACAGGTATGCATCATAAGTTATATCAGATAAAAAGCTTCGATTGGTTGACTTCCGATATGGTGGATAAATGTTTCAGCAATATGAAGAATAATTTAGAAAAAGGTGGCGAATATGAAACAAAATATACATGTGATGCAATCGTGAATATGGGCTTAATTAATATAGTCGGCGTATTCGATTATCTAACCGATACGCATATTTATGAGTTCAAATGTACGAACAATCTCACTGATAATCATAAACTACAGCTAATTTTTTACATGTACATATACAAGAAAATTACAGGTAACGAGCTAACTGGCGTACTTCTGAACATATTCAATAATGAACGTTATGATATAGTATATGATAAAAATATAGATATGGTAGTAGAAGATATAATACACAAAAAATTTAAAAATCATAGACATATACATGACGATGACTTTATAAAATTATTTCATACTAAGATGCGTCATACTATTCCGTAGGATATTCACAGCATCATTATCTAATCTACTATATGCCGCGATGAAGTCATCTATGATAAATCTTAACTCATACGAAGCGGACGATATCTTCCAGACTATATCATATATTTCATCAGTGTAGTCATATTTAACAGTATCTAGCCAATCATACATACCACTCCTGCTTAATAATCTCTCATTGGCATCTATATCCCACATATGATACGATACGTTTCTTAAATCTTTATACAAAATTACATCATTAGTATTGACGGTTGCTGTATTTTTGTATTCTAATATCTTATCTATCTGATAATATGGAGTGTAATACGTATACCACCCGTCATCGGTGGTCGTGAATACTACACATTCAGGTATCAAATGTTCTATATAACTTGACAAAATATAACGAGTATCCAGAATATTTTTTATATTTTTGATATGTTCTATGAAGTGTTTATTGGTATAATGTCCTAAATTTTTAAACATTTTATCTCTACTAATTGGAGAAACTTTAATATTTTTGTACTTATCATGTATCATAGTTGTACCAATATATTTTTTATGTTCTTGATTAGTTCTATATTATAATTAATAATACGTACAATTTCTTTTTCGCGTAACTCGTTCATAATAATGTATACATCTGCTAATAATTTAGCATCAGCTAATGCGCCGTGTATTCCATTCCTATTGTCAGATATGTTATATCTCTCACATAAGTCGCCGAGTTTATTTTTTTGATTCGGGAATATCTCGCGGGCCATTATCAATGTATCAATCACGCTCTCTGATATATTTGGGTATCCACACAATGATAACTCATAGTTCAAGAACATGATATCAAATCTTGCATTATGTGCTACTATTATGGACCCTTTTATAAACTCTAGAAACTCTTCTGATATATCTCTAAACTGTGGTTTCCCTCTGAGTTTATATGAATTTAATCCTGTTAACTGTTCTATTTTTGGATTTATCCATCTCTTTGGATTAAGCTGTTTATGGAACGTTCTCCCGGTAACGCTGGAGTTTATTATTTCGACACATCCTATCTCGATTATCCGGTGCCCATACTTCGGGCTCAAGCCGGTGGTTTCTGTATCAAGTACAATAATTCTGTGCATTTGTATAGATATATCAAAATATATTCAATTTTAAAAATTCGATATATGCAAACCCTCGCACCATTTGATATACTTCGCAGATATATTAATCACATTAACAGAGCCTGAAAATGTATCACTGTCATCTCCCGCATATCTCTCAATGCCAATCCAAATAACTGACTGGGTCAATATATCTGATAAGTTTATATCGAGAATCGCAGTATTCATAACACCCACAGAATTAGACGGTACTGATACATTCACAATAGATATAGGTGATGCGACTGGTGCTGAATTTTCTGTCAAATATAATTGGTCTGAGTTAGCAGCAGTGCATCTATATAATTTAAATGAAACATTACCAGCAGTAGAATCATCAACGGTATATACGAGATTTATCCGTAGCGGGTGTGATATATCAATAGACCTCGGTAGAAACGTTGATACACATAGACTACATAGCGAAGATGACAGAAACACATTACCTGTCTGTACTAATGATATAGATTTATTTATGAAGATATTACTGTTTCCCGGTGTGTTGTGCGATGTTAACATATTTAGTTTTATCTCTGATACTTGTCTAGAGTTGCCGAAATATTCTATAAATCCATCATCATTTATCTTTGTATTATTATTTTTCACCCTAATCGGCTTAACCACAGGAATATTACTTATATCACTCACCACCCTCAACCTAATCCAGTTTTTAGTGATATTATTCACAGATGTGGATACATCAGAATACGATGCGAATCTTACATTATAAGTAGCTACATTCGGTAAAAATGTAGAGTTTTGGAGGTTATACGGTGGAGATGCCAGAGTCATCATTGTAGGAACAATGACCCAACTCGCACCATTCCAGTATTCATATACTACTGAAGTTATCGGCGTTGAGGTACATGCACCGGTAACACGTATGTCTATTGTTGATATTGTAGTACTTGAGCCGATATAACAGCAGTTATTTGTACTGACAGAATTAAATAAATTATATGATAAGCTACTGCTATTATCTGTCCACGTACCTGCTTCCATATCTGAATTAGATAGAACTTTTATACCTCTCATATTATATTCCCCGTGACCGACTGATAATGAACTGGGCTGAACAATGTCGCCAACGTTAACATTTCCGAGAATTGTATGATACATCGAAACAGGTGTATTGTTATTACTTTTCATACATATTTTTATATTATTTTGGTTATACATCTTAGATGTATCAATCTGGCACGATTCGATGTTAATAATAGCAGTAGCCGCTAGAATAGATAAATCTGTAACATTATTGACACAATTACATTGACATGTTAACAGTATAGGCCTATTATCGGAACCTACATTGAATGCTATGGTCGAGTTATCTATCTTACTTAACATAACATTACATGTTCCGTTGTTGTTAACACTCACAGCGGTTCCGCAGAAACTTGCGCGATAGCCTGAACCGATAATGACCGATTTAGTATCAGAACACAGCATACCAGTTGGTAGCGGATACTGCGCACTGCCCAATATCTCAATATTTCTGAATACAATTGTTCCACCGTTGTGAGCATATATGCCCATAGATGAATTTTCTGTACTCAGTATAATAACATTATTTATATTCAGTAGACATGGTATATTTATGCATTCTATCGCTATATTTGAATTATTTATTATACAGTCCTGAATAGTCGATTCCTGTGATGGAGATGTACCGCTTTGGTCAAATAATACAGCTCTGCATCCAGCGGCTGTTGGTCCGTTGATAGTTATACTGTCAATTCTTGACCACTTTGTACATACAAATAAATCAGCATTATTATTCACAGCATTTACAATGACATTACCGGCTGAACTGAGTGCTTTTATTGTAGTACCTTCGGGTAAATATATCGGATTATTTTCATTGTATACACCTGGGTATAGTATGAATATTTGATTAGGGTCACTGCAAGCAGTCACAGCGTCCTTGATGGATTCGAAGTGAAATGGGTTATTTATGTCGTTACTTATATATTTCTCGCACATATGATTCGTTTTCAATGAAAAAGTATCAGAGGATGATGATACTTGATTATCATTCGATGGAGTAAATAATATATTCTTTCTAATTGGGTCTATAAATAGATTAGCATTATCATAATATTGTATAGGTATATGGTTTGCTAATACTGTATCGTATAAGTCTTTGTCTTCTGTAGATAGTTGAGTCGCATATCCTATCGTAACTGTGGTTGATACCACTGATATAAATAAAACTGCTTGACTTACTACAGTATCTAACTCTGTGGATAATTGAGACGGAGCGACTCCATTCGTAAAGTCCGCGACACTATCGCACGTATATGAGTACACCATTATATATCAACACAAAAATTATATAATATTATATCTTATACTTTAGTATCAATGTCCAGTTAGGATATTCCGATATTTTATTATGATACATATCGTCAAAGAACTGAAGAATATCAGGTATTAATATACCATTCATATGAACGTGATGTTTAGGCAGTTCTGCATTAGAATTTATTTCTATTAAGTACGGAACATCATCTTTTACAATATAATCAAGTCCAAGCAGATTATAACCTATATATTTACCGAATAGTTGTATTTTTGATAGTACTATTTTTGTTATACGCTCCATGCCATCAGATAATGACTTATCCGACATGACTATATCGGTACCCCATTGCTTCCATGATTTACATGTAAATATATAAATATTATCATATATAACTATGACGATACAGAAATATCTCATAACAATTCCCGGACTTATATCTTCCTGTAATACCCAGTGAACATATTTATTCAGGGTGCCATCCTTCTGTTTTTTATAAAATTCATCCATGTTTTCTAGTTGAATGATGTCGCTACCATGTCCTACATATGCATGAGACGGCTTTAACCATAGCTTCATATCAGTCCTGAGGTTACCATCTTTGATAACGCGAGATTTTTCAATTATACTTGTTTTTGGTACATATTTCTCACCGAACGTCATTCTCGCTAAATTATGTTTCAGCATAACCTTATCCAGACCGTCTACATATGTCTGTATTATAGATTTACTGTTCATATTAGAGAATACTACTCGTTCCGATGTCCAATCTTCTACCCACTTATCATCTTTCATATATGACGCTATCAGATTGCCATATTTATACTTGTACTTTGAATTGTCATATATTCTGTAGGTCAACATTGATATATATTAATATATATCCATAAATTCAATTAATTTATTTATATTTATCTCGTTAGACCGCTTCTTCATAGCGGATGAAATTTCATTAACTTTATATGTCCAAAGTTCAATAGGTTCGGGGTTTACCATGCCGAGCTTTAATAATGTAGTTTGCATACTGTTGTATCGGTCTGCCGATGTTGTAATGCATGCTATATTAGAAGTATTAACATATACAAGAATATACACAATATCAGAAGTATCCTCAACTGTATACTTTAAGTATGTCAGTACATTATCTGAGTACTTGGTGACGTAATCAATAGCATCATGTTCATCAGACATAACACCTATGACACCATCATTATCAATAATTACATATACGTCCATTATATAAAACAAAAATATATTAACAATTATAGGCAGTCCCATAGTTATACTCTATGAAATTATATGATTCTATAGCTTCTTTTAAGTTATCTTTAAGTTCCTTTTCTTTTGCAACTAACTCCTTTCTATCCATTATAGACCCCTCATAGTATCTTAATTTAAGCTTTTCTTTCATTAATTTATCTCTCAATACCGTATATTCATTGTAATCATTCACCTCAGTATCTGCTAATTTTTTTATTATATCTCTCTGTTTATCTATATTATGTAATGCTTCAGTTTCGGGTATTTCAAGTATCTCACGTAGTTCAGATATAGAATCTTTTAGACATTTTATACTATCTTCTATCTTGGTCAACTTAGTTTTAATTAAATTATCAGCGGTCGATGTCTTAAACATTTGCGTCAGTTCATCAGATTTTCCATATTGTTTCTCATGTTCTTCTATTATTACAGGGAATACATTTATTTTGTACTTAACATAATTAAGCAGTATCTGCGCGTAATTCGTCTCACATTTGTTGGACTTCAATGTCACATTAAAATATTCAGATAATTCGACGCATCTATTACATATACAGGCTCTATATCCGTTGAATACCCTATGATATTCGTACACATCACACTCTCTGCAGAAACTATTGCATATCCGGCACAATATATCCATTTAATTTATAGTAGGTATATTCAATTATTTACCCGGATAATGTATCATTCCTAACCTTGACCGATTAGTTACATCATTGTATACTTCAGCGGTTGAGAATATATTATATTTAGTATTGACAATATTACATACGTTCTGAATGATATTCAGAATATTATTATTGTTTCCTATAAATATCCCATCTTCAGCTTTGTGAGATTTTCTATATAAATCAGTCAATTTGAATATATCAGTATATAGATACATATCACATACTGCGAACTTGTTGATTAATTTTCTCTGAGGGGTCGTGAACAATGATTCCTCTGAATGTGTTATAATCACACGAATAACATCATGTTCTGATGTAGTATTTTCTAAATATACATAGATATACCCAGATACATTAGATGTCTCTTTTTTGACATCCATGCTGTACATCTTCAGCTGATTCTCCATTTTTAAACTCATTATAAATGTATATAAGTATGAACAATAAGACATAAAATTTTGAATTATTTTTTTATATATACACCCTCATAGCACTGTCATCATGCCACTGCTCCGCGATCGCATTCCAGGCGCCCTATCCCTATTTGTGTTTATTTTCAATGATAGACATATAGAACCCCATGCCGTCGAACACCTAGAAATGTTAATGGATATGTCTCCCTTTGACATCCTACAGCTCGATTATGAATACATGATAGTCCGAACAGATTATCAAGATTTCATAGAACACATCCGAGATGCGATAGCCGCAGAATTATCCGAATTATCTGATAATCCACCAGTCGACTACGCGTCAAGATTGGAAATAGCCACATCCATCGACAATT
>JACCDY010859091.1_pt1 | contig 12231 bp, 10 predicted proteins | sample 7446391 | NCBI WGS metagenome assembly JACCDY01 (sample SAMN15323451, study PRJNA562643) | freshwater metagenome | isolation source: river surface water | place: USA:Blue River Watershed | collected 2017-08-18 | reverse complement strand
CCCTCGATCGAACGCTCATTCAGCGTGGCGCTCAACGACTCATGCCACCCGAAGTACTCGGCACTCATATTGGATCACCAATCAACCACATCACACAACGCCGTCACTCGCTTGCATTTCGGGCTTCGACAGCGCTTTTTGGGTGGCTAGGAATCGAATGGAACCTGCTTGACGCATCGATCCACGAGCGAGACAGACTTGCATCCGTCATTGCGCAGTACAAAGCATTGCGCCCACTTTTGCACACAGGCTTAATGTTTCGAGAAGATCATCCAGATTCAAACATTTTGGTGCATGGAGTTTCTGCGCACAATCAATCGCAATCACTCGTCTCTGTTTCACGGCTCGCTAATGGCCCAAGTAGTCATATAGACCCAATACGACTTCAACAATTCGATAAAAATGCAACATTTATCATCAAACCCCTGCACCTCGGAACACCTGCATTTGCACCCAACCGAAAACTTCCGCAATGGCTTGATGACGGATCAATCACGATGTCAGGTCTACAGATGCGTGAAATTGGTGTCATTTGCCCGCCACTGTTACCAGCTTCAAGTCTCCTGCTTCACATTCAAAAGGTAGATGCATGAACGAAAACGACCGCATTGATCCACATTCTGGTGCACGTGTTCATATCGTTGCTGCGCGTCAGCACCGACCAAATTTGCCATCTTCTGATTGCCCATTTTGTGTTGGCGGTCTTGAATCTCCAGAACCTTATGAAGTGAAGTCATTTGCTAATCGATGGCCAGCACTCGAAACAGGCGCGTGTGAAGTGGTGTTGTATTCATCTCAACATGACGCAACCATTTCTTCACTGGGAAGTAGTGGAATTCGAAAAGTTATTGATCTTTGGGCAGAGCGAACAACGCAATTGCAGCAACAAAGCGATGTTGACTTTGTGCTTATCTTTGAAAATCGGGGAGCTGAAGTTGGGGCGACAATCAGTCATCCACATGGTCAGATCTACGCATTTGATCATGTACCTCGCCGTCAGCACTCCATATTGGAGACACAGTGGAAGCCAGAAAAACAACCTGCAGATCGTTTAGTTATCAATAGCGATCATTTTTCCACTTATGCCCAATATGCAGCGATACACCCAGTTTCATTAGTTGTTGCTCCGCATAAACAAATTTCTCTCCTTAGTCAACTGAACGATGCGTTACGTGACGACCTCGCATCAGTTCTTCACAAAACATTTGTGGCGTTGGATCAACTGTTTGATGCTCCTCTTCCGTACATGATGTGGATTACACAAGCTTCGGCAAAAACTCAATATGAAAATGTGTGGCTACACATTGAGATTGTCTCACCATGGAGGGCAAAAGGTGTTCAGCGATTCATTGCTGCCGCTGAGGTGTCTACAGAGGAATACTTCAATCCCGTAGATCCTGCAGACATCGCTCAGCGTCTTCGCAACTTGGTGATCTAATGCGCGCAATTGCGCCGGGGCGCGTCAACCTCATCGGTGATCACACCGATTACACAGGTGGTTTGGTGTTTCCTATGGCAATCAATCGACACACCATTATTGATGCGCACTTTACGGAGAACTCTTCTATTTCATTGAAGTCTGCTGATGAGCCTGAAGTGGCGAGTTTCAACATTCCAGTTGCCGACATTTCTTCATTACATCCACAATGGGCAAGATATATCGCTGCGGTTGCCTCTGAATGCAAAGCTTCTCGCGGAATCGCAGGAACTATTTCTACAGACATTCCAATTGGCAGCGGTCTTTCTTCTAGCGCTGCCCTTGAAATCGCAACTGCACTAGCCCTTGGTTTTGACGGAAGCGCCAAAGAACTGGCGCAGTTGACACAGCGTGCTGAGCATGTAGCCACAGGTGTGCCTACGGGAATCATGGATCAACTGTGCATTTCAGCTGCTCGAGAACATCACGCCATGATGATTGACTGCTCAACTCTTGAAGTTGTCCATAGTCCTATTCCCCAAGAATGCAAAATTGTTGTCCAGTTCATCGCACACCGCACTTTGCAAGGATCGGAATATGGCGAACGTGTTCGTCAATGTAACTCAGCGGAGTCCATCATCGGACCGCTCCGCTCAGCAAGTATTGACATGCTTGAGTTAATTGAAGATCCGACTATTGCACAACGTGCTCGCCACGTGATCACCGAAAATCAACGAGTACGTGAATTTGCCCAAGCGCTTGCAGCACATGATTTTGGGCACGCTGGCCAACTCATGAACGAAGGACACACATCACTTGCTCGAGACTTTGCAACATCGACTTCGGTTATGGATAAAGCCGCAAAAGAGATCCAAAGCATTCCTGGTGTATTTGGTGCGCGAATGACCGGTGGAGGGTTTGGTGGATGTGTTGTTGCTCTGTGCAGACACGATGCAGATGTGCCTGGTTGGACTGTGTCAGCGGTTGATGCCGCGCGACTCGTGTGACACCACATAAGCAAACAGAAACTTCCCAGGCTGTATCCGATATTTCGGCAAAACATCTGGTCCACAACTTGCCGTTCCAAGACCTCTGTGAGCAATGTCAATGTTCATTGTTAGATAAGGACGTTTAATGAGTTCTGTTTGGTCCGCCGCTTGATATAGATCTTGTGTTGAATACGGCAATGCAGACATGTGCAACGGTTCACTTTCTGCTTCAATTCGAATAACTTCGTGAGTATTCGGGTTGCTCACTTCAAACCATCTGCACTGCGTTCGTAGCCCATATTCCTGGGGCACCAAATATGGCAACTCATCGGCATCTCCGCTATAAATTCCCAACATTGCCGATGACTCGCGGTCTGGGTAACACTCGTGCGGACCATTACCCCACCACGAAACCCGTGTGAAGCCCTCAGGTAATGGAAAACTCACACCAATCCGCGGAAGATCGTCCAGTGCTTTGGGGATGACCAGCGAGTGTTCGAAGCGGACTGAGCCATCTTCCCGAACTGTTCGGTTTGTCTGGTGCTTTACCAACTGTGAAATGTCTCCGTCAATTCCTTGCAGTTGCCAACGCTTCAACGTGGTGGTTTCTACCCAAGCAAGATTTGGCAATAACTTAAATCCGTCGTTGTCAATGGAAGCTCTGAACAGAGAAATCTGCGGATCAATATCCAACGTCTCACACTTTTTCTGAGCGGTAGGAATCCTTTTCACACGAGCAGGTTTCACTGCCAATTGATCCCAGGCAACAACATGTCCGCGATCACACCATGACTCTGCACGCTTTGCAGCCCAAAAGATGTTTACTCGAATATCACCAGACAAACCCCGAATCGATGGAATGCTGATTCGTTTTGTCTTACCTGCATTTAGACCAGAGTGCGTCAATTTTCCTTTTCGCTTTACAACACCATTAAGCACTACTTCATATGTTGCAGAGAGCCATGAGGCATCACGAAATGACTGTCGGTTCTTTAACTCAATCAACGGAGCGGACTTTGGACCAACGAGTTGTGCAGAAACTGGTCTATGCACCCACGCAACCTCTCGCATTGCCGGGTGAGGTGTGAGATCGGCATGCATTAAACCATCTGCTACAAAGTTGCCATCATGTGGTGTATCACCAAACTGACCACCATAGGCAAACCGTTCTTTGCCATTAGGTAGTAACTGGCGAAGGCCGTGATCTTTCCATTCCCAGATGAATCCGCCTTGCAGACCCGGCGTGTTATCAAATGCTTTCCAATAATCCGAAAGTGATCCATTCGAGTTACCCATTGCGTGGCTGTACTCACACATGATTAACGGACGTACGCGCTTTTTGCTCTTGCCGTACATTTCAATGGCTGCAATAGGTGCATACATCGGTGCTACAACATCGGTTGCCGCCATTCCCCCGTCAAACCAATTCGTATGAAACACCGCACCTTCGTAATGAATAATCCGCGAAGAGTCATACGACCTCACCCATGCTGCAGCGGCATCGTGAACACTTCCATATCCGGATTCATTCCCAAGTGACCACATAATCACGCTTGGGTGGTTCTTGTCTCGCTCCACCATTCGACTTACCCGCGAAAGCCACGTGGCCCTATACGAAGAGTCGTGACACAGGCTTGTTATCCACGCATGGCTTTCCACATTTGCTTCGTCAACGACGTAAAGACCCAATTCATCACAGATATCAAGAAATCTTGGATCATTTGGATAATGCGAACATCGCACTGCGTTGATGTTGTGGCGCTTCATCGCTACAACGTCATCTCGTATATCTTGCACCGTTACTGCCTTGCCCCGATCAGGGTGATGATCGTGTCGATTTACACCCTGAACCATGATGCGCTTACCGTTCACTAAAAGATCACCATGAACGATCTCAACTTTTCTGAACCCAATCATCTGCTCTGTTGAATCAATCACATCCCCATTCGCATCAAGCAATGAGATACGGACTAGGTAACGATTAGGAAGTTCGGCCGACCAAAGCTTCACGGCATTCACTGACCATTGAATTTCCGCACAGTGTCCTGCGAACAGATACGGACGTGTGGTGTGTGCTACTTCTCCGGAGTGCTGAATTCCTATCTGTTTTCCGCCAATACTGTGCAGTGTCGCTTTAACTTTTAGCCCCGCTGGAAAACGGTGGCCGCTCGGAGCTGCTACTTGAGTAGTAACGCGCAATTGACCACTTCCCGTAAGCGAATCTCGCACGTCAGTGACTTCGGCATCAACTCGAATATCTTCAATCCGTAATTGCGGTTGGGCTTCAATGAACACATCCCGGTGCAAACCCGACATCCACCATTGATCTTGGTCTTCAACGTAGGACTGTGCCGAGTATCTACAAACGGTGATCGAGACTAGATTCATTCCTTCACGAACAAATGGTGAAATGTCATATTCGCTTGCTAATCGACTGTCTGTTCCGTATCCAACAAATTCTCCATTGACGCGAACTGAGTGCACACTCTCTGCGGCACCAATATGTAAAACAATTCGTCGGTCTGACCATTCGCTTTCAACCTTGAAATTGCGTCGGTACACAGCAGTTGGGACTTCTTCGGGCAAATGTGGAGGGGTTTCGCGCCATGGCATTGCAATGTTTGTGTAATGCGGAACATCGCCAAGATCGAATTGAGTCCAGTTGCTTGGAACCGGAATGCTCACCCAGTCTCTATCGTCGCAAAGCTCGCCCAATTCACGAAGTGCAATGTCTTTGGGGTGCGCAAAACGCTTTATGCGCCAGTCACCATTAAGCGAGACTCGAATACTTGATGCAGAAGTAAACGGTGTTCGCATTGGCAAGCGATTTACTTGAACAGCATTTGGATCTGCCCACAGTTTTAGATCGTGTAGTTCAGGTATTGAAGCCATGTGCTTACGCGACTCGACCTACTAACAAACCCACTCCAATGAATTGCAGAACCCCTGCGACAACGGTGAACACATGCCAGATTTCGTGATATCCAAACACATGTGGCACGAGGGCTGGTTTTTTCATATAGAACAAAACAGCGCCAACGGTGTACACAATTCCCCCTAGGGCATACATCAGCAAACTGATGAAACCGGCTCGACCATAAGCCCACGGCAAAATAATGAGCGCTGCCCACCCAATGATGATGTACATCGCGTGGCCCAGGCGCTTTGCTTTCCAGGTGATCTTCAGGCCCATCCCCACAGCAGCAGCTAGCCAGATCAACACGAGAAATGGAATACCCACGTTGTACGGCAGTGCCATCAAACAAACCGGTGTGTACGTGCCGGCTATCAGCACATAGACCATCGCGTGATCAATTTGTTGCATCGTCTTTTGCGAACGCAGTGATTTCGTGAATAGGTGATACGAAGCAGACGTCGAGTACAGAGCCAACAAAGAAAGCGCGTAAATTCCTACAGCCAGTCGAGGAACCCCCGCTGGAGTGAACAGAGTGAGAATGATGCCAGCAGGAATAGTGACAGCAACTGCAATGGCGTGAATTCGACCGCGCCAGCGCGGACGCCAGTTTCCTGTTGCATGCATAAACACTGGCATGTGTGGCACGAAAGCACCTCCTATGCACAGCGTAACCTGTACACATGACTTACAACTTTGATCGCTTTCTTCGTTACGACGAAATGGTTATGTGGCTAACCGAGTTGGCTTCACGGTTCCCTCACTTAGTCACATTAGAGACATATGGAAAGTCGCATCTTGGACGAGATTTATGGATTGCAACAGTTACCGATTCAACAACTGGATCACACGATACGAAACCAGCGCATTGGATTGACGCAAATATTCATGCAACTGAAGTAACGGGCGGAGTTGCAGCGCTTTACATTTTGGAATATCTCACCAGTCAATTTGGTCGCGATCACCACACCACTGAAGTTCTACGCACGCGCACCTTCTACATCGTTCCTCGAGTCAACCCAGACGGCGTAGAAGACGCTCTTCTTGACAGCCCGCGCTATCACCGTTCGAGTGTTCGTTCTTGGCCGTGGCGCGACGGACATCGTTGGCCTGGCCTCAGTGTTGAAGACATTGACGGTGACGGTGCAGTTCGAACAATGCGTATTGCTGATTCTGATGGTGCATGGGTTGAGCACGACGATGATTCGCGCGTGATGGTTCCTGTTGGCCCACTCGGTGTTGCCCCTGGAACACAGCGTTATCGATTGCTTGATGAAGGTGTTCTTGAAAACTTTGATGGCTTCACTATTCCGATGCCACGTGATCCGGCAGGACTCGATCTCAACCGAAACTTCCCAGCGGGTTGGGGCACCACCGTGCTCGGTTCGGGAGATCATCCCATGTCTGAACCCGAAATCGACGCACTGGTACGTGCCGCGCGGTCACGCACCAACGTATGCGGATACAACGCGTTTCATACTGCCGGTGGCTTCATGTTGCGACCAAGTAGCACGCGTCCTGATTCAACGTTGCCTCCGTTTGATATTTGGGTGTACAACGAACTTGGGAAAGTTGGGGTTCAACACACTGGCTACCCCGTTCACTCGGTGTACGAAGACCTGACTTGGGACAAGAGCGACACCATGAGTGGTGCTGGTGACGACTGGGCCTATGAACACCTTGGTGTGTTCGGCTGGACAACCGAGTTTTGGGACATCATTTTCCACGCAACAGGAAAGCACTCACCAACCGACATTTGGTACGTCGGTCCAACTCCAGAGCAAGAACTTGCTGTCTGCAAATGGACTGATAAGCACGCACCAGGCGCATATGTAGCCTGGAAAAAGTTCAATCACCCACAACTTGGTGAAATTGAAATTGGCGGATGCGATGCAATCAAAACATGGTCGAATGCCCCTGCATCAAAACTGCGTGACGAAGTAGCACCACACGTGCATTTCGCTATCTATCAAGCGCTTGCTTCGCCACGTCTTGAAATCAAACGAGCAAGTGCTGTTTCGCTTGGCGGCGGCGTGTACAAAGTGGAAATTGGTATCGCGAACACTGGTTGGTTAGGCACTGAAATCAGTGAATGGGCGCAGAAGAACAAAATCGTGCTTCCTCTTACCGCAGAAATTTCTGGTGCGACCCTGGTTGAAGGTGCACCGCGGGTAAAACTCGGTCAACTTGATGGTCGTGTGAAATTCCGAGTGAGTGGTGACGCCAAATCAGATGGAACACCAGATCGTGTACTGCACAGTTGGTTGATTCGTGGAGAAAAAGGTCAACGCGTAACTCTCACCGCTACACATCAACGTGCTGGCGTTGCTTCAGCGATCGTAGAACTTCCATAACGCCGGTGTGATTGAATTGCGCGCATCGAAATAAACAATGCGCTCGGCACAATAACAACATTCGGAAGAGCTACATACAAATCGTCAATCATTAATCCATAGATTCCCCACGATGCCGACATCGTGGCCACCATGATGAATGTCACCACCGATATTCCAACGAGATGACTCGTTTTTGCGGCGCGAATTACCTGAGGAACAATTCCAGTTGCTCCAACTACTACAGCAATTGCACCAAGCAAATCTCGTGAAATTGCAAGCGCAAGGAGTGCTGCGAGAACGACAGAGATCTCAACGGTAAGTGCCCGAGCCGCTGACACTGCTTTGAGTCGCACCTGCATAAACACCACGGTTCCGAACCCACAAATCGCCATAATGTTGGCAAGTGCAACCAAAGGCGTTGAGGAAGCAATTCCGTACACCACCCACAAAATTGACCCACTGACATTTTGCAATTGTGAAGGCACAGAAATGCCTTCAACGGTTTTCCTTCTTACCACCCGGTAAGCCTGCGGGATCGTGAAGGTAAACGAAAGCGAGATACACCACAGGCTGAAAATGGTGCGAAAATCCACTTCGCAACCCTAGGCGGTCTCGTTAGCGTTAGACAGACCATGTTCACCACGTACGCGATGACACTGCCCACAAAGAAGTGGACTGAGGAAACCCGCGAGCGTGCCATCGGAGTTATTTCGAAGTGGCATCAGCAGTGGTTCCCAGCAGATCGCCTCCCTGCAAATATTCGAGTTCGAGTGCGACACAGTCAAGACGATGAAGTGTTCAGGCTTGAGGTGCAAAACACTCATCCTCAGACCGCTAATACTCACCTGATTATTGCGACCTTAACTCCATATAAGGGCCAGCTTGTTTTTGATTTGAGAGTCAAGTTTGCGCCGGGCAAGGATTCGATCATTCCCCATCGCCGAGCTGAATTGCCACCAAAACCAGCGCGAGCACTTGTAGCCGAAATGGCCAAGTTGCTTGAGGTGTATGACGCAGAGCGACGCATTAGTCCAACCATTCGCCAAGTAACTTCTGCTCTCGAGGGCGAAGCTCTTGCCGCCGACTTCATTAATGCACTCGCACGTCGCTTACCCATTTTGGTTGAAACAACCATCGATAAATCGATCCAGTCCTCACACACTGGCCTTTTGCTTGAAGACCTTGTCGGTATTGCCCACATTGCTCACATCACATCGATTGAAGCGGTTGATTCGTTCAATGCATATTGCAACGGCAAGGTATTGGACAAAAACTACGTCACCATACTGTGGCCACATCCTGCTCAACCACTGACCTTTCATACCGTCACGCCAAATCGTGAACAGATTGAAAACCCAATTCTTGAAGCCGCGGCCTTACAACCAGACATTCCAACGCAGGCGCCTCCGCGATTCAGCACAAGTCGCCCAGTTCAGTCTGTGGTGCCTACGCCTACTCCCGTTATCAATCAAGCCAATACAGATCTGTCACCAGTAGTTGAGCAACTTAAGCGAACAGTTAATGAGCATCAACTTCATATTGAACAACTTGATGACGCACTAGAAGAAGTAGAAGCAGAACGCGATGAGTTTGCGGAGCTACTTGAAGAAAAAGAGGTAGAAGCAGAGGAATTGTCAACTGAAGTTGCGCTTCTCCGCGGACGATTAGCCGAGCTCACGAGTCTGACAGTTGACCTTGATGCTGAACTCGCCCGCGCACGTCCTGATCGCGTGCTTCGCACAGTGCTCGACGCTGTTAATCGTGCGCGTTCCGAATGCAAGCATCTTGAGTTTTTGCCAACTGCGTTCACAACCGCAAACGAGCTTCAAGGCCCAAACCCACGCCAAGTGCTTCAGGACTTGAAGGCTCTAGACAACGCAGTTGCAAACTGGCGCAGAGACGTCTTCCCGATTGCGGGATTGCAGTCGTATTTGCGTGATAGCGCAGGCCTCGATTTTGCACCGCGCATTTCTGAAGACACACACCATCGACACGGCGAGTGGTACTCCGCTATGCATAAGAACAAGCAGATTCATATCGGCGCACATCTGCGAAGAGGAAAGAATCGCACGCTGATTCGCATCTATATGCATGTTGATACTGCAGAAAAGTCCATTGTTATTGCCAAAATCGTCCGACATGGACCAGACAGCACCAGTTAGTTACCCCACATAAAGCACCTGTAAAGGCGTATCGTGTTGCCATGACTTCGCCTGTGTATTCACTCTCTGACGACTACATCAACAAGGTTGCTGAACTCGATCCGGCAGCAGCCACCTACATGGGGATTGCTGGTCACGATCACGAAATGACTGACTTCAGCCCTGCGGGTCACGATGCGCGCGCAGAAAACGACCGCCAAACTCTTGCAAAGCTGAACGCGCTTGATTCAAGTGCAAGTTCTGACCGCTTAGCCGCCGGTGTATTGCGTGAGTCTCTAGAAATCTCTGGTGCAGAATACGACGCCAATGAGCACTTGGTTTCAATTCGAGTGCTTGCTGGCGACGTTGATGCCGCTCGAGCAATTTTTGACCTCATGCCAACTGACACTGCAGAACAATGGTCAGTGATTGCAGAGCGCATGTCTAAAGTTCCACAAGCGTTTGCAGGTATGCGCGAGTCGTGGAAACTTGGTCTTGATCGCGGTGTAAAAGCTCAGCGCCGACAAGTTCTCGCATCAAGCGAACAGCTCGCAACTTGGGCTGGTCGAAAAGACGCTCCGGCATTCTTTGAACAATTCGCAGAATCTGCATCTTCGGTTGCTGGCGCTCCAATGGAGCAACTTCGCAAAGCAGCAAAGCATGCATCACGGGCGCTTGGTGAAACTGCAGATTTTCTCATCAACGACTACGCCCCACGTGCAGATACGCGCGATGGAGTTGGCCCCGATCGACACGCACTTGCCCGCCGACGCTTCATGGGAATGAAAGTTGAAGCGAAGGATGCATACGAATGGGGTTGGGCAGAAGTTCAACGTATTGATGCAGAAATGGAACGCGTTGCGCAGGAAATTCTTCCGGGTTCAACGCTTTCAGAAGTTCGTCACTTTCTTGACACCGATCCTTCACGGTCAATTCAAGGCGAAGGAGCACTTCGCGACTGGCTACAAGAATTGATGGATGACGCGATGTCGTTTCTTATCGACAACAATCATTTTTCAATTCCAGATTCCATTCGCACCGTTGAGGCAATGATTTCTCCGCCAGGTGGAGCAGCCGCAATGTATTACACAGGGCCGAGTGAGGACCTCAGTCGCCCAGGTCGCACCTGGTATCCAACAAACGGTCGCACGGTGTTCCCACGTTGGAGTGAGCCAACCACCGCGTATCACGAAGGTGTTCCCGGGCACCACTTGCAAGTAGCAATCGCCACAATTAACTCTGAAAAACTTTCGCGCTTCCAACGCAACACGTTCGTTTCGGGTCACGGCGAAGGTTGGGCGTTGTATGCCGAGCGCTTGATGGATGAATTCGGATTCTTAGAGAATCCTGAGTACCGCTTGGGATATCTATATGCCCAGGCATTCCGTGCCGCCAGAATCGTCATTGATACCGGAATTCATTGTGGTTTTGCCATTCCACAAAGCTCGTCGTGGCACCCAGGAGAGCAATGGACTCCTGAACTCATGCTTGAATTCTTGAGTGCTCACTCGTCAAGCGATGACGAATTCAATCGCTCAGAAATCAATCGCTATCTCGGTTGGCCAGGGCAAGCTATTTCATACAAGCTTGGCGAACGTGTGTGGCTTGACCTACGTGATGATGCCAAGAAAAAATATGGAGCATCGTTTGACTTGCGTAAGTGGCACGCACATGCTCTCGACCTTGGCAACCTTGGTCTTGACTTATTGAAGTCGGAAATGGCGCGCTTCTAGAGGCTTCTAAGGGACAACAACGACTGGCGTTCCAGGTTTTGCCCAGTCAAATATGAATTTTGCGTCTGCGGTGCTTGATCGCAGACAACCACTGCCCAAAAACGTTCCCAGCTCTGCTTCAGTTTGCATCGGCACACCATTCTTCGTAGGTATTTCGTGGAATCCGATGTTGCCACCATTTCGGCCAATTGCGAACCTCGTCATGAACCTAAACTTCACACCCTCAAGTTCTTGGCTGAATGACGAAACAGATTGGTTTTTTACAAAGTATGAACCTTTTTTGGGTTGACCACGCTGACCCGACACCAAAAAGGTGCGAATGACATCACCCGATGCGTTAATTACCCACACGCGCAGTTGACGGTTTGAGTACACAACCCGACGTCCGCTACCTGAGTTTTTTGGTACCGCAAAAGTTGAAACAGCAACAGTTGTTGTAGTTGGTGCAATCGACGTCGATGTTGTTGTTGGATTGGGATCAACTGCTGCATTGGCAATTCCCTGACCGCACCATGTTGATAGAACAACTGCAAGAACAAGTGCAACGCGTTTCATTTCACTCCATTCAAAATCGCACGTGTTGCAGAAGCCCCAATTCGACTTGCTCCAGCTTCAATCATTGCGAGTGCATCTGCAGTAGTGCGAATTCCCCCGCTTGCTTTGACGCCAATGTCTGCTCCAACAACATTGCGCATAGTTTG
>JACCDY010274003.1_pt1 | contig 12234 bp, 15 predicted proteins | sample 7446391 | NCBI WGS metagenome assembly JACCDY01 (sample SAMN15323451, study PRJNA562643) | freshwater metagenome | isolation source: river surface water | place: USA:Blue River Watershed | collected 2017-08-18 | reverse complement strand
TTTTTCTTTAAAAGACAAAGCATTACTGGATAGAAAACCAGCTTGTCCTTGCTATTTAGGGTTTAACCTGATATAGTTTCATTCTTCAGACGCGGGGTGGAGCAGTCTGGCAGCTCGTCGGGCTCATAACCCGAAGGTCATAGGTTCAAATCCTATCCCCGCAACCAAGATTTATAAGGCTTCTAAGACTTTTTGTTTTAGGAGCTTTTTTCTTTTATAGCTTCATGTAGTGGTCATGTAGGGGTTAACAGCAAACAAATGGGTTGCAAACAACCCAAGCTAGTAGGTAAAGTAAGAATATGGCAAAAAAACAAAAGCCGTCAGACATAATAGAAAACGTTGAATCAGCCCCGACAAGTGAGACCAACAATTTCATGCCAAAAGGCTGGGGGCAGCAACTTGCAGACTCCTTAAATAAGGCAGTTAGAGAAGAAGCGGCTCGAGATGCTGAAAGAGCCTCAGAAAAAAAGAATAGAAGCTAAACCCCCACCCACTGGGCACTACCCAAATATCCAGCATGCGGATGACGCGCACTAAATCATTAATCGCCAAAAGTAATCAAAAAATCTAAAGGATGATGTCAAATCTTTGACAGGGGTACCCCATAATGATTTACGCTAGACCGACCCCCACCTTACCCCCACCCCCAAAATTGGTTTGATGGTACCTAATCTCACCTTTAGACTGGGTTTTGCTCAAACGATTGCCCAATTTAAACCGAGTGTGGAAAAGTTACACAAAAAAATAATTTATGCATCAAAGAGGGTGTGCTACTTATGATTAATTATGAGTGTTAGGATTGAACAATTCACGGGAGAGGATATGGGTTTATTTTCTAGCTTAATAGAAAACTGTTTTGATGGTATGTCACTGGACCGCTATAAGGGAACTCTTCAGCTAAGGGATGCACTTCTTGATTTACAACAAAGATACGACTACCAAATTATTAGGTATGGCAAAGGTCGAGCAACTCGAGATGGAATTTACAATGGATTAAGCTCTGACATTGACATTGACAATGCGCGAGACGTAATACAAGAAATACGTGACGTCAAGAAAATAATTCACATCATGGTCAGCATCCACTTTGATAACCCTTACGCCAAAGCACTTGTTAATGATGAAATAAGCAAAGAGGATTATAGAAAATACTTTAACTTCATATGGCTACCCACTGACTCAAAGACCACAAGCACTGGCTGGTTGGAATACCTTCTAAAAGAGCAGAACAGAATGCTGTACGAGCAAAAAGATGATTAATCTTTATTTTGATAAGCCAAGCAGTGGAAGCCTATTATCAGATGACATTGATACGGTTGCCATCAATTGGGACATTAGTCATGAAACTGCTGTTATTAAATGCTTTGATGTTCTCGTAACTTCATTAGGCAAGCATGACACCGGTGGCACTACCTACTTTGATTTATTGATATGCGAGTGCTTTAAAAAGAAGATGTTGGCCCCCAAGATTCTATTAAAAAGTTATGGTAATGGAATAAAGCTACCCATGCTTGTACTTCAAACTGATTCGGCATTGCACGAACCAACAGGGCGTCATTTACCAATAACAAATGAGATGCTGAGTCATTTTGGAAAAGTATTTTCTGATGAATTTGAAATTGAATACTTTGGCCACCAAAGAATCGGAAAAGATACGCCGGATAGCCAACAAGCAGCATCCAGCCCTATGGATATGATTTACACAATCAACAACCAACTTCATGTCTATGATGGCACTAAATTTATTTTAAGAGAGTCTGATTAATGTTCAACCCAAAAAATTCAGAAAAGCACATTAAACTCTTTGGCATAGTATGCAAAACATCTTTCCTGATTGCAGCAATACTACTACCAGCCCTTTATTTTATTGTCATATTGTTAGCCAAGGCTGCTACCTTCATATCAGAAGCCGCTCTAGGCGTTTATGAAATTACTTTTCGCCCATTTATAGTGAGCATTCTCCTACTCCTAATTTTGTGGGTTTTGTCACTTAAACGATTAAATACACTTAATAAATTCTTATGGCACTGGGCACCAACTGACAATCCCTCAAAAATCATCTATGTTTGGTTAAAAATAATTTTTACCGCATTTGGATTGGCATGCCTAGCTGCGGGGTTAATAACTGTACTATTTGGTCCAGATAATCTCTACAGCATGTTCCACCTTAGAGAAGAAATTTTCTTTTTAATGTTATTTGGTGTAATCATTTGTCCAGCAGGCATTGGCATCCAGTTAACAATACTCTCAAAAAATTCACAATAAATCAGAATCATGGGTTCGCTATACGACTATAAATGTCCTGACTGTGGTTTCACCGCAAGATGTTCGCATGGTCATGACCGTGGGTTCAGGGTCGCTGTTGAGTCATTGTTTTGTTCAAAATGTAAAATCTTAAAAAATGTAACAGTTGGTCTTTACTCTAACGATGGATACAAGTCTGAAATACCAATCTGTAAAACATGTCAGCAAAGTGAATCACTAAGTCGTTGGGATGGGACTACCTGCCCTATTTGTAGTCACGTACCAATGCTTTATCGAGATACATATATAGCTTGGGATTGAGATGAACATATATACACTGGTACGAAAACAATTAACAATAAAGTGGCGATTAATCTCTTTAGTGCTCGTAATGATTGTGATAAGCAAGGCGCTTACACTGACGCTACCATTTTTTCTGAAGTTTACCGTTGATTCATTTGATACTGAGGTCGGTAGCGATGCCTGGATTTATAGCTATGCGCCAGGAATAGTACTTTTTTATGTTTTTGTATTTTTACTATCAGGTGTTATAGACGAGCTTAAGGAATACTACGGTGAAAAATCAATACAGCCTGCAATTACAGCAATTGCCGAAAAAATATACAACCACACACTTTATTTACCAATTGACTTTTTTCTTGACCAAAAATCAGGCTCAATCCTAAAGAATCTAGAACGTGGAATAAGAGCTTTACAAACACTGAGCTCACTTTTCTTATACACAATACTGCCACTAATAATAGAAATTTGTGGTGTAATTTTTGTTCTATTTTTTAGCTATTCATTTAGTTATTCAATAATTTTACTGAGTGGTATCTCAGCATATATTTTTCTTACACTATATTTAACCAATAATCTTGTAACTGCAAGGTATGAGTTAAATAAAACCGACAGTTTAATTGCTGGACATATTGGCGAGTCCATCAACAACTTCGAATCAATAAAAATATTCTTTTCTGCAAATAAAGAACTCAATAAACTTAAATATTTACACATAACCTATATTGAAAAGGTAATCTCATTTCAATTCTTACACTCGAAACTAAAAATCATACAAAAAATAATTGTTGCAATAACTATTGCCGCCATTCTTTATTTAGCTGCAAAAGAAGTATTAGCTAATCAATTAACTAAAGGTGACTTCATCTTACTGAGCGCTTTTGCTTTTCAGGTATTTATGCCAATTTCTTCAATGGGTATCCTGTGGAAAGATTTTCAGCAAAATCTTGCAGACATTGTTCAAATACAAGAGATATATAAAAAAGCACCAGCCATTCAATACTCCAGCGACTCACCTGAATCAAAAACTGATTACTATGCTGAACCATATCCACCTAGCATCTCTTTTCAAAATGTAAGTTATAGGTATCCAAATGGTAATTTGGCCATTGACAATATATCCTTTGAAATTGCATCAGGAAGTTTTGTTGGGATTGTTGGCGACAATGGGTCGGGAAAAAGTACCCTACTTAGATTGATGCTGGGCCTAATACAGCCCACCTCTGGAACTATATTAATCAATGGTGAACCAGTAGAAGCCGACGCCTTAAGAAAATTGTCTAGCATGATTGGAGTCGTTCCCCAAAACATTAGTCTATTTCATGGCTCCATATCGGATAATATTTTTTATAACTCGGAGTCGACAAAAACTGATTTTCACACTTTACTCAAATTAGTTAATTTGGATAAAGACATCGCTGAAAAATTGACAGAAGGAATTGATACTCAGGTTGGCGAAAAAGGATTAAAGCTCTCAGGTGGTCAAAGGCAAAAAGTCGCTATCGCAAGGGCTTTATCCAATAATCCAAAGCTTCTCATTCTAGATGAGCCCTCATCAGCTCTTGATGAGAGGTCTGAGGGCATAACCTTCATCGAAAAAGAACAAATACTAAAAAATAGAACCGTGATTCTAATTACCCACAATAGAAATCTTTTAAAAAATGCTAGCCTAATTCTGGAGATTTCAAAAGGTAAGCTTATTGATTAGATTAATTTTTCTCGAACCAGACTATTTATCCATGATGCATATGACAGTGTGGCAATAAATTCTGTATATTCAGAATGTTTCAGAAGAGAGGCATTTGAAATGAAATATTCAACATCAAAAGATTTAAATGCTCTATCGCCGGTCACAGCAAAAGTTACATCGCAGATTCTCTGGATTGATTCTTGTTCAGCAATCAAACCAGATTGAAAAATACCATCAAATGCAGCTTTAAATCTATATTCCGATAACTCTCTTGGAAGCACTGATGCGAAGTGTTCACGTGCCCATATTTTTTTTCTATCCAAATCCAATCCCCTACGCAAGGACATTAGTCTGCTATAAACGGGCTTTAGTTTTGCTACATTTAAATATGAAATTTTTTTAGGCAGGAAAACATGCTCATTTGCCCAAACATTTTCCATTGTGAGTCTTTGTAAATAAAATTTATCATCATCAATGAAACTTTCCACCAAAAAAGGCTCTATACCGATACCGTTTAGCACAACAGTTGCACCATTTGAAACCGCAAATTTAGCAATACAATTGTGACCATTGTGATGAAGTGATGCGTTATCGGGTAATGGATGTAATGGTGTACTGAGCAAATCAGAAAAAGGCAAAACAGATTCATAGTCAATTAAATGCGACCTTTTTACTGAGCTAGCGTATAAGTTTTGAATCTGACGTTCGGTTCTGAACTCCCACCTATCACTCTTAAATCCAATCAATATTGGGTCAATTCCAATTTCCTTTGCTAAAGAAATTATCAGACTACTATCTAAGCCACCACTCAACTCAATTGCAATATCCGAACAATCAATTCGTCTTGATATTTTCTTAAACAAAGATAAAAAACTATCCAAATTAGCTTTTGACTCAAACTCTACGCAGGAGGATTTAATTGATGGAGCTATGCTGTGAGATGTAAAAATCCAAGATGATTTTGGTGGAATTGGATAAATTTTTCCAATAACTGGTGTGTAAGAGGATGGCTCCTGTCGGAATGTTAAGCTATTTTTAATGTGTGCATATTTTGAGCTTGTGGCAACTGAATCTATGTTGATAAAGTCACGCCAATCAGAATATGTTTTTGACGTTGCAGCATCAAAAAATAAACTAGTCTCGCTAGTATTGCTGACTGTAATCATCTTAGTAGCTAAATGCCAACATTGGTCTATAGCTAACCCACATGCTATCTGAATTATCAGGCTGAATATTTCCCTCTATTATCCAGCTATGCATGTGCCCTGTAGGTAAATTTGCACCAATAAAAAGAACTCCATTTTTCTGAAATGATTTTGATGTTTTTGCAACATGAAGTGTTTTTTGGAGGCAATTTACACCAGTATCTTGACCATAGACCCTTTGAATTGTAGTGAAAGCATCAGCAGAACTCTCAAAGGTGGTATCTAACTTAGAAGCATAAAGTACAGACAAAAAAAGCCACTTATCGCTCAGAAAGAGTAATTTTCTTTGGACAGACTGTAATCGCTTAATTGAAATGCTGCTAACTTCGCAACTGTGAACGCTGTTTGGTGATTTCAGTAGGAATGGGTCTCTACAGAAATTAAGCGCTTCTTGAACTTTGTATGGGATATTTACTGATTGATATTCTTCAGTTAAATCTGATGTTTTGACAAGGCTACCTGTGATTGCATTAACGTACCAACCACATCCAAAAGCGTTGGTTGGTAGCCTTGTACATTTAAGCAATTACTTAAACCAAACACCTGGACGGTCAAGTGAGCCTTGGCTGTAGAAGCCTTTTACATTTGAAACTTTAGAATAAGCCTTGAATACAGACTTGATATCACGAATGATTGCTTTCATTTTTAATACTCCCGGGTTGTTTTTAAAAACACGAAACCTCTTAAGCGGTTACGTATAGTTATTATAAGTACAAGAACTCAAATGTCAAAAATAAAAAAACCATTAAAAATAAACACTTACAAAAATTAATTAACCGTTAGCTGATTCAATAATCGCCATATCAAGACTATCTTTATTATTCAAATCAAGTTTTACCCCAACTTTTCTACCTTTTGTCTTCGTGCCAGTAAACATCCCAATGTGCCAACCAATTTCCTCGAGGCGCTGAAACATTAATGATTTTGCTCTGCGCTTCGCTCTAGCTTCTTTGGTTTCGTTACCATGCTTCCAATGTGCGTTTTGAATACGCTTAATGCCTTCAACTGTTTTAGGTCCAGTAGATAGCCCACCATGTGTATCGCAGACGTTTCTACCTCGCATGGCAGGCTTGCCACACTGTTGCTTCTTTCTAGATGACCGTGCCTGACAGCGTCTACATTTGATTTTTCCGCCTGCTGTGATTAGGTATTGTTCTGGTTTATACACCGCTCAGCACCTTAATTAGGGGGTCTTTCGACCGCACTTAAAAAATTAAACGTAATACCCATCAGCCAGAGTTTTGATTTGGCGAGCGACTGCCATGATTGCCGCCATTTTTTCAACTTATTATTTATTTCTATGTTTCTTTTAATTAAGTTAGAAATATCATGGCAATAGTGGCAACAGCCTTTCACCCCTTTAAATTCAATAGGGAGAGCTGCCACCTCATGCTGGCAATGCGCAACCAATCCTGGCATTAAATCTTTGGCCATGTAATGGGGCCTCCTAAGTAAGCCTCAAACTCTTCGCGTGCGACAGATAAATCTGGTAACACATAACCGCTGGAGCGCTTATTAACAATCATCTTCCTGCAATCTTTTGCGCTTGGACATATCTGACGTAAAGCATCAGCAATATCTCGACCATTTAACTTGGTGTGGTAACGCGCTGAACGACTTTTGTGCTCATACACATCATCAATCTCATGCGTGGGCCAAAAATAACCAGCTTGCCATTCGTCATGGATTGGGGTGCTTGGGTATGACCCCATGTGATAAGTTTCAGCCTTCCAGAGTGCGTCAAACCAAAAACGTGGAAACGCGGGTAGTGAATGAATTTTCTGAGAAAGCAGCTCTTTAGAGGCTGGCTTGTTTCCTGGTGTGAAATCAGTTAAACCAATAGCTAACAGGTCATGCACCATCGCTTCAACTTCACCTGAATCTATGGCCCTATAAAGTGATTTCCAATAAGCGTGATTGCCTTTGAATTGCTCTGAGACCTTTAGGAAGAAGAAGCGCCTATCGTCATATTCTGTGTTGGCAAAGTGTTGGCTATTGCTTGCTGCGAAGAAGCGATGAAAGCTTTCTATAGAGCGCTCAGGCTGATGCTTGGCTTCAATCTGAATATGTTTGGCTGTAACAAAGTTTTTAAGTCGGTCACTTGATTTCCTGTCACCTTTAAATAGGGCTTCATCCATGAAAACGATGTATGCACGTTCCAAGCATGAATTAAACCGACCAACAACGGAGTCAACATCACTGACCATGAGCGTAGTTGCTGCAAACATTTTTCTGAGAATTGCTTCAAGAGTACCCTTGCCAATACCCTGGCCACCCAGCATAACTATCATGACCCCAGGCTTTTCTTCTGGTTTTTGCAGCATATGGGCTAAATATTTGATTAAGTACTGGTAAGCATCTTTATCTGACGAGCATAAAACATGCTCCATGTAATGGCGTAGTGTTGTCCATGCGCCCTGTTTGGGTACAGCAGTCATTCCATGCCATAAATTTAGAGTGTCTGCGGCAACGCTAAGTGGCGAAAAAGCTAAGTTTCTATAGACCGTTGTGTTTGGGCTGTGTAAAAAATCTTTAATAACTACATTCGGGTCAATTGAAGATGCGATTGTCTGTAATCTGCGCATTAGCAAAGTTTTAATTTCCGAACCAATAAATACTCTCAAAGCAGGTGCTGTTGACATGCCTGGATGCCACATCAAATCAGATTTTTGAATCACCCCATATTTACCGGCAATCTCGAGCAAGACATACTCAGACTGTAAAATTTGAAGGGGGTTCAAAGCGGAACCAGTCGTCATGCTAATAACTGTACTCATACAACTACCTCACCGACAATTACAGCCACCTCAGGTTGTCTCTGATAGCCACCAAGTCTTGCATAGTGAACCAAAGTTCCAAATGTAATGCCGCCATCTCTGTGGTCGAATGACGCTTTGATGACCGTTAAACCGTCCTCACTAAATCGTTCAGGCGCGCCAAGACTCCAGTTACGTTGAATGACATCAATACAGCTCCAGCCAGTTGCCTCTAAAGCCCAAATCACATTTCGGTAATCATCATAGCTACAGTCAGGGTCAATGTATGAAAGTAAGTCCATGACCCATGCCAAGTGCCTTGGCGTTTCTTCTGGGGGGTAAGTGTTAAAGCTTTTTGACTTGGCTTTAACAGTCCTAGAAAGATGCTTTACTGGAAACCAGGACTTAATAAGTTGCTCAAGTGCTTCTGTGCAATCAATGAGATTGCCTTTGGCATTCCAGCCAGTCACTGTTAAAAACCTTTTTGATGAGTAAACCTCATACCCATTTTGATTTCTGTTTGGAATAGGCTGCTTAGTCAGACAAAAGATGCGTATACCACGGCCACTTGGTGATATTTCAATATACGGGCAACCCATACTTAACCAAATCTGGTTAACACTTGCTGGGTTGAGGTTTGCCTTGTAATCAATATCTACGCCAGCCAGATAAAGTGGTTGTCCATCACTATTGATTGTAATTGGCTCACCATCAAGCACAAACCCAATGCCACTAATGTGGGGCTTACTGGTATTTAACAGTGCCTTTTCAAAGCTGATTTGGTTTGCCTTGTTATGAGCATCAATCTTGTAGCCACTGATTGGGCATATTGGGTATTTGGGGAACTTGCCATTTGCATCAAGCAGCCCAGCCTGCCAATTAACCCAATCATCTTTTGCTTGCAGAATATGTGGGATGTTTTGCGCCTGAACTGGCGATACTTTAGGATAAGCCATGATGGTCCTCCATCAATACGTCCAGCTCTTGCAGCATGGCTAAAGCGTATAGTTCGTTGCATGAAATTTCACCACTCTGAAATTGAGCAATAATTTCTTTAGGTAGGTTTACACCAATTTCGTATGCCTTAACAAGGTCATAGTCATTGACAATTAGTGCACTCAAAGTGGTTACAGCATAAGATTTTTTTGGTAACTCTTTAATCTGAAAGGCAGCTTTTTTTACCATTGCTAACTTCACATCAGAATCACCACACTCATAGCTATCAGCACATGCGTTGCACATAAAAAAGAGCAATAATTCATCACCCTTTGAAAAGATGCTTAAGGTTCCCGAAAACCCGCGAGGCCTCAAAGACAAATCTATCTCTTCAGAACAGCAAGTGCAATAAGCGTGACCATACTTTCGCTCAGACATCATATTGCCCCCCTTCCAACAGGGTCTTTAAGTCCGAAACGCGCCAATGCAGACGCCCATTAATTCTGATAGGCTTAATTGGCCCACAATCAAGACATGCCCACTTACGCATTGTTTGCGCTTGTCGATTGATAAACGGAGCCGCTTGTTTAGTTGGTAGCACTGAAGGCAGACCATGAGACTGCTCATTCACTTCAGTACGTTGTTTTAAATTTACTGCCTTCATAGTTCATGTGCCTTTCTAAAAATATGAACACAACAAACTATGAACCGGCGTTAAACGCCTACAAGCAAAAATTAATTCTAATCAACGCCAATGAAAACAACCCTTCAAGAGCGATTTAAAAAGGATTTCACGAAATCCTGAAAGTCTTTAAGTTAATTTAACTTTATGTAATGCCTTAATAAGGGTTTCAGCGTCGTGAGGCAAAGCTCCGCCCCTCTTAAATATTTTATTTGCAACCATGTGCTTACTAACAAGAGCACACAGTTGCTTTTTATTTTTAATTAGCGCAGGGTCTTTTTTAACCTCAGCTCTAGCAAAATATCTAACCGGTGTATACCAATCATGTTTTGGCTGAGGGTCTTTGGGGTCATGTATTAACCAAGGCGATGCTTTTAATTGAGATGGATTTTTTTGTGAAGTTTGCTGACTTAAATTACGAACACCAGAACTTGGTAAGCCAACCCACTGAATATCATCTTCTAACCACTTAACGAATTTAGGCCAATCCACCTTAATGGAGTCAAAATCCGTCAAATCATTTACTAGGCCTATCAACCACTCAGGCTGCGGAACACTCAACCAGTTTTGACAAATCTCTACTAGCTGCCACTTACTGTTTGAAAGCTTTACGCCAAGACCGGATACTTCATTCCATTTGTGGGCTACAGGGCATATATTGTTGGCTAACAATATAGCTTCGCCCAGCTTAATTACTCTTTTTCTTACCCAAATCGACCAGTTTGGCTGTACTACTTTTGCCATAATGCGCCCTTCAACACACCCCCTCATTAAAGAACACCTGCCAACCGAGTGAAGGTTCTCGGCTTTCCCTCCGTCGAGGTAGGCAGATGTAACTATTTAAGCAACCAAACGCAGCTTTTTATCCTGTTCATTGGGTTGCTCAATACACGCTTGTTCCAATATAAATGCCTCAATCTTTGTATGCCAAACACGAAGTAAATCAATTGACCTTCTTCTGTAGTGCCTCTCAGCAATCGCTGTTGGCTTATGACCCATAATTTGAGCGCTTATACCAACTGGGCACTCAACCCATTCCGCAAGCGTTCCAAAAGAGCGTCTTAAACCATGAATTGATAAATCAGGAAGTCCAGCTTGTTGTATTGCTATGTTATGAGCTTTTCTGGGTTCAACAATGCGACCAGATTTTGCTGATGGACTGGAAAAAACATATTGGTTAACACGAGGCAAAATACTTAATAGGCTTGCAACATAGGGCGTTATCGGTATTTGACGCTGACCTTCAACTTTATCCTTAAGAGTTGCCACTCTCCACTGCAAATCAACATCAACCCACTTTAAAGTTGCGAGCTCATTACGCCTTGCACCAGTAATTAAAAGAATTTGTAAATATGCTGCTAACACTGGATTATTAATTTTTTTAACCGCACCAAACCATAAAGCCAATTGCTCGACTTGTAAGCAGTCGTTTTTAGCCTTTTTTGCCGGCAATTCACGCGCCAGTCTGTCACAACAGGTGACATCTACCAGCCCCTTGTATTTAGTTTGGTCACCAGCCCATGTAATAAACGCTTTTAGCGCAGACAAAGCAATTCGTGCTCGTGCAGGTCGCTTTTGAGATTCAACCCCCAACCACGTGGCAACTGAATCACGTGAAATCTTATTTAATGGGTTTGACAGTAAACCTCGCAGGATTCCAGGTAGCTTGATTAGCGAGTCGCCAGACTTCCTGCCACGTGTAATCAAATCACCACCAACACGAACCATATCAATATGGTCTTGATAATGCCTATCTCCCCACGATGCTTTCTTGACCTTTAAATACTCATCCCAAATATCCAGAGCCGATGAACCTCTGAGCTGATTAGCCAAACTTTTAGCCTTGAGCTCCTCACGTTGCTCCCTTGGGTCTATGCCCTGGTCTGTTAGGACTTTCAAACGACGTGCCTCAGCCTGCGCCTGAGAGATGGACCAGGAATTAACACCTCCAATAGTCATCCGGAGGGTTTTGCCATTGAACCAAGTTTCAAAGATAAATGCTTTATTACCCGATTGCGTAAGACGCAAGCCAAGGTTTGGGGTCTTTACATCCCAATAAATGGTCTGAGATTTGCCATCTTCAGCACTAAGTTGAGCTATTTTGCTAACTGACAGGCTAATTTTTGTTGATTTCAAAGCATCTCCATGTAGGGGTCATGTAGGGGTATTGTATCAACACAATTACCTCGCCTGGAATACATAAAAGTCATATAAACCATTATTTTATATGGCTCTAAAGCATATCATCAACAAATGTCAACAAACATCAATTATTAGGAATTTGCTAGTTTTTGTTTCTCATAACCCGAAGGTCATAGGTTCAAATCCTATCCCCGCAACCAAATATTTGACTAAAGCCCTTCATGTACTTGAGGGGCTTTTTTATTACCTCAATATATTTGGCATACTTAGACTTTCCAA
>JACCDY011498213.1_pt1 | contig 12244 bp, 9 predicted proteins | sample 7446391 | NCBI WGS metagenome assembly JACCDY01 (sample SAMN15323451, study PRJNA562643) | freshwater metagenome | isolation source: river surface water | place: USA:Blue River Watershed | collected 2017-08-18 | reverse complement strand
TAAATATATTTCAAAAAAATTTAGAAATTGCTACATTATCAATTAATTTGCATAAAATTAAAAAAATAGAAGATGAAATAAAAAATGATGATTTTCAAATAGTTTATAACGATGATTATATTAAAATAACAACAACTTTTTTAAAAAAATATAAAACATCTATTTATATTTATCTTGTAAATCATAATTCAGACGATGATAGTATTACATATAAATTATATAATAATACTGAATTATATCATAAATTTTATGATATTTATCCAATTAAAAAAGAAAAATTTGAAGAATATACTATATCTATTCCTAATAAAATAGAAAACGTATTGTTATCATATAATTTTAATTTAAATTATATAGTATTTTCAAATAAAAAAGATGATACTCAAAATATTATTGAAGAAAATGTAGAAAAAACTTATTATGAAAAATTTATTTCTATTATAAAACCTTATTTTTTTTAGAAATAAAATTTAAGAATTTTTTAGGTAATTCATTTTGTTTAAATACATATTTATTGTGATATTTAATAATATTAAAAATATATAATTTTGATTCAGCTGACTTTAATGATTTAAATAATATAATGTTATTATCAAAAGCACCAAATTCCGGACCTATTAAACTATAATTTTCTTTAATATCTTTATAATATCTTTTATTAAGAACTATAAAATTAACATTATAAATTATTGACAAAATAATAATATCAATAATACAACCATTGTAATTATCATTCATTATTTCTTTTCTAAGTTTTTCATCACTATTTATTAATTTATAATTATTTTTTTCATTTTCTAAAACTTTTCTGTATAGATCTACAATATTTAAATTTTGATTATTATTATTATTATTTTTTAAACCCATTGTTTTAAGCATTTTTTCAATAATATTTCTATCATTCAAATATTTCTCAATAAAAGTACATATTTTCTTTTTAATTAATTCTATTAATATTTTAGTATTTTGTTCATTATTATTATTTAAACTAGATATACCATATGATATAGAATAAAACATAGAATTATTATCATTTTTTTGTACAACATAACTAGGACTTAATAATTGTTCCCATTTTCCAGGCAATGCTTCTGTTGAAAATGCTAATCCACTAAGTCCTAAAATATATTTATCTTTATTAAAACTATATATTTTTGTTGTTGATTCTTCAAATAATTTACGAATATCCATATTTATACCCATATTATCTTTGTATAAATCATCCAATATTTTTTCAATATCATCAGGAGATTTATTGTGTATAATTATATATTTTTTAGGATTTTCCTCAATATTTTCCTTATTGATAATATATGCTATTTTGTCTTGTAATATTTCATATCTCTTTATTTTATAACGTATTAATTCGTCAATAATCATTGACACATAAAAGTCATAATTATCTAAGTTATGTTGTTCATCTAATAAATTTATTTTATTTATAAATAATTTACACTTATTTTTTTCAAGAACGCAATGAGGGTCATCTTCGCAAGAAAATATTTCAGTATTTTTATGACTATTTTTTTTATCACTAATAATATTTCTTATAAAACAAGGAATTCTATTATTTGGTGTAATATAATTTTGATAATTAATTTTATTATTATTAAATGATAATATTTGCATATAAATTTCATTTAATACTTTGAATAATTTTTGTCTAATAACATTAATATCTTTTTCATCACTTTGTATAATATTCAATATATCATCAAAATATTCTTTATTTCCTTTTGCTTTTAAGAATTTTGATAATTCAAAACGCATTCTTTGATAACTTTCATCTTCAAAATTCTTTTTATTTATTTTTTCAATACGTTTATCAATTAATATTATTTGTTGTTCTAATGCTTCATCAACATCAGAAAAATAATTAAAGTTAGATACTTTTAATTTTTTATCATTATCTTGAGTTGGAATAATTGGAACAATTTTATTTAATTCTGTTACAACAGCAATTATTTTATTACCAGATTTCAAATCTAATATTTTATGAGTAACTTTATATTCTAAATTAGTTTTATTATATATTTCATTTAAATAATTAACAGTAGTATTTAAATCTAATAATTTTATTTTACTAAAATCAAATACATCTTTGTAAGGTAAATTAGTATTTAATTTACTTGGATTAATTGGTAAAAATAAACCATTTTTTAAAATAATAGCATAAACTTTATTATAACTATCTAAATATTGCATTACTGGTATAAATCCATCGTTTAATTTTTTATTTTTAATATTAATTAATAATTCATTCAATACAGTTTGTAAATCTGGACCTAAACTTATTACAATGTTATCTAAATTAATATTATATTTATTAATATTATCTTTTAATACATTTTCCCAATTAATATCAAATGATGATGTGCATTCTTTTTTACATATATCAATAACATTTGTTATTTCTTTTTTATGGGGTGGAAAAACACAAGTATGAATTGCTGATTTACCATTTCCTTGTAAATAATATATTGGTTCGTATTTATTTCCAGTTTTAATAATTAATATTGAATCTTTATTGATATCATAAAAATTTTTAACATTTTCACCAAAAGGACATAATATTTTATCATTTTCAAAAATAATAATATTTACTCCATTTTCAAATAATATTTTTGGTCTTTGTAATAAATCCCATAAATATTTATGTGTTATATTAATATCTTTATTAGAAAGATAATTTATAAAATTTTGCATAGGTGTAATATTTTTGGTATTATCATTAAAAATCACATATAAATTTCCAGCATGTAAACTACGGAATATTTTTTCATCCATTTTTTCAATTAATATTTTTTTAATTTTATCTTGATTTAAATTCATATTTGTTTTATCACATGTTAATATATCAGCAATACAAGCCAAAAATGAATTATTTTCATCTTGTTTAATTCCTTTTCTTAAAAATCCCGAATCAACACCAAGATATCCAGGTTTGAGTTTTGTTTTAAATAAATTTGACATTGATGGTGATAAAATAGAATATTTACCATTATTAAGAACTGTTAATTTACCAACAATATATATTTTAGTATTATCAATAATATTATTATTAACATCAACTCCTAAACATTTTTGAAATTGGCGATAAGATTCTTTATATTTAGGATTATTTTGAGGTAATTTGAAACAACATGGCAAACAATAACCGTCTGGATGACTACCGGGTTCTTGAAATCCGGGATAATAAGATTTGTTATCTCTAAATAAAATTTGATGGTTTCCTCTAGGACATTTTGCTGTATTACATTTGGAACGTCCCCCGTCAGTTTTACGTTGTTTAATTGTTTTTGGATCAACATCACTTTCTAAAATAGGCATTTCACAAAAAGGACACCAAAATTTAGGACAAATATACCAATGAGGATTTTCTGGATTAGATCCATATTTTATACTATATGAATAAGATTCTCTTTTAATTCTAGGTTCTTTGTCAGGATCATATGGTAAAATAACTGGATGAAATATTCGCTGACATTGTCTTGAATATTGTTTCATATCTTTTCCTGATCCTGTACGTTTAATATCAAATCTAAATAATTTATTATCATATCTTTGTAATCTACGCAAAAAATATCCGGAGTCATTACATAAATCTTCACAAGTATCTTTTTCAATAACTTTGTCATCACAAGTTAAACGTGCTTCAGCAACAATATCATCATTTGTTGCCAATCCAATATTTTTATAATATTTATTAATACTCTTTAATTTTTCATATTCATCAACATCATCATTGCCTTTTCCAGTTATTTCCTCAATTTTTTTTAAATCATCTTCTAAATAAAAATTATCATCAATATCAATATCAAAATCATTATATTTATTAATATTTAATGAAATATTTTCTGGTACTTTATTATTAATATTTAATGATTTGTTATAATTATATAAATCTCTATTTAAAAAATATGTTTTGAAATTTTTATTTTCTTGTTTATATTTTTCTTGATTAAAAAATAATGTTAAAAATGAAACAAAAAATTTATATATTAATGGAACTTGATAAATTTTTGTAATACCATCAAGTTTAATATTATTTTTAGTAATAGTAACTAATATTCCTCTTTTAAATTTAGGATCTATTTTACTACTAGTTGATACCAAAAATTTCTTTTTATATTCAATTAAAAATCCTTTAGATTCTTCGAATGATTTTTGATATATTTTTTCAATAGCTTTAATAATAAATATATCACTTTCATTATTTTGTTTTAATATATCAATTGTTGTCATAATTTGATTCATATTTGCAAAACCACTAACTCTATTATACTTTAATTGAATACTTAAATCATCTTTATTAGATGCATTAATTGGAATATTTTCTTTTGGTAATTTTGATAAAAAATTAGGAAAATTTTTAGAAAATTCATATAATTTTTCTAAGTTTAATGCACCTTCATATGTAAATGGAATAATTATATTCATAAAAATAATTTTTGTATTACTTTTTAATACAATTTTATTATCATTTTCAATATTGAATTCTGGTAATTCTATTGGATTCATTTCTTTTAGCTTAATACTTGATATATTATTATTAATATCTTTTAATAAATTTTTACAATCATCTATTGCTTCTTTAACATCAAGCATTTTAGCATTATTATTACTTTTAAATGATACATGAACTGTTATGTTTCCTTTTTTATTAATTAAAATAGAACTATAACGATAATCATCGTCGATTTTTTTAAAATTACGTTTAATAATAATACCATTAACTTTTCTAGGATCATCTTTTTTAATACCTAACCATCTTATTAAATCAGCTTTTTTAATTGTATCTTTTTCAATAGCTTCTTTAGATATTAATGTAAAGGATGATTTAAAAGAATCATCATCATATTTAATAAAAGGTGTTTTTTCACCAATTTTTTTATTTTTCAAATAATCAAAAATATTATATAAATCAACTTCTTTTTCATCTGGATCGATATTTTTATTTATTGTCATTTCTATTGTAAGTATATTACAAGAACTGAATATATTTTTATTAATATCAATATTATCAATAAAATTAAATATATAATCTAATTTCATATAACTATTTTTTGTCAATAAATATTCACTTTTTTTATCGGTTTTAAATAATTCTACATTTGGCCAATATTTCTTAAAATATCCTTTTATAACAGCATTATCAATATTTATTTTTTGTAATTTTAAATATTCTTCTTCATCTTTAGCATCATATAAATATATTATTGGACTATTCAAATTATATTCATTTAATATATCAATAATTAAATCATTATTCATAGTTGTTTTTAATTTAATATCTCCAGTATTTATGTTTAAAAATGTTTTATTTATACTAAAATTTTCATATATACATGGTATTATTTTCAATATTTCACCAGTTTTATTATTTTCATAATAACTACCTAAATTATAATATTTATTATTATTTTGTAACCATAATTCTTGATTTTCTACTAAAATATATTTTTTTTCATCAGGATCACTTAAAAAAATAAATATTTTCTTTTTTATTTCATTAATAGAATCATCAATTCTTATAGTACTTTTTATAAATTTTATTTTCTTTTTATTCTCTTGAACAATAGCAATCCATTTTCTATAATAATCACTGTATTTAGATTTTAATAATTTTAAATCAGTACTTGGTATATTTTCTCTATTTTCAAGTTTTTTAAATATTTTTTCAAAAGTATTATCATAATTTCCAGCAAAAACATAATGTATAGTACTTTTTTTTAATCTAGATACTTTTTCAATAGAAAAAATGTATTCATCTAAGTATATATTACAAGACATTATATATAATTATATATTATTTATATATTATTTATATAATTATACAAATAATTATATAAATTTAATAAAAAAAATAAATATTAATAAAAAAATAAATAAAAAATAAAAGAAGTATTATTCAAGTGGTGAATCACTTACTTTTATACCACAATAATCTTTAGGATTTTGACTATAATTTTCTTTTGTGTAAAGATTTGCTTCAATAGCAATTTTTAATAATCTCTTAAAATTACTCCAAAATTCTTCTGTGTGTCCAACAGATTTTGTCATAATATGTGATAACTCATGAATAGCTACAAATGTAACAGTATTTTCATCAACTAATGATTCTTTTTCATCTTTTTGTCTAATACAAAATACTAGTTTTTCCCCTTTATTAACTGAATATGATGTATATTGATTATTCTTACCTGCTTCTGTAATATTATCAGGATTAAAACGTTTTACCATTCTTTTAACACTTTCATCATCAGGGTACTTTTCTTTCATAATAGCACATATTTGTTCTAATTTAGTTCTAATTTTAGCAAGAACGTTCGCAGCCTCTTCTTTGTCATCCATATTTCTTACTAAATATTCTTTATCATCTAATGATGATTTAGTATAACCTACTTCATTTGTAAAATTTTCAAAATGGGTGTATCCTAACAAACAAAAAGCAATAATAACTAACATTCCAATTAAATGATTAATATTCATATATATTTTATACATCTATAATTTATAAATATAGATTTATAATTATACATTTAATTTTTTCATTAATTCTTTTAATTTATCTTTAATAATTTTATTTTGTTTTTTATTTGTATAACACTCATTAATTATTTTATTAATATTTATTTTTGAAAATGGTTTCATTTTTTTAATAAATTGTTTTTTAAATTCTTTTAATTTACTAAAATCAATATTATTTAATATTCTTTTATAATATTTTTTTGTAATTGGAACAAGTTTTTTATAATAATAATCTACATAACCCTTTTTTTTTAAGAAACTATATAATTCTCTATAATTGGCAAAATCACTGTATTTTTTATTATATAACAAATATATTTCGGATTTAATATTTTTTAAATAATGTTGATAAAATAATTTTACATATATTTCATTATTTGTTGTATATTTTTTATTATGTATCAAATCTAAATAAATATATTGAATCATGAATTTAATAATTTTATTATTTATATTATATTCATTTGATTTAAATATTTTTTTATGTTTATCAATATTTTGTTTAATATATAAATATTTTAATACATTATCTATGTTATTTTTTAAAAAAATAATATATTTATTAGTAATATTTGCATCAATATAATATAAATTCTTATTTTTAATAAAATAACTATATAATAATAATAAATCTATATTATGGTCTGTTATAAATTTAGATTTATTATTTTTAATTAAATTTGGAGGAGGTAATTTTATATAATCAAAATTATAATATTTTGTAATAACCCCTTTTATACCTATTTCTTGATTATATTTATGTGAATATATATTTATTTTTCCATTTTTATTCAATTGATATTTATATATATTGTTTTTTTTATATTTTATAATATCCATTATACTAAGTATATACTAAGTATATATATAATATTTTAGGTGTATATAAAGTTTTAAGCTATATATTTTACATAAAAAAAAATGACAGTTTTTTTTATATATTATTTATATTTATATATTTTTATACACACCAGTCTAGTTTAAATTAAAACAACAAACAAACGTATATTGATATTTTATCAATATAAAAAAAATATAAAATAATATATGAATATTAATTATTAATATTTATATAACAATAAAGTCTAAAAACTTTAATCTTTAAAAAATAAACTTTATATACTTAAAAATATTATATATATAATAACTATAATGAATCAAAATAATATTCTTAATATTATCTTTAAAAATGGCGGTGATGACGATCACCCTTCATCTGGAGGTGCTACTAGTATTGGTAAATAATTTATTTAAAAATTATAATTTTCATAAGTCTTATTATAACCTCTAGATGCCCCTAAATAAGTTCTTTGAGTATCAGATGTGCATACACATCCTCTATCAGTTGAAAAGGTAGAAGGACAGCAATCAGGACTGGCATATGAATTGGCAAATATATACATACTATTTGAAGGTAATTCAGAGTATATCATTTCATTTTTTAATGGTAATGGGGTTCCTTGAGGTAAAAACATCAAATTTGATTTAAATGGGGGATTGCAAGGAGGTTTATCAATACCATTAGCGCATTGTGTTGTTAATTTAATATTATCATATGAACCAATAACACCATCACCCATATTGAATTTTAAAGGTGATGCATAATTATATGTTCTATTATTTTGCATAGGAGAAATCTTGTTCATAGCACTCATTATAAATAATATATATATAAAAATATTTATAAAAATATTTATAAAAAATAAATATTTATAAAAAATTATAAAAAAATTTTAATTTAACTTATTTTTACTTTATCTTAAATTATTTTAGCTTATTTTTAATTTATTATCAATATATTCCTTTATAATAGGTGATATAAACATAGTATTTAAATCACTACTTTCAAATATATTTTCTTCTAAATCCATTTTTTCTTCATTAAAATAATAATTTGTATATTTCAAATATATTTTTTTAAAATAATTTATATTAATATTATTATCAATACAAACCCATAATATAGGTATATTACAACCATATAAAATACCCATATCATTAAATGGTGTATTAATTTTTTTAATATAATCTTTAATATTAATTATTATACCATCACTATAATGTATTTTACATTCATCTATTTCTCTAAAATTCATTGATAAAAATGTATATAATGGATATTTACTATTATATGTATTATGTATAGGAATAACAATATTATTTTTATATTTTTCAATAATTTCATTTGTATATGGAGGATATGGTATATTATTTTTACTATTATATGGTACATATAATATATATTCTTTATTACAAAACATAAAGTCAAATCTAATTCTTATATGGTTATTATTTTCATATTCAATATTAAAATATTCATATATGTATGTAAATAGTTTTTTATCAATTTTATGAATGTCATAATTATTATTAAAAAATGATGTAATATTAATTCTTTTTGATAAATTTGTATATAAATATGCGTTTAATAATTGGTATTCAAAATGTGTATTTTTATAGTATCCTATTTTATACAATAAATTATTAATAATATTTTTATTATTATTAATTTTATCTTGTATATAAATTTTTGTCATACAATATTTATCTATAATATCTAATAAAATTATTTTATAATTGAATGCTACATTGAAGATATATATAAAATTAATAAGAGCTGTATTACGCGATATATATATATTATTATATATAACAGGTATTGTTGCTAAATATATAAAATTTTTAATATTTAAAAACATCTTAATATATTTAATACCTTAATAATATTTTAAATAGAATTATATATTTATTTAATATTATATTTTTAATAAATTTTTAATATTAAAATGATAATATTTATAAATATATATAATAAAAATGTCAATACCCGAATACCCAACACTTTACATATTTAAAAATAATAAGATTTATCAATGGTCTATTAAAATTGAAAAAGATGGTTCATCATATAAAATGATTACATCACATGGTCAAAAAGATGGTGCTATAACAGACCATGAAAAAGTAATTGATAAAGGAAAAGCTTCAAGAACAGTTTTGGAACAAGCTATTTTAGAAGCTGATAGCAAATTTAAACAAAAGAAAGAAAAAGAGTTATATGCTGAAAAAGTAAATACTCATACAAAAATTGATGTGCGTCCAATGTTAGCAAATAAATTTTCATTTGATTTGTATAAAAAAGGCGGACGAAGTTTCAAAATTTCATTTCCAGCATACGGTCAAAGAAAATATGATGGAATTAGATGTATTTCGTATCTTGATACTAATACTGGTAAAGTAGTTTTAGAATCAAGAAAAGGAATTGAATTTCAAAATTTCAATGCTCTTAAAGATTTGTTGGAAGATTTTTTTAAGAAATTACCTCCAAATTTTTATTTTGATGGAGAATTATTTACTGATGAAATTGACTTTGAAGTTATTTCTGGTTTAATAAGACTTCATGAAGAACATACATCAAAAGATGATTTGAAAAAAATCGATAAAATTAAATATTATATTTATGATTTTTATGATTCAAATAATCCTGATTTAACTTTTGAACAAAGATTAGAAATATTAAATAATTTATTGAAAGATTATATTGTTAATGATAAAAAGAAAAATAATAGTTTAATTGTATTAGTACCAACTTATAAAATTGATAAATTAGAAGATGTTAATGTATATTTTGATAAATTTATTAAAGAAGGTAATGAAGGAATTATGATTAGAGATAAAGATGGGCCATATGAACCAAACAAAAGAAGTAAATATCTTCAAAAATATAAAGGAGATATGGAGGAAGAAGAATTTAAAATTATTGGATTTACTGATGGAGAAGCTGAAAAAGAAAGTATTATTTGGATTGTTGAATTACCAAATAAAAAAGAATGTAAAGTAGTTCCAATGGGTACAGATGAATATAGAAAAACATTATATAAAGAAGGTGATAAACATATTGGAAAATTATTAACAGTTATTTTTCAAGGATATACAGCTGGTGGAAGTCTTAGATTCCCAATCGGGAAGGCTATTAGAGATATTTATTAGATATTATTTGTAATATAAAATATCTAATATAAAATTATTAAATGAAAGGTTTTATTTATGTATGTTGTGTTGCATTATTTTTTATAATAATTTTAGCAATATTTCATAATAATCAAAATAAAGAATTATTTACCAATAATCCTATAGATATTTTTACCAATGATAAATGTTGTACTCAAAAAAATATAGAAGAATGTAATAAATATGGTCAAACTGGGGTCTGTAATTATCAACAAAATAATAAATCGTGCTTGTGCCAAAATTCATTTTAATAAGATTTTTAATTTAAAATATTATTTATTATATTAAATAAATAATGTTTAATAAAGCTATTTATAATACTATTGGATTTTTTAGACACAAAAAATCTGTTCAAATATTTAATGCAATAATGAAAGCAGAAAATTCTAATATTATTGTAGATAATTTATATTTAGGTAATATTATTGATGCACATAATTTATCATTTTTAGTTAATAATAATATAGGAGCAATAATTAATTGTACTGAAAATGAACCATTTCATCAATATTTTAATATAAATGATGGTAATAATAGTAGTAATAATATTAATGATGATAATATTAATGATAATAAAAAATATACTTTAAGATTAGATATAAAAGATAGCAAAGATGAAGAAAATGTTGAAAAATTTATGAATGTTATTGATAATGGCGTAGAATTTATAAATACTCATAAAAATATAAATAATAAAATTGTTTTTGTTCATTGTTATTGGGGATTAATGAGAAGTGCTACTGTTATTGCAGGATATTTAATAAAATATGAAAATTATTCAAGTGATGAAGCAATAGAACTTATTAAAAGTAAAAGGTCATTTACATTTTCAAATTTATATAATTTTAAAGATGTTTTAGAAAGTTATAAAGAAAAAATTAATAATAATGTTATTAATGATAATATTAACAATGATAATGATAATAAAAATAATATTTAAGGAGCACTTCCTCCTCCTAAATTACTTTCATTTTGATTTTTCGTATTGAAACACCAATCGTGTTGCTTATGTAATGCTTCCATTTTTTTGTAATCAAAATGTAAATCTTCACATTTAAACATTTTTTTGATTTCAATAAAATTCTTTTCTCTTAATTGATGAGCTAAATATGCAGTACATAATTGTTTCAATGGATTAATTTGTAAAAAACTGCTTGCTTGTAAAACCTCCATAATGCATGTTTTGGATTCTAAAACATAATCATTTGATGATGCTGAAGAATTATCATCTTCTTCATCAGCATTATTATTTGCCCTCTTTTTCAAATTTTCACTTACCATTTCAAGATTTTTACAAAAATCAACATAATAAGGTCTAACACAATCTTCAATGCCATTTTTAGGCAATGGTTTGGGTAAAACATCAAAAGGCTCTTTTGTATATTCAATCATAAACTCAATAATTTTTATTAAAGTAGATGATGAAATATTATATAATGGTATTTCAGGATTAGGGTCATCTTTGCCCATTTCTAATGATTCTTTAATCAAAATAGAGCATTCTACATACTCAATTGGAACCATAAATGTATCATTAGTTTTAGTAATAAAAGTAATTTTCTTACCTGATTCTAGAACATCAATTCTAGAGGTTGCACTAGCATCAAAACCTGACATTTTATACACTTTGTTTATACACTTTGTTTATACACTTTGTTTATACACTTTGTTTATACACTTTGTTTATACACTTTGTTTATAC
>JACCDY010824968.1_pt1 | contig 12248 bp, 9 predicted proteins | sample 7446391 | NCBI WGS metagenome assembly JACCDY01 (sample SAMN15323451, study PRJNA562643) | freshwater metagenome | isolation source: river surface water | place: USA:Blue River Watershed | collected 2017-08-18 | reverse complement strand
TCTCGCAAGCTTCTTGTGTTGGCACCAACACTTTGCCGCCCATGTGACCGCATTTCTTCACAGCAGCCAATTGGTCTTCGAAGTGAACGCCAGCAGCGCCAGCAGAAATCATGTTTTTCATCAATTCGAAAGCGTTCAATACGCCACCGAAACCAGCTTCAGCGTCAGCAACGATTGGCAAGAAGTAGTCGATGAATTCTTTGTCGCCTGGGTTTATGCCACGGCCCCATTGGATTTCGTCAGCGCGTTTGAATGTGTTGTTGATGCGGCGAACCATGGTTGGCACAGAGTCGTACGCATAGAGCGATTGGTCTGGGTACATGGTCTCTGACGTGTTGCCGTCAGCAGCAACTTGCCAACCTGACAAGTACACAGCTTCCAAGCCGGCTTTGGCTTGCTGCATAGCTTGACCAGCAGAGATCGCGCCGAATGCGTTGACGTAGCCTTTCTTAGCGCCGCCGTTGACTTTTTCCCAAAGCTTTTCTGCACCGCGCTTGGCGAGTGTGTGCTCGATAGGCATGCTGCCGCGCAAACGCACGACGTCAGCAGCAGAGTAACCGCGCTTCACACCCTTCCAGCGTGGGTTAGTGGCCCAGTCTTTTTCGAGGGCTGCGATTTGTTGTTCACGGCTGAGTTGTTCGTTCAGTGATTGAGGCATGGTTCACTCCAGTTAGTTAAGCAGTTATCGATGGGTCTACTATATGTCTTATAGAAGACTTAATTCATGTCTTGTGTCTTATAGAAGAATTTATTTTTATGCAATTGAAACAATGACTTAACAACAACATTCCGATATATGAAATACCGTTTCTCATATCAAGAAAAAATATTGCAGCGCAGCATGTCTATTTTTCATAATCCAAAATGGATTTTCAAAAGAAAAACGTGCATGAATCATCAACTAGTCACATCAACACAACGCAGCATGTAAACACGTGCAAAAGTACATTCAAAAAAAACAACATCCACCTGCGAAAAAAAACGTTTTTCACTTGGAAAGATCAGTGTTCTCAATTAGCATCCGAATTGCTCTAGAGCGATATCTCTAAGGGCTTGCAAACAAAAACTTCTAGAAGGAAATCAACCATGGCAACTGCAAAGAAAGCTCCGGCTAAAAAAGTGGCAGCAAAGAAAGCTGCTCCAGCAAAGAAAGTAGCAGCGAAAAAAGCAGCTCCTGCTAAGAAAGTAGCCGCTAAAAAGCCTGCTGCAAAGAAAGCAGCTCCTGCTAAAAAACCTGCAGCGAAAAAAGTAGCCGCTAAAAAAGTGCCTGCCAAGAAAGCCGCACCAGCAAAAAAGCCAGCAGCTAAAAAAGTTGTTGCAAAAAAAGCCCCAGCTAAAAAAGTAGCAGCCAAGAAGGCTCCTGCTAAGAAAAAGGCCCCTGCCAAAAAGCGCACGCCTAACGCTGCATTCATGAAGGCTCTCACACCTAGCGCCGCTTTGGCTGCTGTGATTGGCCACACTGCAGTGCCACGTACTGAAGTCGTCAGCAAGATGTGGACATACATCAAAAAGCACGGCTTACAAGACAAAGTCAACAAGCGCAACATCAATGCCGATGACAAGCTCAAACAAGTGTTTGGCAAAGCCCAAGTCACCATGTTTGAATTGGCTGGCTTGATCGGTAAGCACCTGAAGTAATTCAGTTACTGACTCAACAAAAAAGGGATCTCAAGGTCCCTTTTTTTATTGCCTATCAGCCTCGCTCACGCTTGAACTGTTCTGCGCCCCACCCCTAAAGCCACCACGACACTGAGCAGCAACACGAAAGCCGCCCCTAACAAGGTGGCTCCATACCAACCATGATCCATGAACACACCAAAGATCAGCGGAGATATGGCAAAGCCCACATCAAGACCCGAATAGACCATGCCATAGACGCGACCCGTAGCACCCTTTGGCGTGGCCTTCTTGATCATCATGTCGCGCGAGGGGCCACCTACCCCAATGGCTAAGCCCGTGGCTGCCAAGATCGCCATGGTTAGCTCGGCGCTGAACAAGCCACTTCCACACAAGGCCATGCACACCGCACCTGCGGTCATACAAGCAGCCACCACTTTGTCGCTGTGGCGCGGCCAACGAGCCGCCACAAAGCCCCCCACAAACATGCCTGCGGCCGCGCACAGCATGTACGCCGTGAGTGTGAAGGTGGCCGCCTCCAACGTAACCTGATGCAGCGCCTGCAAGATCGACACCGCAAAGCTTTGCACCACGGCCAGCGTCATGGTGGAGAGCAAGAAGAAGCTGAAACACCACCACACGACCGGAATTTTCAAAAAATCCATGCTGCCGCCATCGCTTGCGGTTTGCTTATGGCTCACCACCTCAGCATGCAGATGTTCGCGCTGCCAAAACAGCAATGCCAAGATGCCCACAAACAGGAGCGCAGCACCCACATAAGCTGCACGCCAATCAAACGCGGCACTCAAACCAACCATGAACACAGGAGCCAGCGCCCAGCCGAGGTTGCCCGTCAGGCCATGCGCGCTGAAGGCATAGCCCAAACGAGGCGCAGACACTTTTTGATTGAGGATGGTGAAGTCAACTGGATGAAAAGAACAGTTACCCAGTCCAAGCAACGCGGCGCCTAACATCAAGCCCACATAGCTGTCTGCCACAGACACGGCCAAGCAACCCGCTGCCATCAGCAGCAATGCAGCAAACAACACAGGCCGCGCACCCAAACGATCCACCACAAAGCCTGCCGAAGCTTGACCCAGACCTGAAACAACGAAAAAGACCGTCATCAAAAAGCCAAGTTCGGAGTAGCTCAAACCAAAGGTGCTCATGAACACCGGAAACATGAGCGGCAACAACAAGTGCGAAAAGTGCGAACTGGCGTGCGCAAGACCGACCAAGCCAATGACTGCAACGTCATCGCGCCATGGGTTGGATGTGGGGTTGAGAGTGGTCATAAAAAAGCGCAGCAGAAAGGATGAGACATCCTAACTGCTGCGCTTGTGATGCGCCGTCCACTGGGGGACAAGCCCCCTGCCCTCTAGCGCGCCTAAGGTCAGACCTCCGCCTTGCTGAACGCAAATTCACCTGGAGCACGCACAGGGTCCACGCTGACCGCAATCGTGTCTTTGGGTAAGAACTTACCTTCCAGCAATAACTTAGACAACGGGTTCTCGATGCGTTGCTGAATCGCACGCTTCAAAGGTCGTGCACCAAATACGGGGTCAAAGCCCACCTTGGCAAGCTCGGCCAATGCTGCAGGTGACACATCTAAGGTCAAGTCCATCTTGGTCAAGCGCGCACCCAAGATCTTGAGCTGAATGCCTGCAATGCTGGCAATGTGCTCGGCGTCCAAGGCGTGGAATACCACGGTCTCGTCAATGCGGTTCAAGAACTCTGGGCGGAAATGAGACTTGAGCTCATCCCACACCGCATCTTTGATGTCTTGCGGGTCTTGGCCCACCATGCTTTGGATGATGGGAGAGCCGATGTTGGACGTCATCACAATGACAGTGTTTTTAAAGTCAACCGTGCGACCTTGACCATCGGTCAAACGGCCATCGTCAAGCACTTGCAGCAAGATGTTGAACACATCGGGATGGGCCTTCTCCACCTCATCAAGGAGCAACACGCTGTAGGGGTTGCGGCGCACAGCCTCGGTCAAGTAGCCGCCTTCGTCATAGCCCACGTATCCCGGGGGCGCACCCACCAAGCGGCTGACCGAGTGCTTCTCCATGAACTCGCTCATGTCGATGCGAATCATGTGGTCTTCGCTGTCAAACAAGAAGCCCGCCAAAGCCTTGCACAGCTCGGTTTTGCCCACACCCGTTGGGCCGAGGAACAAGAACGAACCGGTGGGGCGATTCGGATCGCCCAAACCCGCGCGCGAGCGACGAATGGCGTTGGCCACCGCTGTGATGGCTTCTTCTTGCCCCACCACGCGGTCGTGCAACTTGTCTTCCATTTGCAAGAGCTTGTCGCGCTCGCCTTGCATCAGCTTGGACACTGGAATACCTGTGGCGCGCGCCACGACTTCGGCAATTTCTTCTGCCCCCACTTGCGTGCGAAGCAAACGATGTCCACCTGCGGCCGCTGTCTTGCCACTCTCGCGCGCGTTGGCTTCTTTCATGCGTTTTTCAAGCTCAGGCAATTTGCCGTATTGCAGCTCGGCCACTTTATTGAAATCACCCTTACGGGTGAGTTCTTCAATTTGATGACGCAAACGGTCAATCTCTTCTTTAAGCTGCGCACCGCCGTGGGCTGAGGACTTTTCTGCTTTCCAGATTTCATCAAGGTCGGCGTACTCTTTGCCAATCTTCTCGATTTCTTCTTCGAGCAACTCCATGCGTTTCTGCGAAGCTTCGTCTTTCTCTTTTCGCACCGCTTCGCGCTCAATCTTGAGCTGAATCAGGCGACGGTCCAGCTTGTCCATCACCTCGGGCTTGGAGTCGATTTCAATTTTGATTTTGGCCGCAGCCTCGTCGATCAAATCAATCGCTTTATCGGGCAAGAAGCGATCGGTGATGTAGCGGTGGCTGAGCTCGGCTGCAGCCACGATCGCAGGATCGGTGATCTCCACTCCATGGTGCACTTCGTATTTCTCTTGCAAGCCTCGCAAGATCGCAATCGTGGCTTCAACCGAAGGTTCGCCCACGATGATTTTTTGGAAACGACGTTCTAAGGCGGCGTCTTTTTCGATGTACTTGCGGTATTCGTCAAGTGTTGTGGCACCCACGCAGTGCAGCTCGCCACGAGCCAAAGCAGGCTTGAGCATGTTGCCAGCGTCCATCGCGCCTTCGGCCTTGCCTGCCCCCACCACGGTGTGCAACTCATCGATGAACACAATGGTTTGGCCTTCGTCTTGCGCCAACTCTTTGAGCACACTTTTCAAGCGCTCTTCAAACTCACCACGGTATTTCGCGCCAGCCAGTAATGAGGCCATGTCGAGCGACAATACCCGTTTGCCTTTGAGCGAGTCAGGCACCTCGCCTGCCACGATGCGTTGTGCCAAGCCTTCCACAATCGCGGTCTTGCCCACACCCGGCTCACCAATGAGCACGGGGTTGTTTTTGCTACGACGCTGCAACACTTGAATTGCACGGCGAATTTCATCATCACGGCCAATCACGGGGTCCAGCTTGCCTTGACGGGCACGCTCGGTCAGGTCCATGCAGTATTTTTTAAGCGACTCGCGCTGGCCTTCGCTCTCGGCGTTATCCACTTTTTGGCCGCCGCGCACGGCTGTGACTGCGGCTTCTAGCGACTTGCGATTCAGTCCGTTTTGCGTGGCGAGCTTGCCCCAGTTGCCTTTGTTGTCGCACATGGCGAGCAAGAACAATTCGCTGGCCACAAATTGGTCGCCGCGCTTGATGGCTTCTTTTTCAGCTGCTTGAATTAAGGATACGGTATCGCGCCCCACTTGCACCTGCTCTTGGCCTTCAACCTTGGGCAAACGATTCATCGCATCTTCGGCCGATGACAGCAAGCCCGACACATTGGCGCCTGCGCGGTGCAACAGCGACTTGGGGCCATCGTCTTGGCGCAGCATGGCGACCAACACATGGGATGGCTCGATATAGGCATGATCGCCGCCGAGGGCGAGCGACTGTGCGTCGCTCAAAGCTTCTTGAAACTTGGTGGTGAGTTTGTCAATGCGCATGGAAACTCCGAAAACTATGTTGAATGAATTGATAACTGAGGCTGCTGCCAGTTATTTCAAGTGGCAACGCAGCAAGCTACCTTGACTTGGGTCAAAGTACGGCACATTCAAACACCCACCAACTACGCCGTCAGTGCGGTGGCGCACACCGTTACTGGGGCTTGGTGTTGGTTGCTTCAATGCCCCCCCAGCGGGCCAAAGCTTGGTCGTCGCTCACGCGGGCATCGACCCAACGTGCGCCATCGGGCGTGACTTCTTTTTTCCAAAAAGGCGCTTGGGTTTTGAGGTAGTCCATCAAAAACTCGCAGGCCTTGAAGCTCTCGCCACGGTGGGCTGACGTCACAGCCACGAAAACGATTTGATCTTCGGGCTGCAACAATCCCACGCGATGAATCACACGAGCAGCAAAGATGTCAAAACGTTTCTTGGCTTCATCCATCATGGCCGAGATGGACTTCTCGGTCATGCCAGGGTAGTGCTCTAGCTCCATGCTGGCGACTGAGCTGCCATCGTTACTTTCTCGTACCGTACCCAAAAAAGAACAGACCGCGCCGACCCGCGCGTCACCCTTGCGCAAGGCTACGAGTTCCTGGCTGACATCAAAGTCTTGGGTTTGGATACTGACGGTGAAGGACATGGTTGTGCTTTGGGTTTAACCACCTGTGACTGGCGGGAAAAAGGCCACTTCACAGCCTTCGCTCAAAGCAGCAGATTCATCACACAAGTCTTGGTTCAAGGCCATGCGAACCGCACGGCCATGGGCCAGCACTTCGGCATAAGCACCACCGCGTGCAATCAACGCATCACGCAAATCTTTGAGGGTGGCAGCTTGTGTGCTCATGCTTTCGCTGCCCTGTCCGATCGTTTCGCGAATGGATGCAAAGTACTTTAGGTTCACGTTGAAAGTCACGCTCATGCCAGCCACTCCGCAAAAGAAATAAAGCTGACGGTATCGCCTTTGGCAATGGTTTGCCCAGCAGGGTTATCCACCACGCCATCGCCCCACACGGCTGAGGTGAGCACACCTGAGCTTTGGTTAGGAAACAAATCAAGGCCCCCTTGGACGTTACGCTTCACACGCAAAAATTCACGGCGTTTGTCGGCACGGGGCCAATCAAAATGTGCGGTCATCTCGGTGCGTGCAATGTCCGTCTTGGTCGCACCTTGCAAAGCCAATACAAACGGACGTACCAACAACAAGAAAGTCACAAAGCTAGACACGGGGTTGCCAGGCAAACCCATGAAGTGGCAAGCATCGCCTGTTGCTTCACGGCTCACCTTGCCGTACGCAAAGGGTTTGCCTGGCTTGATGGCGAGTTGCCACAGGTTCAATTCGCCCAAACTTTCCACCGCAGGTTTGATGTGATCTTCTTCCCCCACCGACACACCGCCGCTGGTCAAAATCAAGTCATGGTGCAGGGCTGCATCGCGCAATGCGGCAATAGTGGCCTCACGCTTGTCGGGCACGATGCCAAGGTCAGTCACCTCACAGCCCAAGCGCTGCAGCATGGCTCGCAAGAAAAAGCGGTTGGAGTTGTAAATTGCACCAGCAGGCATGGCCTCAGGGGCTATATCGCCAGGCATGACCAACTCATCGCCGGTTGAGAACAAAGCCACACGTGGACGTACTGACACTTGCAAATGAGCCAAGCCAATGCTGGCGGCCAAGCCTAACTCTGCGGGAGTCAAGCGAGTGCCTTGGCTCAGCACCGTCGCACCGCGTGTGACGTCTTCGCCTGAACGACGAATCCACTGCCCTGCGAGCACAGCCTTGTTCACTTTGACTTGATCGTCATCTAAGGCTTCACAGTCCTCTTGCATCACCACGGCATCTGCGCCGGGCGGGATGGGCGCACCTGTGAAGATGCGAGCGGCTTCACCTGCATTGAGCTGCGTGCCGTATGTGCCAGCGGGAATGCGTTGCGTCACACGCAACACCGCCCCCACTTGCGCGGAATCGGCCACTCGAACGGCGTAGCCATCCATCGAACTGTTGTCTTGCGGGGGCACCTGCAAAGTGGCCGTCACCTCTTGCGCCAACACGCGACCATCGGCCTCAAAAGTAGAAACCGACTGCACACCCGTTAATGCATGGACTTGCGCCAGCAATTGCGGCAAAGCGTCATCGAGTGAAAGCAAGGCAGGACGGGTCATAGCAAAGGTGGGTTGTATTCGAAGCGGTCTTCATTTGCCAGCAACCATTCGGTAATGGCATACGGGTCATTCAGGTCGAGCACGGGGCGTTGCGTGGCTCCTGGCAGGTCTTGCGGCGAATCGGTCGCGATGGCAACCACAAAGTCATCATCGAGGTATCGCACGGACTGGCCTGAGGCTTTGCGCCAAACTTCAACCTTGAGTAAATCGCTTTTCTTAAAGCCTTCAACCAGCACCCAATCCACTCCGTCGTACACCTCAGCTAAGAGGTGGTGCACCGAGAGTTGTGCAGGTTGCTCAAACTGACGCTGCAACACCAAGCGCTGGTTGGATGCCACCAGCACCTCAAACGCGCCAGCTTCGCGGTGACGCCAACTGTCTTTGCCGGGCTTGTCGATGTCGAAGTTGTGGTGCGCGTGCTTGACCACAGACACGCGCAAACCTTTCATGCGCATGCAGCCAATCAGCTGCTCCACCAAGGTGGTTTTTCCTGAGCCAGAGTAACCAGCAAAGGCAACGACTTTCATGCGTGGTCGCAATGCTTGGCGATGTAGGCCTTGATTTGCGCCACATCTGCCTTCATCACCTGTACGCGCTTAGGCAAAGCTTCGATGCCTTCAAACTTAGCCGGGCGATGGGGCTCTTGGTTCAGGGCCTCAACGATGGTGGCCGCAAATTTGATGGGCAATGCAGTTTCCAGCACGATCATGGGCACACCTGCCTTGACGTGCTCACGGGCCACTTTTACGCCGTCTGCCGTGTGGGTGTCGATCATTTCACCGAAGCGTTTGTGCACATCTTGGATGGTGGTCAATCGGTTGGCGTGTGTGCTCTTGCCGCTGGCAAAACCGTAACGCGATGCAGCTTCTGCAAAGTGTGGGTTGCCACTTAGGTCGAACTTGCCGTTCTTTGAGATTTGCGCGCCAAACAAGTCTTTGACCAACGCACCATCTCGACCGAGCAAATCAAACACAAAGCGTTCAAAGTTACTGGCCTTGGAAATGTCCATCGACGGGCTAGAGGTTTCATGCGTGTCAGCACTGCCGCGCACGCGGTACACACCCGTGCGGAAGAACTCGTCCAACACGTCGTTTTCGTTGGTGGCTGCCACCAAGGTGTCCACGGGCAAGCCCATCATGCGAGCCACATGACCTGCGCACACGTTGCCAAAGTTGCCACTCGGCACGGTGAAGCTGACCTTTTGGCGATTGGTTGTGGTCGCTTGAAAGTAACCTGCAAAGTAGTAAACCACTTGCGCCAGTAAGCGCGCCCAATTGATGGAGTTGACCGTGCCAATTTTGTATTTGGTTTTGAAGTCCAAATCGTTGGACACCGCTTTGACCAAATCTTGACAATCGTCAAAAACGCCTTCGATGGCGATGTTGTGAATGTTCTCATCCATCAAGCTGAACATTTGCGCTTGCTGGAAGGGGCTCATGCGACCGTGTGGGCTCGTCATGAACACGCGAACACCTTTTTTACCACGCATGGCGTATTCGGCTGCGCTGCCCGTGTCACCACTGGTCGCACCAAAAATATTCAGCTCTTCACCACGGCGTGCCAACTCGTATTCAAACAAGTTACCAAGCAGTTGCATGGCCATGTCTTTGAACGCGAGCGTAGGGCCGTTGGACAAAGCCTCGATCAACAAGCCATCTTCCAATTTTCGTACTGGCACGATGGCCTCTGTGCCGTACACCTCTTGGGTGTAGGTCTTGGCGCACAAAGCCTTCAGGTCAGCCGCGGGAATGTCGTCGATGTAAAACGACAGCACTTCAAACGCCAAGGCGGCATAGCCTTGTGTATTGAATGTGTTGCGCAAACGCGTGAGCGCTGCATCGTCCACCTGCGGGTAGTGTTCGGGCAAATACAAACCACCATCGGGGGCCAAGCCCTCGAGGAGGATTTCACAAAAACGCTTGCGCTCGGCGTGGCCGCGCGTAGACAAATACAGCATCAGTTCAACTCTTCTTTGCGGATGCGGGTGATCGGCGCCAACACGGTGGTCAGCTTTTGCATTTCAGCAAGTGCTTCGTTCATCTTGGCTTCCACGCAATCGTGAGTCAAGATGATGAGGTCGGTATGGCTCTCGCCCTCACCGGCTTCGCGCTGCAACACCGCATCAATGCTGATGTCGGCGTTAGCCAAAATGCCTGTGACCTTGGCGAGCACGCCCGCCTGATCTGCCACACGCAAACGCAGGTAGTAGCTGGTGACCACTTGAGCCATGGGCAAGACAGGCAAGTCGCTCATCGCATCAGGCTGGAAGGCCAAATGCGGCACGCGATTGAGTGGGTCTGCAGTATGCAAACGGGTAATGTCCACCAAATCAGCAATCACAGCACTAGCTGTAGGTTCACTACCAGCGCCTTTGCCGTAGTACAGCGTGGTACCCACAGCATCTGCATGCACCATGACGGCGTTCATCGCACCTTCAACATTGGCAATCAAACGCTTGGCAGGTACCAAACAGGGGTGAACGCGCAACTCAATGCCAGCAGCAGTGCGCTTGGAAATACCCAAGAGCTTGATGCGATAGCCCAATTGTTCGGCGTACTTGATATCTTGGGACTCAAGCTTGGTGATGCCCTCGACATACGCTTTGTCAAACTGCACAGGTACACCAAATGCGATCGCCGACATCAGCGTGGCTTTATGCGCGGCATCCACACCTTCGATGTCGAAGGTTGGGTCTGCCTCGGCATAGCCCAAAGCTTGTGCTTGCTTGAGCACGTCATCAAAGGTCAAACCTTTGTCGCGCATCTCAGACAAGATGAAGTTGGTGGTGCCGTTGATGATGCCAGCCAACCACTGAATGCGGTTGGCAGTCAGGCCTTCGCGCAAAGCTTTCATGATGGGAATACCACCGGCCACCGCGGCTTCAAACGCCACCATCACACCTTTTCTGTGAGCTGCTGCAAAAATTTCTGTGCCGTGCACAGCGAGCAATGCTTTGTTAGCCGTAACCACATGCTTGCCGGCGTCTATGGCTTCGAGCACGAGTTGTTTGGCAATGCCGTAGCCGCCAATGAGCTCCACCACGATGTCGATGTCAGGGTTGGCAATGATCTTGCGCGCATCGTCCACCACTTGCACATTCGCACCCACGATGCTTTTGGCACGTGCCACATCGAGGTCTGCCACCATCGTGACTTCAATACCGCGACCCGCGCGACGTTGAATTTCTTCTTGGTTGCGTTTGAGCACTTCGAAAGTGCCGCTGCCTACAGTGCCAATGCCTAAGAGGCCTACTTGAATCGGTTTCATGCTTTTCTGTTTCGGTAGTTTTCTAAGAATTTTGCGATGCGTGAGATGGCCTCGCGCAAGTCGTCTTCGTGGGGTAAGAACACGATACGAAAATGGTCCGTGGTCTTCCAGTTAAAGCCCGTGCCCTGCACCAACATGACCTTGGTTTCTTGGAGCAATTCCAAGAAAAATTGTTGGTCGTCTTTGATGGGGTACACCTTTGGGTCCAAGCGCGGAAACATGTATAGCGCAGCTTGCGGCTTCACACATGTCACGCCAGGAATAGCGGTGATGAGTTCATATGCCAAGTCACGTTGCTTGCGCAAACGACCGCCCTCACCCACCAAATCATTGATGCTTTGGTAACCGCCCAAGGCAGTTTGAATAGCCCACTGGCCTGGCACGTTGGCACACAACCGCATGTTCGAGAGCATATTCAGGCCCTCGATGTAGTCAGCCGCAGGCTTTTTGTCGCCTGACACAACCAACCAACCCGCGCGATAACCACATGAACGGTAGCTCTTGGACAGTGAGTTGAAAGTGAGCGTCAACACGTCTTCGCTCAAACTGCCAAGCGGCGTGTGCTTCACACCGTCGTACAGCACCTTGTCATAAACCTCGTCGGCAAAAATGATCAAGCCGTGCTTGCGTGCGAGCTCGACGATTTGCATCAGCAATTCGTCTGAATACAAAGCACCTGTTGGGTTGTTGGGGTTGATGACCACAATGCCCTTGGTGTTCTTGGTGATCTTGGCGCGAATGTCTTCGATGTCCGGCATCCAACCATTCGCTTCGTCACACACGTAGTGCACAGGCGTACCGCCAGACAGGCTTACCGCTGCAGTCCACAGCGGATAGTCGGGTGCTGGCAACAGTAACTCGTCGCCGTTGTTGAGCAAGCCGTTAGTGGCCATGACGATCAGTTCACTCGCACCATTGCCAAGGTAAATGTCTTCGAGCGTGACGCCTTTGATGCCTTGCTTTTGCGTCTCGTGCATCACCGCTTTGCGGGCGCCAAAAATACCTTTGCTGTCCGAGTAACCCGCGGAGGTAGGCAGGTTGCGGATCATGTCTTGCTGAATTTCTTCAGGCGCATCAAAGCCAAATACGGCCAAGTTGCCGATGTTGAGTTTGATGATCTTGTGGCCCTCCTCCTCCATTTGACGCGCTCGGTCCATGATGGGACCGCGAATGTCATAACAGACGTTGGACAGCTTGTTGGATTTTTGGATCT
>JACCDY010199470.1_pt1 | contig 12248 bp, 11 predicted proteins | sample 7446391 | NCBI WGS metagenome assembly JACCDY01 (sample SAMN15323451, study PRJNA562643) | freshwater metagenome | isolation source: river surface water | place: USA:Blue River Watershed | collected 2017-08-18 | reverse complement strand
CGGTTGAACGAGATGCAATCGGCAGAGTTCTTGGCGCTAGAACGTCGAACCGTGGATACGGGACTGACATGAAAAAGTTTCTCATTGTTTTGTATTTATCTGTGGGCATCGGTGTGTCTGCTGCGGATACGCCTGTACAAGCTGAGCCGGTTCATTCGGCAGTGGCTGCTGCATCTCAAACATCAGCGTATCCGTCAGAAGAAGCGCGTGCGCAAGAGCGTCAACGTTTGGATCAAAAAGGTCAGCAGATTGAAGATCAATACAAACAGGACATGAAACAGTGTTATCAGCAGTTTGATGTGGTGAGTTGCAAAATCAAAGCGCGTGACCGTCGCATTGCGGCGAAGGCAGATTTGCGCAAAGAAGAATTGCCTTTCAAAGTGATGGAGCGACAAATCAAAACCGAAGAGGCAAAGCAACGATTGGCTGAACGTCAAAGTGAAGCAAAGCTGAAAAAAGATGAGGCTGATCGCGCTGAGGCGATCGCTGCAGCCAAAGATCGCGCAAATGCCAATGCACAAAAGCAAATTGACCATGCGTTAAAAGGCACCAAACGCGGTGAGTACGAGCAAAAACAGCGTGAAGCCGAGCAGCGTCGTGAAGACGTCGCCAAGAAACTGCGCGACCGCAACAAAGAACCTGCAGCGCCGCTGCCTGTGCCTGGTCGATGAGTCATCCCCTGCGTGACTTGGTGCAAGAGGCTTTTGCACCTTTAGGTGTGTTGGCTCGCGCCACGGATCACTTCAGTCCTCGTCAGGGTCAAACCGACATGGCGCTTGCTGTGGCCGATGTGGTGGCGCACGGCGGTAGCTTGGTGGTGGAGGCGGGTACGGGTGTGGGCAAGACCTTTGCCTATTTGGTGCCCGCCTTGCTCAGTGGCGAACGTGTGTTGCTTTCAACTGCCACCAAGGCCTTGCAAGACCAACTGTTCGCACGTGATTTGCCGCGCTTGGTGCAAGCGCTTAATTTGCCTATTCGCCTAGCCTTGCTCAAAGGTCGCTCCAGCTATCTGTGCACGCACCGCATGGAAATGGCGCGACGAGACACGCAAATTCCTGATCGTCACACCGTGCATTTGTTGTCGCGTGTCGAGACTTGGTCGCTCAGCACACGCACAGGTGACTTGGCCGAGTTGCCAGGATTGGATGAGCGTTCACCTTTGATCCCACTCATCACGTCTAACCGTGAAAATTGTTTGGGTTCTCAATGTCCCAAGTTCAAAACCTGCCATGTCAACGCAGCCCGTCGCGAAGCGCTGGGCGCAGACGTGGTGGTCATCAACCACCATCTGTTTTTTGCCGACATGGCCGTGCGTGAAACAGGCATGGCCGAGTTGTTGCCCAGTGTGCGCGTGGTCATTTTTGATGAAGCACACCAGCTCAACGAAGTGGGTGTGAATTTCTTGGGTCACCAATTGGGCACAGCGCAGTTACTCGATGTGACGCGTGACATATTGGCGACTGGCTTGCAATTGGCGCGTGGTTTGGCCGATTGGCAAGGCGTGTGTTCTGGCCTAGAGCGTGCTGCGCGTGAACTGCGCTTGATGGGTGGCAAGCGCTCGGGCGCTGTCAAGTTGCGGTGGACAGAGGATGCGCCAGAAGGTATCCATCCTGGTGCGTGGGAACAATCATTGCAAGACGTGGGTGCCGCATGCGTGCAAGCGCTACAAGCACTTGATACCGTGAGCGAAATCGCCCCAGACTTCGTGCGCTTGCACGACCGTGTGGGCGAAGTGGCCAAACGTGTCGATGCATTTCTTAACCCTTGCGCACCCGATGCCGTGCGCTGGGTGGATGTGAGTGCCTCGCAAATGCGTTTGATGGAAGCACCTTTAGACATTGCAGAAACCGTGCGTGAGCGTTTGATGAAGCATTCGACTGCCATCGCAGAGGATGCAACGCATCAAGAGCCACCGCCTTGGCATGATGAGCCTTCGCTTGAAGAGGCCTTGGTTTCATGCGGTGCAAGCGACGATCCCTCACATGCGCACGACATGGGGGCCGATGCTTCGCCCTTTGACGATGCCTTCCCCATGCGGCCTGCTGAAGATGCACGTCCACGTGCTTGGGTGTTTACATCAGCCACCTTGGGGGATGACCCGCGCTTGCGCTGGTTCACCGAGCCTTGCGGCTTGGAGTCAGCCACCGTCTTGCGCGTGAGCAGCCCGTTTGACTACCCCACACAAGCTTCGTTGTACGTGCCGCGCGATATTGTGCGTCCCAATGACCCCGCGCACAGCGCACAAGTGGCCACCATGGCCAGTGATGCTGTGCGGCGTTTGGGTGGGCGTACCTTGGTGCTCACCACCACACTTCGTGCCTTGCGCGCGATTGGCGAGCTGATGAAGCAGCAGCTCGAAGGCTCAGGCATCGACGTTTTGGTGCAAGGCGAGTGGCCCAAGCGTCACTTGATGGAGCGTTTCCGCGAAGGTGCCAAAGTGGGTGAGGGCGGTTGCGTGTTGGTGGCGTCGGCCACTTTCTGGGAAGGCTTTGATGTGCCAGGCGATGCGCTGCAATTGGTCATCATTGACAAGTTGCCATTCCCGCCACCCAACGACCCGTTGGTGGAAGCGCGCAGCAAACGCCTAGAGTCGCAAGGCCGTAGCCCCTTCAACGATTACTTTGTACCAGAAGCGGTGGTGGCTTTGAAGCAAGGGGCAGGGCGCTTGATTCGCACAGAGTCAGACCAAGGCGTGTTGGTGCTGTGTGACAACCGGCTGGTGACCACGAGCTATGGGCGTCGTTTGATAGCGGCTTTGCCGCCTATGCAACAGCTGCAGACGGCACAAGCCTTGGCGCAGTCATTGGATGCGCTCAACCTCGACTTTATTTCCAGAACTTCCACCACGACTTATTAGTCGCAGCGCGTTCGGGGTAGAGGTAGGGCGTGTCTGGGTAGGACTTCTCCAAGACGCGTTTGGTGTCATCACGCAGTTGTACCAAACCGAGTTTGTCGTAGCTTTGGTACATGATGAACAAAGCTTCCTCGACGGCTGGCACGTCTCGGTATTCTTGAACCGTGCTTTGCGCACGTGCGATGGCTGCGACATAGGCGCCCCGCTGGTAATAAAAGCGAGCCACGTGCACATCTGATCGCGCCAGTGAATTTTTGATGAACGCCATGCGCAGTCGCGCATCTTCAGAGTATTTTGAGGAGGGGAAACGCGTCACCAATTCACGGAAGGCCTCAAACGATTCTTTGGCTTGCTTGGGGTCGCGCTCTGCCAAGTCTTGTTCCGCCAGCTTTGAGAACAGGCCCAGATTGTCGTTAAAGCTCACCACACCTTTGAGGTATAGCGCGTAATCCAGTGCTGGGCTGGCGGGGTGCAGCTTGATGAAACGATCCAAAGTGGCAATGGCTTGCACGGGTTCATTGGTTTTGTACTGCGCCCACGCTTTGTCTAGCTGCGCTTGTTGTGCCAGGGCAGTGCCAGCGGCACGACCTTCTAGCTTTTCATACAAGCCGATGGCTTTGTCATAGCCGCCAGCCGCCATCTCATCTTTGGCCTCGTTGTAGAGCTTGTCGTTGCTCCATTCTTTGGTGGGGTCGTAGTTGCTGTCAGCACATCCTGTGAAAAGAATGGCCGTTGACAAGCCAATGGACATCCACACCGTCGATAATTTGAGTCGTAACACCACAGGTCATCCTCTTGAAGCAAAGTAAATCCATTCTATCGGCTCAGCCACCATCCCCCACACCTATGCAGGAGGATGTTTTGCTGGACGAGCATGTTGACCTGATTGACGGGCCCGAGGTTGAAACTCGCGAACTCTTGATTCCCACCGATTTGCATGGTGAACGCTTAGACCGCGCCTTGGCCGTGTTGTTGCCTGAATTTTCGCGCAGCTATTCCCAGCAACTGCTCAGCGAAGGCTGTGTCAGCTGCGTGTTGCCTGCGCCACGCGTGATGACCAAAGCCTCAGCCAAAGTGCGTATGGGTGAGCGCTATCAGCTCACCCTCAGGCCCACACCGCAAAGCCAAGCCTTCAAGCCAGAAGACATCCCACTCCATGTGATTCATGAGGATGAGGACCTGCGCGTGCTCTTCAAGCCTGCAGGTTTGGTGGTGCATCCTGCGCCGGGTAACTGGAGTGGCACCTTGCTCAATGGCTTGCTGGCCATGGACCCGCAAGCCGTGATGCTGCCCCGCGCGGGCATCGTGCACCGTTTGGACAAAGACACCAGTGGATTGATGATCGTGGCTCGCACACGCCGCGCCATGGATGCGTTGGTCGCCATGATCGCCCAACGTGAGGTGCACCGCGAATATTTGGCAGTGGCCTATCGCAAATGGAATGGCGCACCTGTGCGTGATGTGGTGGCCGCCATTGGCCGTGACTACCGCAACCGCCTGCGCATGGCGGTGGTCGATCTTGAGCGTTTGCCTGGCAAAGAAGCGCACACTACGTTTGAGTGCCTGAGCAGCCAAGAAGAGGCTTGTCTGGTGCAATGCACTTTGCACACGGGACGTACGCATCAAATTCGTGTGCACATGGCGCACTTTGGACATCCGTTGGTGGGGGATTCGCTTTACGCAGGCCCCATGACGCTGGGCATTGAGCGACAAGCCTTGCATGCTTTTCGCTTGAGTTTTGACCATCCCATCACAGGTCAGCCGCTCAAGTTTGAAGCGCCATTGCCTGACGACATGGTCAGTTTGTTGGCTCATTTGGGGCTCAAGCGCCCTGAATCCGCCTGACAGCGGCCTCCGTTACAATATGGGCTCACGCTTGTGAAAGCGGTGAACCCTTTGGTTCTGACTTTGGCGATGCCCCGCATTGCCCTTACCGCCTCGAGATGAATTTTCGTAGGCCTTTTCCTCGACCCTTGACCCGGAACTCGCACGATGAACACCGTGGATGCCAAGCGCGTACTTGAGACCGCCCTGATTTGTTCGCACCAACCCATCCAGATTCGCGATTTGCGCGTGCTGTTCGATGATGCCTTGGGTGCTGACACCATTCGCACCTTGCTCGAAGAAATGCAGCTCGACTGGGCGCAACGGGGTGTGGAGTTGGTGCAAGTGGCCACGGGTTGGCGCTTTCAAAGCCGCCCAGAAATGCGCGAGTATTTGGACCGTTTGAACCCCGAGAAGCCGCCCAAATACTCTCGTGCTGTGATGGAAACCTTGGCCATCATTGCCTACCGCCAGCCTGTGACCCGTGGCGACATGGAAGACATCCGTGGTGTGACCGTGAATTCGCTGGTCATCAAACAACTCGAAGACCGTGGTTGGGTGGAGGTCATCGGCCATCGCGAAACTGTGGGCCGTCCTTCCTTGTACGCGACCACACGCCAGTTTTTGGATGACTTGGGTTTGGCATCTCTTGATCAACTCCCCGTGTTTGACAGCGCCCAAGCGCAAGCCAATGCATTTGCCCGTTTGGGAGAAGACGATCCATCCCTGCAAATGAACATGGCGCTAGAGCCGACAGAAGCTGATGCCGTGGTGGTGGACATTGCCGCCGCAGATAACGCAGACGCACCTATTTTTGAACTTTCCTCACCCAGAGACCCCGCCTCAACCGGCGACGACACGCATGAACACTAAACACCACGACCTGGGTGGCCAACCAACTGACCCACATGACGAATTGTTGGATGACGACACCGTTTTTGACTTCGACGACGTTGTATCAGGCGAGTTCGACGCCGAACTGATTCGTGCCGAAGCCGCGCCCGAAAAGCGCGTGTTGCTGCCGCAACCCGAATCGCCCAAGTTGCACAAGGTCTTGGCCCAATCGGGTCTGGGTTCGCGCATTGAGATGGAGCGCTTGATTGCCGAAGGCCATGTGGCCGTCAACAACGAAGTGGCCCATGTGGGTCAACGCGTGCAGTTTGGTGACCAAATCAAAGTCAATGGCCGCCAGCTCAAGGTGCGCATTGCACCGCCGCCGCCACGCGTCATCGCGTACCACAAGCCCGCAGGCGAAGTGGTGACCACCGACGATCCACAAAACCGTCCCACGGTGTTTCGCCGTTTGCCACGCCTGTACCAAGGCAAATGGCAATCGGTGGGGCGCTTGGACTTGAACACCGAAGGCTTGCTGTTGTTCACCAGCTCAGGCGAATTGGCCAACCAGCTGATGCACCCACGTTTTGGCTTGCAGCGCGAATATGCGGTGCGCTCATTGGGCAAACTCAGCAAAGACCAAAAAGAACAGCTCATCACAGGCATTCAACTCGACGATGGTCCTGCCCAGTTTGGCTCCATCGAAGAGGGCGGTGGTGAAGGCTCTAATTGCTGGTACCGCGTGACCATTTCTGAAGGTCGTAACCGCGAAGTGCGTCGCATGTTCGAGGCCGTTGGTCATGCTGTGAGCCGCTTGATTCGCATCCGCTATGGCGCCATGGTGCTGCCACGTGGTTTGAAGCGTGGTGCATTTGTGGAGCTGGGTGAGCGCGACATTCGCGCTTTGATGGAAGCTGCGGGAGCTGAAGCGCCGATGCAAAGCGGCCCCTCACGCCACGACCGCAACGAGCGCGCCAACAGCCGCCGTCGTGGCAACAGCGTCGGACCGCGACCTTCCACACCGCGTGCCGCTGAAGAGCGCAGCGGTCCAGAACGTTTGGTGCGTACCGAGCGCCGCCGTGGTGGCAAGCCAACTGAGCGCGCATCACAGCCCGATCCAATGCAAACATCCGTAGGCTACATTGGTGCAGACAGCTACGCCATTGAGCGTCAGCGCAAAAAAGACGGACAAAAAGCCTTCAAAGCTGGCTTGGTAGGCGGCCCACGCCCGTCTGGCAGTGCACCACGTCGCGGCGGCTCAGCTGGTGGCAGCTTTGGTGGTGGCCGCTCTGGTGGCGGTCACTCAGGCAACCGTGGCCGAGGCGGTCGATAAATCACAGCGAAGTTGCACCAAAAACGCTTGTGTGTTCGAGGGAAATCCCTCGAAACGGTTAAAATAGCAGGCTAAGCGCATCGCGCACAAAAGTTTCAATCACAGTCAAACTAGGGAAAATCCAAATGACCGAACGTACTCTCTCCATCATCAAGCCAGACGCAGTCGCTAAAAACGTCATCGGCCAAATCTACGCACGCTTCGAAGCTGCTGGCTTGAAAGTGGTGGCTGCTCGCATGGCGCACCTGTCACGCGGCGAAGCCGAGCAGTTCTACGCCGTGCACAAAGCACGTCCTTTCTTCAAAGATTTGGTTGACTTCATGGTCTCTGGCCCTGTCATGATCCAAGTGCTCGAAGGCGAAGGCGCGATTTTGAAAAACCGTGACTTGATGGGTGCAACCAACCCCAAAGAAGCTGCACCTGGCACCATCCGCGCTGACTTCGCTGACAGCATCGATGCCAACGCTGTGCACGGCTCTGACGGTCCAGAAACAGCTGCAGCTGAAATCAGCTTCTTCTTCGCTGGCATGAACGTTTACGGTCACTGAAAGCCAATCGACGCGTTGGGCAACCACCGCGTTGGCGAATAAAAATGACGGCCAACCTGCTTGATTTTGATCTCGACGGTTTGGCCGTTTTTTGTGAGCGCTTGGGCGAGAAACGCTTTCGCGCCACACAGTTGTTTCGGTGGATCCACCAAAAAGGCGCACAAGACTTTGATCAGATGTCTGATCTCGCCAAGTCGCTGCGCGAAAAGCTCAAAACCTGCGCACAGGTTCAGCCACTGACCCCCATTTCCAGACACGACTCCGCTGACGGCACCATCAAGTGGTTGTTCGACGTGGGTGACGGCAACGCCGTTGAAACCGTGTTCATTCCCGAAGACGACCGAGGCACTTTGTGTGTGTCGTCGCAAGCCGGTTGTGCTGTGGGCTGCCGTTTTTGCTCCACAGGCCACCAAGGCTTCAGCCGCAACCTCACCACAGGCGAAATCTTGTCGCAGTTGTGGTTTGCTGAGCACACGCTGCGCAAACAGTTCAACACGACCGAGCGCGTCATCTCCAATGTGGTGATGATGGGCATGGGCGAGCCGCTGCAAAACTACAGTGCGTTGGTGCCTGCGCTGCGTTCCATGTTGGACGACCATGGCTATGGTTTGTCACGCCGTCGCGTGACGGTGTCTACCTCGGGTGTGGTGCCCATGATGGATCGCTTGGGCTTGGATGCCCCAGTGGCATTGGCCGTGTCGCTGCATGCGCCGACTGATGCCTTGCGCGACAACTTGGTGCCACTCAACCGCAAATACCCTTTGCATGAGTTGATGGATGCTTGTCGCCGTTATTTGGCGTATGCGCCGCGCGACTTCATCACCTTTGAATACTGCATGTTGGATGGCGTGAACGACCAGCCCGAACACGCGCAAGCCTTGATTGATTTGGTCAAGCCCAAGCGAGGGCAGGGTGAAGCCGTGCCTTGCAAGTTCAACCTCATCCCGTTCAACCCGTTTCCTGCCTCGGGCCTGATGCGATCTAACGCAGCCACAGTCAAAGCATTTGCAGCGCAGCTCAGTGAGGCAGGCATCATCACCACGGTGCGCAAGACGCGTGGTGACGACATTGATGCGGCCTGCGGCCAACTCGCAGGCGACGTGAAAGACCGAACGCGCGTGGACGAGCGCATCGCCAAGCAACGCGTGATTCCACTCACACAGGTGTCGTCATGAGTGTGCAGCGCTTGGCGACAGCGATGTGTGTGTGGGTTGCGGCTGTCTGCGGTTTGAGTTCTTGTGGTTCAACATCGAAGCAGCTTGACGCCCTCACGCAGGTCGAACCCGACAGCACACGTCAACGTGCCATGCGCCGGCTGAGTTTGGCCAGCGCGTACTACGAACAAAACCAAAACGATGTGGCGCAGCAGGAGGTGCGCGCCGCTTTGCAAATTGATCCGAACTTTGCCGATGCGTACAGCTTGTTGGGGCTGATCCATCAGCGTGCGAATGCGCCTGTGTTGGCGCAGCAAAGCTTTGAACAAGCTTTGCAGTTGGCCTCGCAAGCGCCAGTGCGCGCGGGCGAATGGGGCGCCATTCAGCACAACTACGGTTGGTTTTTGTGCGAACAAAACCGATTTCCCGAAGCTCAAACGCAATTCGAGCGAGCTGTCTCTCAGCCTGGCTATGCCAGTGCAGACAAAACAAACAAAGCCATTGCATTTTGCAAACAGCGTGCCGCGCAAATGGTCACGCGACCACCCCAATAATTGAAAAAACAACCCATTTTTTTGAAGCCTGATGACTGAAGAAACAATCACATCGACCCTCCCGAGCACGACAGCGGGTGCCTTGTTGCGTCAACTTCGCGAAGATGCGGGCTTCAAGCTCGATGTGTTGGCACAAGCGTTGCGCGTGTCACCCGCGAAGTTAGAAGCACTGGAGGCGGATCGGCTGGATGACCTGCCTGATGCCATGTTTGCCCGTGCCTTGACATTGGCTGTATGCCGTCAGTTGAAGACGGATGCTGCGCCTGTGCTGGCTTTGTTGCCGGGCCAAGATGTGTCGCGCCTAGCTGCCAAAAATGAACGTGGCCTAGATTTTCCGTTGGATCGCCCATCGTTTTTGCCTCAGTCCAGCTTTGTGGTGGTGGTACGTTTGTTCACGCCTTTGCGTTGGGCTGCCGTTGCCATATTGGGCCTGGCTTTGGTCATTGGGTTTTGGCCCGAAATTCATGGGCTGTTGGTGTTCAAGGATGAGCCATCCTCTGGCTCCGTCGTCGTTCCCGTCGCATCTCCAGCGGTTGCCTTGCCCTCAACCGAAGCACCTGCGCCTGTTGTTGAAAATGTGTCTGGCAATATGGTGGTCACCACCGTGCATTCTGCCGCGGTGACTGCACAAGCTGCGCAAGCGGCCAGTGCTGCATTGCCCGCCAGTGCCTCAGGAGTATCAGATGGCAAATAACACCCCCCCTCAGGGCATTGCCCTCTCGTATCCCAAAGCTCGCCACAGTTTGCAAGCACGTGTGACGTGGGGTGATCATGTGGTCACCGTGGGTGGCGATGCCCCCGTGCGTGTGCAGTCCATGACCAACACCGACACGGTGGACGCGATTGGCACGGCCATTCAAATCAAAGAGTTGGCTTTGGCTGGTTCAGAGTTGGTGCGCATCACCGTCAACACCCCCGAAGCCGCCGCTGCCGTGCCGCATGTGCGTGAGCAGCTCGACAAGATGGGCATCCACGTCCCCTTGATTGGCGACTTTCACTACAACGGCCACCGTTTGCTCACCGAGTTTCCAGACTGTGCACAAGCCTTGTCCAAGTACCGCATCAACCCTGGCAATGTGGGCAAGGGTGACAAACACGACAAGCAGTTTGGCCAAATGATTGAAGCGGCCATGCGCTACGACAAAGCGGTGCGCATCGGTGTGAACTGGGGCAGCCTCGACCAAGAGTTGCTGGCCAAGCTGATGGACGAGAACGCCAAGCGCGCCCAGCCCTTTGATGCCAAGCAAGTGATGTACGAAGCGCTCATCACCTCGGCCATCGACTCGGCCAAACTCGCGCAAAGCATGGGCATGCCTGCGCATCAAATCTTGCTCAGCTGCAAAGTGAGCGGTGTGCAAGACCTGATCGCGGTGTACCGCGAGCTAGCCCAACGTTGCAACTACCCACTGCATTTGGGCCTGACCGAAGCCGGCATGGGCACCAAGGGCACAGTGGCTTCGGCCACAGCTTTGTCGATCTTGCTGCAAGAAGGCATTGGCGACACCATCCGCGTGTCCCTCACACCGCAACCTGGCGAAGCACGCACACAAGAGGTGGTCATTGCCTCAGAAATTTTGCAAGCTTTGGGCCTGCGCACCTTTGTGCCCAGCGTGACCGCTTGCCCAGGCTGTGGTCGTACCACCAGCACCACTTTCCAAGAACTCGCCAAAGAGATTGACGATTTTTTGCGCGCCCAAATGCCTGTGTGGCGTACCCAATACCCAGGCGTAGAAAACCTCAAGGTGGCGGTGATGGGCTGCATCGTCAACGGCCCTGGCGAAAGCAAACATGCCGACATTGGCATCAGCCTGCCTGGCAGCGGCGAAGCGCCAGCGGCACCTGTGTTCATTGACGGCGAAAAAGCCATGACCTTGCGCGGCGACAACATTGCGCAAGAGTTCCACCAAATTGTTGAAAACTACATTGAAAAGCGCTTTGGTTAAACCCCGCGCAGCCTGACCGTGACGACAGATAACAAAACAACAAAACCTGCCAAAGCCCAAGCCTTGACTGCTGTCAAAGGCATGAACGATTTGCTGCCCCCAGCTTCTGCTCAGTGGGAATGGCTGGAAGAAAAAGTGCGCGGTTTGATGGCTCGCCATGCCTACCGCAACCTGCGCACACCCATCGTTGAGCCTACGGCCTTGTTTGTGCGTGGCTTGGGTGAGGTGACGGACATTGTGGAAAAGGAGATGTACTCCTTTGAAGACCGCTTGAATGGCGAGCAACTCACCCTTCGCCCCGAAGCCACGGCGGGTGTGGTGCGTGCGGTGGTCGAGCACAACATGCTCTACAACGGCGGCCAGCGCCTGTACTACATGGGGCCGATGTTTCGCCATGAGCGCCCACAGCGTGGCCGCTACCGCCAGTTCCACCAAATCGGCGCAGAGGCCTTGGGCTTTCCTGGCGCAGAGGTGGATGCAGAGCTGATTCTCTTGGCCCATACCTTGTGGCAAGAACTGGGCATCCAAGACGTGCGCTTAGAGCTCAACAGCTTGGGTCAGCCCAACGAACGTGCGGCGCACCGTGCTGCACTCATTGCGCATTTGGAAGCGCACATGGATGTGTTGGACGAAGAAGCCAAGCGCCGTTTGCACAGCAACCCCTTGCGCATCTTGGACACCAAGAACCCCGCCATGCAAGCGGTGGTGGAAGCCGCGCCCAAGCTCATCGACTTTTTGGGTGAAGCCTCGCTGGCCCACTTCAACGCGGTCAAAGCCATTTTGGATGCGAGCGGTGTGAGCTACCGAATCAACCCACGCTTGGTGCGTGGCATGGACTACTACAACCTCACCGTGTTTGAGTTCGTCACCGAAAGCCTTGGCTCGCAAGGCACGATTTGCGGTGGCGGTCGTTACGACTACCTGATCGAGCAAGTGGGCGGCAAGCCCGCACCCGCTGTGGGCTGGGCTTTGGGCGTGGAGCGTGTGTTGGAGTTGCTCAAAGAGCAGGGCACTTTGCCTGAGGCAGTTGGGCCTGATGTGTACGCCATCGTGCCCGATGCGGCGGCCTTACCCGTGGTGTTCAAAACCATCCAAACCCTGCGCGCGCAAGGCGTGTCCGTGCAAATGCACGCTGGGTCAGGCGAGGGCATGGGCAGCATGAAATCGCAGTTCAAGAAAGCCGATGGCAGCGGTGCACAGTTCG